>FKKE01001346.1_pt1 | contig 95908 bp, 106 predicted proteins | sample 1106331 | NCBI WGS metagenome assembly FKKE01 (sample SAMEA3931202, study PRJEB13176) | freshwater metagenome | biome: Drinking water system; feature: drinking water; material: freshwater | place: China | collected 2013-02-06 | reverse complement strand
GCCGGGCATGCAGATGGCGAGCCCCGCGGCCAGGATGCGCGGGCCCGGCAGCAGGTCCGCCTCGATCGCGCGCTGCAAGGCGAAAATGTCGTGGTTCCGCGCGCCCAAGTCCCGCACGGTGGTGAACCCGGCCTCCAGCGTGGCGCGGGCGTATCGAGCCGCCTTCAGCAGGGTCAGGGCCGGGGCGTCGCGCCGCACGGCGGCCACGACGTCCGGTTCGGCGCCGAGGGAAAAGTGGACGTGGCAATCGATCAGGCCCGGCAGCAGCGTCAAGCCCCGCGCGGATAGGCGCGTCGCGGCGCGTGGGACGCGGACGAGCCGGTCCGGGCCGACGTCGGCGATCCGTCCGTCGCGCACGACGACGGTGCCGCGTTCGACGACGGCGCCGGTTCCGAGGATGAGGCGGGCCTGCGTGATCGCCAGCATGACGCGCGCAGCATAGCCGATCCCCGGGACGATTAGGAAGGGCCGGACCGCCCCTCGCTGGGCCGGCCGGCACCCGCCTTGACATGCGCGGCCAAATCGTTACCATGTGCGCGTGCCGATCAGACGCCCGTCCGCACAGCAGAACGGTCGCGCCCGCGTCCGCCATTTGGAGCGCGAGTTGGACGTTGCGCGCCGGCTCAGCCAGGCGCTCTCGCAGCACGCCAACCTGGACGATCTGGTCAACGAAGCGTTGCACGGCGCGTTGCGCGCCGTCGGCGCCGACGCCGGGTCCGTGCTCCTGGCCGATCCCGAGACCAAACAATTGGTGTTTCGCTACGTGATCGGCGGCAAGGCCACGACGCTCAAGGGCATGGCCATTCCCAAAGACCAGGGGATCGCGAACGAGGTCTATCGCACCGGCAAACCGAAGGTCACGCGCGACGCGTCGCGCGATCCGCAGCATCTCAGCCAGGTGGATGTCAAAACGGGCTATCGGACGCGGGACATGATCACGGTGCCGCTCAAGCAGTGGAAAGGCCGGCCGATCGGCGTGCTCCAGGTGTTGAACAAGCGGCGGGGGACCTTGCGCCAGTCGGACTTGGCGATTTTGACGATCATCTCGGCCTTGGCGGCGGCGGCCATCGAGCAGGCGCGGTTGTACGAGGAGGCCCGGTTCGCGGAAGTCGGCCGCTTGCTCGGACAGGTCGGTCACGACATCAAGAACCTCCTCACGCCGGTCCTCTGCGGCGTCGATTTTTTAGACGGCCATCTGGAGGACTATTTTCTGTCCGCGCCCCAGTCCGGCCCCTTGGCCGAGATCCGCCTTTTGTGCCGCGAGGTCTTGGGCGCGGTGCGGAGCAGCAGCCGCCGCATGCAGGACCAGGTCCGGCAGATGGCCGAGTGCGTCAAGGGGCTCGACAGCCGGCCGCACTTTGCGCCCTGCCGCTTCGACGGCATCGTGCAGCAGGTCTATCAAACGTTGAGCTTCATGCTGCGGGAGCGCGGGGTCGCCTTTCGCATGGAGGGGCTGGCCGAGTTGCCTGCGATCCACGGCGACGAGCAGCGGCTCTACCTGGCCCTGTACAACCTGGTCAATAACGCGATTCCCGAAGTGCCGGCCGGGGGCGAGATCGTCGTGCGCGGGCAGGCCGAGGCGGGCGGCCGGTGGGTCGAGGTGGCCGTCGCGGACACCGGAGGAGGGATGAGCGAAGACCGGTGCGCGGAGTTGTTCAGCGGCCGGACGCCCAGCCACAAAACCGGCGGAACCGGGCTCGGCGGCCTGATCGTCAAGGGGATCGTGGACGTGCACGGCGGCGAGATCGCGGCCAGCAGCCGGGAGGGCCACGGCACGACGGTGCGGCTGCGTTTTCCGGTCTCGCCCCCCGATACGCCGCGTCCGGCGCGCCGGACTCCGGCGGCCCGTGCGGCTACGACGGCACGGGAATCGTGATCACGATGCCGCCCATCACGTCGTTCACTTTCCAGTCGCGCCGCGGGCTGTTCATGTGGGCGTTGTGGCACGACGCGCAGCCTGGCGACACGGCCACGTCGGCGTAAATGGCCTGAAAATATTTCTGATGGCCGATCCGGACGAATCCGGTAAAGGGTTTGGCCGGATTCTTGGAGACTTCTTCCAGCCCCCTGCGCTCGAAATCGGTCTCCGGCGAATTCCACACGTAGATGGGGAAGAGGCTGACGAGTCGGTATTTGATGCCCTTGCCGCGCTCCGCGACCAGCTTGCCGGTGTCCATCATGAATTGGGCGGGGAGGGGCAGCGCCGCTTCTTCCTTCCAATGCTCCGCCGCTTCGACCACCCCGCTCTCGTGCATCTTGTCGACGATGTTGCGGGAGTAGACGGTGCGGTTGGCTTGGATGACGGCGTGGATGTAGTCCGCGACCAGTTCCGGCTGGATGGCGCCCCCTTCGGCGTCTCCCTGCCATTGGGTCGTGACGCCCCAAAATCCGACGCTCCCAAGCGCCACGCCGAGCAGCAAGACGGTCGACCACAGCAAGATCCGCTTCATGTGATGAGAGCCTCCCTTGTGGACTCGTATCAGGCCGGCGCCGCGCAGGGCTCGGCGGACGCGTAGGCCGCCGTCGCCGCCGCGATCGCTTCCCCCGAGGCCGCGGCCAGGCCGCGGCGCGCGCCGATGTCTTCCAGTGCGTGCAGCAGCGTCAGGACGTGGGCCCGTGTCGACGACTCGCCCATCAGCCCGATGCGCCAGGCCGTCCCCTTGATCGCGCCGAGCCCGGCTCCGACTTCGATGGCGTAGCGGTCGAGGAGTTCGGCGCGGATCGCCCCGTCGTCCCAGCCCGGCGGCAGCAGCATGCAGTGCAACGTCGTCAGCCGGTGCCCCGCTTGCGCGAAGGGCGTGAAGCCCAGGGCGGCGAGCCCGGCGGTGAGTGCGGCGCTGTGGAGCCGATGGCGGGCGATCCGCGCCGACAGGCCTTCTTCCTCGACCAGGCACAAGGCTTCCCGCAGGGCGTACAGCATCGAAATGGGCGCGGTATGGTGGTAGGCCCGCGACTGCTCCGCCCAGTAGTCCGCGATCAAGGCCAGATCCAAATACCACGAAACGCAAGGGCGCTGCCTGCGCGTGATGGCGGCCAGCGCGCGGTCGCTGACCGTGAGCGGCGCCAGCCCGGGCGGGCAGCTCAGGCATTTTTGGGTGCCGCTGTAACAGACATCGATGCCCCAGCCGTCCGTCTCCACGGGCAACCCGCTCAAGGACGTGACGGCATCGACGACGAAGAGAATCCCGCGTTCCCGGCAGAAGACGCCGACGGACTCGAGGGGCTGATGGACGCCGGTCGAGGTTTCCGCATGGACCAGGGCCACGGCCTTGACCGGCCCGGCCCGCTCCACGGCGCGCCGGACGTCGTCCGGTTCCACGATCCGGCCCCAGGGGGCGTCCACGCGCAGCACGGTGCCTCCGCACCGCTCGACGACCGCCGCCATGCGCGCCCCGAATACGCCGTTCACCCCGACCAGGACCCGGTCGCCGGGTTCGACGAGATTGACGAGGGCCGCTTCCATGCCGGCCGATCCGGTTCCCGATACGGCGATGGTAAACGGGTTGCGAGTGCGAAAGACCCGCCGCAGTCGCTCCTGCACCTCGCTCATAAGGGCGAGGAACGCCGGGTCCAGATGGCCGATCACGGGCGCCGACAGGGCCTGTAACACCCGTGGGTGCACCATGCTCGGACCGGGACCCAATAGCAAGCGGGCCGGTGGCGGCCAAGTTGTGGTCGAAGGGGTTGTCACGAGGCGGTCAATCTCGTTCAGGTGGAATCCACTTAAGCAGTCAAGACGTTTGGCCGAGACAGTATAGCGGAGAACTGCGCAATCCGCCATTCTGATAATGCAGAACAGGCTGGTTGTAGGCGCGCGCCGATGGTATGCTGTCGGGCCATATATCGGTCGGCAAGCGCTCGATTCACGGCACGGGGCTGACCCGGTTGTGCGGGAGGAGAGTGGCTGATGAAGGTCCCGGGTGGGACGGAGACGATTCTCGTCGTCGACGACGAGCCGGAAGAACGGAAAGTCATTCGGCGGACATTGGAAGGGATCGGCTACACGGTCCTGGATGTCGCGTCGCCGGAGAGCGCCGTCATTTTGGCGCAGGATCCGGCGCGGACGATCGACCTGCTGTTGACCGACCTGGTCATGCCGGAGATGCACGGGCGTGCCCTGGTCGAACGGCTCGTTGCCCTTCGACCGACCCTCAAGGTTCTCTACGTCACCGGGTATAGCGAGGATGTCTTGGTAAGCTATGGCGTGGATATAAGCAAGGCCTTATGCCTCTATAAGCCGTTCGATCGCGCCGCCCTGGCCGACAAGGTGCGGCAAGCGCTGGATCGCTCGTGACCGATGTTCGGGCTTCGTCGGCCGACCCCCCCGTTTTCTTCTCCGATCCCCTGACGCTGTTGAGCGCCTTCATCTTGGCCGGTTCCCTGGTCCTGTTCGTCTGGATGCAACTGGCCGTCCCCCGGCTCGACCGCCTGGACGACCCGGCTCACGCCCTCGACCTCATGGTCTCGCGGTCGCTCGATCTGGAGGAAGCCCTGCGCGCCGCGCCGCCCTGGGAGCGCACGCTCGTCGAGTTCGGCACGGGCGACGATACGGAAGCCCTGACGCAGGCCATCGACTGGTACGAGGAACTGGCAACCGCCGCGCCGTCGCCGGAGACGGATCTCCGCCTGGCCATCCTCGAAGCGGAGGACGGGCGGCTTGCCCGTGTGCAGGATCGTGTCATCGTGTGGCGGGGCTTCACGGAACCCTATCCGGCCTACGCGGATGTGATCGAGCGCGCCTATCTGCCGCGTCCGCCGACCGCTCCATCGCCGGAAAGCGACGGATCGTCCGGTGAGCCGGGGACCGCGCCCGTCGGCTCGTCGGTCGGCTTGCCAGAGGGATGGTTCGCCGACCGTCTTGGCCTCGCCGTGGCCGTGCAGAACGGAGATCGGGCGGATGAACGTCTCCTGCGTGCGCGCCTGGCGTCGCGAGGGACGGTCCTGTTGGAACGTGCGCGGGCTTTGGCCTTCGCGCAGGGGGCTGTCCTGCTCCTCGGCCTGCTGGTCTTAGCGCGGGTGCTGGCTGCAGCCCGCTCGGCTGATCGAGACATGACGACGGTTGTCTCGCTCGCACCGTGGACCGGCCGAGCCGGCGCCGTCGTGTTGCTCCGCGGCGGGGCCGCCGGCGCCGTCATCACGATCGCCCTGCTCTTGTGGGAAGCCGACAACCTCCTGCTCCGCCTGCTGGCCGTGCCCTTGACCAATGCGCCGTTGCTTTGGCTGGCACAGAAACGGCTCGTGCAGCCGAGCGGCCGAACCTTCGCGCAGGCGCTGGGGCTGGCACCCGTGCAATCGGTCTGGGCGTCGATCGTCGCGATGGCCCTGGCCGTGTCGGCCGCGAGTTTGGGCGGAGAGTGGTTGATGGGACAAGCGGCGGAGGCCGTTCGGGCCTCCAGCCATTGGACGGAATGGTTCGATCCGGACTTGGCCTGGGGTGGCCCGGCGCTCCTGGGGGTGAGCCTCGTCGACTATGCGCTCCTGGCACCGGCGTTCGAGGAAGTCGTCTTTCGCGGCCTGCTCTTCGCCACCCTGCGGCGGCGGTACGGCTTCGGCACCGCGGCCGCATCGAGCGCCGCCGTCTTTGCGGCGCTGCATGGCTATGGCCTGCTCGGGTTCGTGAGTGTGTGGTGGAGCGGCATCCTCTGGGCTTGGGCCTTCGAACGGACGGGGAGCCTCTGGCCCGGCATGCTGGCGCACGCCGCGAACAATGCGCTGGTCTGCGTGGGCGTCCTCGCGCTGCTCAGGTGAGGGGCTCGATCGGGCCGCAAGGCTTCTCTCGTTCGATCTCGTCCAGGGCCGTGTAGAGGTCGGGGTAGGCAAAGCGATAGCCGAGTTCACGCTCCAGTTTGGCGATGCTGATCCGCTTGCCGCCCGTTCGTGCCCCGTCGCCGGCGCTCTGCGGGTTTCGGACCGGCAGGGTCGCATAGCCTCGATCGGCCGCCCAGTCGATGATCTCCCGCCAAGGCCGTGGGTGTCCGTCGCTCACGTTATAGACCTCTCCGGGACGTCCCCTCTCCAGCGCGAGCAAGCCTATCGCTGCCAGGTCCTGGACGTGTACGAGGTTCACGGTGCGGTCGTGGTCCGTAATGCGTCCCTGCCTGAGCCAATCCAGCACGTGGCGTCCCGGCCCGTAGATGCCGGCGACGCGCAGCACGATGGCTCGGCACGTCCGGCGCAAGAGTTCTTCGCCCTTGACGCGGGGTCGGCTGGCCTGGAGCGGCCACGTTTCGTCGACCAGGGGCGGTGCCGACGAAGGAGACAAGCCTGGGGGCACGTCGTAGGAACCGGTGCTGCCCAGCACGACCAGCGTGGCGAGCCGCGGGCCGACCTCCCGGCAGAACGCCTCGACGGCATCGGGCGGTTCGGCCGGAAAACACCAGACGACGCGGGCTGCGTCGGGAATCGCGCGCCACGTAGCCGGTTCGGCCAAATCGAACTGCATCCGACGGTCCGGCGGAATGCCGTCCAGGCGGTGCTGCGGCCGGCGCGAACTGGCGAGGACATCTCTGTGCCGCGCGGACGCCGCTGCATAGAGCGCGCGGCCGACATAGCCGCAGCCGAGCGCGACAATCGGTGAACGGTTCATTGCGCGGAAGCCTCTTCGATGAGCGATGCCGGTGTGTCCGATCGTCCGGCTGTTGCCGGAACGACGTGCATGGTACCATGCCGGCCTATGCCGCTCACGCCGTTTCACCCCGTGATCGCCGACTGGTTCCGGCAACGGTTCGGCGCCCCCACCGACGTGCAGGCCAAGGCCTGGCCGGCCATTGCCGGTGGAGCGGATGTCCTCATCGCCGCGCCCACGGGATCGGGCAAGACGCTGGCCGCGTTTTTGTCGGCCATCGACGCGTTGTTCCGGCAGGGGCTCGGCGGGGAACTGCGCGACGAGACGGAGGTGCTCTACGTCTCGCCGTTGAAAGCGCTGAGCAACGACGTCGAGAAGAATCTCCGCGCGCCGCTGGCGGAAATCGGCGAAGCCGCTCTCTCCCTCGGTTATCTCTTGCCCGAACTGCGCGTGACGGTCCGTACCGGCGACACGCCGGTCTGGGACCGCCAGCAGATGCTCCGGCGGCCGCCCCATATTCTGGTGACGACGCCCGAGTCGCTCTATCTCCTGCTCACCGCCGAAAAGAGCCGCCGGCTGCTCCGAACGGTGCGTACGGTGATCGTGGACGAGATCCACGCCCTGGCACCGAACAAACGCGGCGCGCACCTGGCCCTCTCGCTCGAGCGGCTCGACGCGCTGACGGCGGCGAAGCCGGTCCGCATCGGTCTGTCGGCGACCCAGCGGCCCATCGAGACCATCGCCGGCTTTCTCGCCGGTGCGGGAGCCCCTCCCGCGATCATCGACGTGGGCCATTGCCGCGAGATGGACCTGGCCGTCGAGGTGCCCAAGGACGAATTGGGCGCCGTGGCGACGAACGCCGTGTGGGCGGACGTCTACGATCGTTTGGCCGACCTGGCGCGGACTCACCGCTCGACCCTGGTCTTCGTCAACACGCGAAGACTCGCCGAACGGGTGGCCCATCATCTCCACGACCGACTGCACCGCGAGTTCGGCGAGGAGGCCGTCGCGGCGCACCATGGGAGTCTCTCGCGCCGTTTGCGCCTCTCGGCGGAGGAACGGCTCAAGTGGGGCAGCACGCGACTCGTCGTGGCGACGGCCTCGCTCGAACTCGGCATCGACGTGGGCACGGTGGATTTGGTCTGCCAGATCGGCTCGCCCCGTTCGATCGCCGTCTGCCTCCAGCGGGTCGGACGGTCCGGCCACTGGATCGGCGCCGTGCCGAAGGGCCGGCTGTTTCCCACGACGCGGGACGACCTGCTGGAATGCGCCGCGCTCATCCGCGCGATCCGGACCGAACAGCTCGATCGGATCGTCGTGCCGGAAGCGCCGTTGGACATTCTGGCGCAACAGATCGTGGCCGCCGTGGCCACACAAGAATGGCGCGAGGACGATCTGTACGACCTCTGCCGCCGCGCCTATCCCTATCGCGATCTGGGCAGAAAAGAGTTCGATGCGATGGTGACCATGTTGGCCGAAGGAATAGCCAGAACGCGTGGCCGCCAGCAGGCCTTTGTGCACCACGACCGCATCAATAGGCGGTTGCGTCCCCGGCGCGGCACGCGGCTGGCGGCGATCACCTCGGGCGGGGCGATACCGGACACGGCCAACTACGCCGTCATCGCCGAGCCGGAGGGCGCGGTGGTCGGGTCGGTGGACGAGGATTTCGCCGTCGAGAGCCTGGCCGGCGACATCATCCTCCTGGGCAACGCCTCCTGGCGCATTCGCGGTATCGAGACGGGGCGTATGCGGGTCGAGGATGCCCACGGCGCGCCGCCGACCATTCCCTTCTGGCGCGGCGAGGCGCCGGCCCGGACCGTCGAACTCTCCGCCGAAGTGGCGGCGGTCCGCGAGCGGATCGACGTTCTGGCGCCGGCGGACGATCACGCGGCGGCCGTGGCCTGGCTGGTCGAGGCCTGCGGGCTGGATCGACGCGGCGCCGAGCAGGCCGCGGCCTATGTGGCGGAAGGCCGCAAGGTCCTGGGGACGGTGCCGACGCAGCGCACCGTCGTCGCGGAGCGGTTTTTCGACGAGGCCGGCGGCATGCAATTGGTCATCCACGCGCCCTTCGGAGGGCGCATCACCCGGGCCTGGGGCCTGGCCCTGCGCAAACGCTTCTGCCAATCCTTCGATTTCGAATTGCAGGCGGCGGCGACCGACGAGGGGCTGGTTCTCTCGCTCGGCGAGCGGCACAGCTTTCCCTTGGACACGGTCTTCGCGTTCCTGCGGCCGGAGTCGCTCCGGGAGATCGTGACCCAGGCGGTGCTCCAGGCGCCCATGTTCACGACCCGCTGGCGCTGGAACGCGGCGCGGTCCCTCGCGCTGCTCCGCTTCGCCGGCGGGAAGCGCGTGCCTCCGCATATCCAGCGCATGAAGGCGGAGGATCTGCTCGCCGCCGTCTTCCCGGCGGCGACGGCCTGCCAGGACAATCACCGCGGCGATCCCTATCGCGAGATTCCCGACCATCCCTTGGTGACCGAAACCTTGCGCGACTGCCTCACGGAGGCGATGGACCTGGACGGCCTGTCCGATCTATTGACCCGAATGGCCTCCGGCGAGATTCGGTGCTTGGCCCGCGAGACGCCTCTGCCGTCGGCCTTTTCCCATCAGATTCTGAACGCCAACCCCTACGCTTTTCTCGACGACGCGCCTTTGGAGGAACGGCGGGCCCGCGCGGTCGAGATGCGCCGCAGCCTCCCGCCGGAACTGGCCGGCGAATTGGGCGCTCTGTCGCCCGATGCCATCGCCGAGGTGGAAGACGAATCCTGGCCGGTCGTACGCGATGCGGACGAGCTGCACGATGCGCTGCTGACGCTGGTCTGGGTGCCGGAAACGGCGGCGGCCCCCTGGGCGGCCTGGCTGCCCGCGTTGTTGGAGAGCGGCCGCGCGGCGGTCATTCAGGTTCGGGATACGCAAGGCAAGGCACGAGGGTGGGCGGCGGTCGAACGGCTGGGTCTCATCCGCACGGCGTTTCCGAACGCGACAAGCGAGCCGCAATGTGTATCCGAGACCGTGCCATCGGTCTCCGAGTCACCCGATCAGGAACAAGCCATCTATGTCATCGTGCAAGGGTGGATGGAAAGCCTCGGCCCGACCACCGCCGAAGCCTTGGCCATGAGACTGTCCCTGTCTGTCGTGGCCGTCAATGCCGCTCTGGCCAAACTGGAAGCCGAAGGCCAGGTCCTGCGCGGCCACTTCCGTCCGCGTACGATCCCCTCCCACGTTGCCCACTCCCGCGACGATGGTGGGCATGGGAGGGACGTCATCGAGGCCCCCTCTCATAGTGAATGGTGTAATCGGCGTGTGCTGGCTCGTATCCATCGCTTGACGATCGGGCGGCTCCGGAAAGAGATCGAGCCGGTGTCCGCCGCCGAGTTCATGCAGTTCCTCTTCCAGTGGCAGCATGTCGCGCCCGGTTCGCGCCTGCATGGCGAACCCGGGCTCTTCGAAGTGATCCGGCAACTCGCGGGATTCGAGACAGCCGCCTCGGCCTGGGAATCGGGGCTCCTGGGCGCGCGCCTGGCCAAGTACGATCCAGCCTCGCTGGACCATCTCTGCCTGAACGGGTCGGTCATGTGGGGACGGCTTGCGCTCCATCCCAATTTGGACGGCGATGCCTCCGTGGCCAAGCGCATCGTCCCCACGAGCCTCGCGCCGATCGGCCTCTTCCCGCGCGACGACTGGGACTGGCTGGCCCTGCTGCACGATCGGGAGGCGCGCACGCAGTGGGAGGGACGCTTGAGCCAGGCGGCCTTGGCGATCCGCCGCCATCTGGCGGCTCGGGGTGCCAGTTTTTTCGCCGATCTGGTCAAGGGAACGGGCGCCCTGGCCTCCGAAGTGGAGGATGGACTGTGGGAATTGGTGGCGGCGGGACTCGTGACCGCCGACGGCTTCGACAATTTGCGCGCCCTGCTGGACCCGCGCCGCCGCCGGGCGGAGGGACGGGAGCGGGCGCGGCGTCCGCGCCATGCGGCCGGCCGCTGGTCGCTGCTCCGGCCGGATCACGCCGGTCGCGCGGACGAACGGCCCTTCGACGTGGCGCGCGCCGCCTCCCAGTTGCTCTTGCGGTACGGCGTCGTCTTTCGCGATTTGCTGCGGCGGGAATCGCTCTGCCCGGCCTGGCGGGACCTGCTGTGGCAGCTCAGGCGGATGGAAGCCCGCGGCGAAGTGCGCGGCGGACGGTTCGTCGCCGGGTTCACCGGCGAACAATTCGCCTTGCCGTCCGCGGTGGAGTCGCTACGGCTCGTGCGGAAAGCCGGGTCGTCGGCGCCGGGACAGGAGATTCGTCTTTCGGCGGCCGATCCCCTCAATCTGGCCGGCATCATTTTGCCCGGCGCGCGGGTGCCGGCCGTGCCGTCGAACTATGTGGTCTTTCGTGACGGGGTCTGCGTCAGGTCTGGGACGGTGCGAGCGACGGGGCGGGACGAGGGAGCCGGGCCGGCGACGCTGTTGCGTGCCGGCCCCCTTCGCTGAATCGTCGGAACGTCAGTTCGCGTATCGGGCCAGCACCGGGTCCGCACGCAGTTCCCGATACAGGGCCGTCACCACCTCGCGGGGTTTGGTTTCGTCGGACGGATACAGGACCGCATATTTCTCCCGCACGAGGTGGCTGAAGGCCGCTCGGTGATCTTGCTGCACGCCCATCAGGCTGCCCAGCGAAGCGAGGTATTCCCCGGAGCCGCGCGCCATGTCGTCCCGAACATTGGCATAGTTGAAATCCACGAAGGCGTTCACTTTCTGTTCCGCCCGCAGCAGGCCATCCTCGTTGAAATAGGCGCCCGGCGTGGTGGACGAGGTCGTGTCGGTCGGGTTGGGCGTGAGTTTGGTGGTGCAGGCGGAGAGGCCGACGATCAGAGTCAACACGGAAACCAAACGGCTCAGCGATGCGGCGACGGATGTGCTGGACGACATGGGAAGCCTCCTCGTAAGTGGCGCGGATGGTCCTGGAACGAGCGAGCGAAACCTAGCAAGGCGCGGCAAGGCTGTCAAGCCGGTCGGCGGCGCGAGGCCGATGCGATGCACGAAAACGCCGGCCCTGTTATGATGGCCGCTCATGAAGAAGAGCCGGACCCGAATGAACGCACCGCGGACGCCTGACACCTGGATCGAAGTGCAAATCGCCGTGCCGGATCAGGCGGAGGAGTTGATCGGCCTCCTCAACGAGTCCGGTATGGCCGGGGCTTGGGAGGACCAAGGGGTCGTCCGGCTCTACTGGCCGGCCGACCGTTGGTCGGCCGAGGTGTTGAGCCACATTCGCCACACATGCAGCCGCGTGAGCGGCTTGGAGGCCGATGCGGCTGACGACCCGGCGCGCATTACGGTCGGCACCCTGCCGGATCAGGATTGGAACGAGACCTGGGCCCGTGCCGTCAGGCCGATCCGTGTCGGGCGGCGAATCGTCGTGCGGGCCTCCTGGCACGGCGAGCGCGAAGCCGACCTCCGGCCCGGCGACGTCGAACTGATTCTCGATCCCAAGCAAGCCTTCGGCACCGGCCACCATGCGACGACGCAGCTCATGCTCGAATGGCTGGAGACCCACATTCGTGGCGGCGAGTCGGTGCTCGACGTGGGGACGGGCAGCGGCATCCTGGCCATCGCAGCCCTGAAGGTGGGCGCGCGCTCGGCCCTGGGGCTCGATATCGATCCGGTCGCCATCGACTGTGCCCGCGAGGCGGCGGCCATGAATGGCTGTGGCGACGAACTGCGGTTCGAGCTCGCCACGGTGGCGGACGGTTCGCCGGTCCGCACGTTGGGGCGGGACGGCCGCTGGTCCGTCGTCCTGGCCAATCTGGACCGGGGCGCGCTCCTGTCGTCGGTCGAGGTCTTGATGCCCTTGCTGCGCGACGGCGCCCGGTTGGTCGTGTCCGGTCTGCTGCACGCCGACGGCGACGAGCTGACCGAGGTCTTCGGCCGGCAGGGCGCGGCCATGCGTGGGAAATGGGAGCGAGACGGCTGGATCGCCGCCGAGTTTCTTGTGCCGGAATCCTGTGAGGACTGACGATGCACGAATCGAGACGGGGCCAAGGTCCTTACCTCCATCAAATCAGCGTGTCGGCCGGCGGCTTACCCAAGCTCCCCGTGCCCGAGGCGCGGATCACGGTCGACGGGGTCGAGGGCGACGCGCATCGCAATCTCAAGTTGCACGGAGGACCGGCTCGCGCGGTCTGTCTCTATTCCCTCGACCGGATCGAGGCCTTGCGGGCCGAGGGCCATCCCATCCAACCCGGCTTTGCCGGAGAAAATTTCACGATCGCCGGCCTCGATTGGCCCCACCTGGCGCCGGGCGATCGCGTAACGGTCGGCGACGTGGAGCTGGAAATCACCAGTTACACCGATCCCTGCAAACTGAACTGCGAATGGTTCGCGGACGGCCGCTACGAGCGGATCGGCCAGGCCCAGTATCCCGGCTGGAGCCGCCTCTATGCGCGGGTGTTGCGGGAGGGCAGGGTGCGAACGGGCGATCCGGTGCGCATCGAGCAGCCGGGACGATGATGCCGCGCGTACTCGAGCCGGAGGTGATGGACGAAGAGGCCCAGTGTCTCGCCTATGCGCAGGCGGACTTCTCGCGGGAAAACCAAACCTTCGTCGATCTCTTCCGCCAATACTTTCCCGACCTGACCTCCGGGCATGTGTTGGACCTGGGCTGCGGTCCGGCGGACATCCCGATCCGGTTCGTGCGCGCCTTGCCCGGTTGCCGCGTCACCGGCATCGACGCCTCGCCGACGATGATCCGTCTGGGCGAAACGGCCGTGCGGGACATGGGATTGGCGGATCGCATTGCTCTCCAGTGCGCCAAGGTGCAAGGCCTTGCGTCGAGCGGCGCTATTCCCGATCAGGCCGACGCGATCATGTCCAACAGTCTGCTCCATCACCTGCCGAACCCGCTGGCCTTCTGGTTCGAGGTCAAGCGGCTGGCCAAGCCCGGCTCGCCCGTGCTGGTCATGGATTTGCTGCGTCCCGACTCGCCGGAAACAGCCCACGCGATCGTCGATCGGTATGCGGCGGATGCCCCCGCCATCTTGAAGCGCGATTTCTACAATTCCCTCCTCGCGGCCTTTGCCGACGACGAAGTGGCCGCGCAACTGGCCGAGATGAACCTCTCGCGCCTGCTGATCGACGTGATCGACGACCGGCATTGGGTGGTGGGCGGCCTGGTGCTGTGACGCGATTCGTCTTGCGCACCCTTGTGGCCCGTGCCGGGGCGTCGATCCTCGCGCTGGTCGTGGCCACGACGGCCGAGGCGCAGCTCGACCGGTTGCGAAAGTTCGGTCAGCAGCCTGAATCAGCCGGCGCCGAGGCGGTTCCGATGGTGTCCGTTCCCGCCGGGCCCTTCGCGATGGGCATCGACAGCTTGCAGGGGTTGGAGGACGAGCGGCCGCAGCATCTCGTCACGCTGGATGCCTTCGAGATCGATCGCTACGAAACGACGACGAGCCAGTACGCACGGTTCCTGGCCGCGACGCACCGTGTTCCTCCCTGGCAGTGGGAGACCGTCAACCTGGCCGAGCATGGGGATCGGCCGGTCATCGGCGTGGATTGGGTGGACGCCGACGCCTATTGCCGCTGGGCCGGCAAGCGCCTCCCGACGGAAGCGGAGTGGGAAAAGGCGGCGCGGGGCACGGACAGCCGGCTCTTTCCGTGGGGCGGCCAGGCGCCGACCGCGGAGCATGCCAACCATGCGCTTGGCGCGCGGTTTTCCTATAACCAGGTGTTGATGCCGGTCGGCCGCTACGAGAAGGGCAAGAGTCCCTACGGCGTCTACGACATGGCGGGCAACGTCTACGAGTGGGTGCAGGATTGGTACGACGGGGCCTATTACGACAAGAGTCCGGAGCGCAATCCCGCCGGTCCGGAGACCGGCCAGTTCAAAGTGGTCCGCGGCGGCTCCTGGTCGGACCTGCCGAAATATCTCCTGACCTATGCGCGTTTCAAGCTGCCGCCGCAGACACGGAACAGCTTTACCGGCTTCCGCTGCGCCAAATAGGCAGAATGCTGAAAATGGCGGCTAGTAGCCGTCAGGGCCTGAGCAAGGCGGCGGCGATGACCAGGACGGTGAGCGTTGCGAGGACCGCTGAGAAGAGATGCTAGAGAATTGCTTGAAGGAGGAAGATTCGACCAGGGGCCATGTAATCGGTCATGTCAGGAGGCGGGGCGAATTCTCAGGCGGCCTGGTTCGGCGGTGACGATGGCGCCCGCTTGGAGCGTCGAGCCATGAAGGGCCAAAATGCGAAGGCAGGCCTGCGCCTGTTGCAGCGATGAATGGTTGACCAGTCGGACAATGCCGGAGTGGGGGCGACCGAAGACGATGGCGAGTTCGCCGAAATCCTTGTCGAGCGTGATTAAAATACGGTTTTCCTGTCGTGCATAGTTGAGAATTTCCTCGTCCCCAGGGTCTTCGGGCCAATCACCCGTCCAGACGACATCGTGCCCCGCCGCGCGCAACTCCGGCGCCGCACCGCCCCATACGCAGGTATCCAACAGCAATCTCACGAAGCCGTTTCAGTGGGCAGGAGATCGACTCGTTCGTGTCCGACGAGACGCCGGGCATAGACAAGGCAGGCGTGGATATCGTCGCGTTCCAGCCAGGGGTAGCCGGCAAGCAGGGTATCAACCGTATCGCCGGCTGCGAGCATGCCCAGCACATGCTCCACGGCCAGCCGACGTCCGCGGATAATGGGTTTGCCACCGAAAATCTTCGGGTTGACCGTGATACGTTGAAGGAGGGCTTGTTCGTCCATGTCGTCTCCGTGGTGGCATGGTAAAACCGATGTTGTGAAATAGCAAGCAGCAGATCGATAAACAGAGAAGGCAATCGGTGATTTGCCGAAGTAAAAAAGGCTGCTCAAAAAGGCATCCGGCAAGGCCGCAGCGACGCGAAACCCCGAGGCGTACGCGGGGGAGGGTACGTCGAGGGGGAGAGCGAGCGAGAACGAAGCCGGGGGGGCTTTTTCAGCAGCCGCTAGGGCCTGAGCAAGGCGGCGGCGATGACCAGGACGGTGAGCGCCGCGAGGACGCTGAGATAGACGATGACGGACTTGTCCCCCAGCCAGGCGGTCTGCCAGTCCTTCGGGTACAGGGCCTTGTCGAGCAGGTAGGCGCCTTCGTCGAAGAGGCCCAGTGCCCGCTCGATCTCGATCAAGGCCTGCTTGGCCATGCGATGCCGGTCGCGCTGCTGGAGAATGAGGTAGGCGAAGGTCGCCGAGAAGAGCGCGATGCCGGTGATGGCAAAGAGCTTGCCCGTCAGGCCGTGGGTGTCGGAGGGCGGAACGGCCAGCATGGTGACGAGGAGCAGAACGAGAAAGGCGCCGGCGAAGGCGGTGAGCCGCATCATCTGCTCGCGCCGGCGGAAAACCTCTTCCTTGTACCAGGGGTAGAGGATCTTCAGGACTTCGACCTTGGCCGTGCCGAGTTCCGGTTGATCGAGCATCGGTGGCTCCGAGAACCGCCGGTCCCGCTCACGCGAGCAGGTGGGCGGTCATCCATCCTTCCAGCGCGGCGATCATAGCACGAAAATCCTCGGCGTTCGTAAAGCCGTGATCGGCGCCGGGCAGCACGTCCAGCCGCTTGGGGCCGGGCAGCGCCTCGTGGAGCCGCTGGGCCTGGTGCAGCGGCACGTATTCGTCTTGATCGCCCTGCACGATCAGCGTCGGCACGCGCAAAACCCGTGCTGCGTCGTAGCCCTTCTGCCGCCGGCAATCTTCGAAAAAGTCGAAGTGGAGCGGCACGCGGTCCGTCTTGCCGGTGACGTCGGGGATCGTGCCGGTTCGGTGCCATTCGGCGAGACCGTTTTCGCCGAACTCCAGCCGGAGCATTTCCTCGAAATCCGGTACGGGGCACTTGAGGCCGAGGCAGGCCAACGTTGGGCAGGAAGAGGCGGCCCGCAGCGCGACGAGTCCGCCGAAGGAGGAGCCGATCAACCCGATGCGCGAGAAACCCTTGTCCCGCATCAAGGCCAGGGCCGCGCGAGCCTGGCCTTCCGCCAGCGAGACGGTGATCCGTTCGAACGGTCCCTCGCTGTCGCCCTGGCCGAAGAAATCGAAGCGGAACGTCGCCAGTCCCTTGTCGGTCAAGAGACGGGTCAGCGTCTTATTGGTCGTGCTCTGTTTGTTGGACAGAAAACCGTGCAGCAGCACGACGACGGCCCTGGCGCCGGCTGGAGGGGTCGTCAAGACGGCCGAGACGCGATGGCCGGACGGGTCGGTGAAGGTGAGCGACGTCTCCATCGGGCCTCGGGTCAGTCGGCAGACTGGTCCGACGGTTGCCGGAGCACGAGGAGCAGCACCTTGGCCCCGAAGGTCAGCAGGCCGACGGCGAGAAGGACGGCTGCGGCGGCCGCGACGCCTTGCACGACCGGCACTTTCAGGCTGAACTGCCAGACCAGCGTGGCCGCGGCGAAGACCAGCAATGGGCCGAAGTTCACAGCGGAAACCTGTACCCCGCGCCACCGTTCGGCCAGGGCCGTCAACTCGGCCAGATACGGTCCGCGCTTTTTGTTGCTCTTGACCCGCCCGACGGCGAGCCCGATGGGGAGCAGATGGGTGAGCGCCCCCATGATCGTTTGCAGGACGAAGCCTACGAGGGCCAGGTGCGTGTAGGCGACGAGGTGGAGCCGTCCGATCGGCACGACCGGCGGGTCCCAGAGACTGTTCACGCTGAGCAGCAGGCCGGTTACGGCGGCCAAGAACAGGAAAAAGGTGGCCAGCATGAAGTGATCGACCGCGGCGCGGGACGGCCGGCCCGCGGCAAGCCACGTCTTGATCAGGTTGAAGCCGTAGAACGACGTGCCGGCGATGAGCAACAGGCCCGCGGCCGCCTGGACATAGAGGTGGGGCAGCAGAAAGCCGACGATGAGCAGCAGAAGCCCGGTCGGCATGAGCGCGAAGGTCCAGCGCGCGAGCTTGGGGCTGAACAGGGTCGTTTCGAGGACGGTGGGAAAGAGATTGTGCATCGTGCCGACGATCGTCATGGTGACGAAGCCGAGGAGGTTGAGATGGATGTGAACGAGACGGCTCTGCCCGAACACGTCCATCGGGACCAGCTTGAGCGCCAGCGCCTCGCCCATGCCCAGGCCCAGGAACAACGAGAGGAGCGCGACGCCGTAAAACCAAAGGTTCAGCGGGGGCGACACGAGGCTGCTCTTCACGTGGCCGACGGCGTCTTTAGCGACGGAAAGAAAGGCCAGGAGGACGGCCAAGCCGCCGGCGGCCATAACGGCGGTCTGGCCGGCCGCCACGCCGGCGAGCAAGACGAGCGTGCCGCTGTTGACGGCGGCGTAGAGCAGGGGGTGGGATTCCGGCTTGTCGCGGCCCGTCATCAACAGGGTCGGAATGAAGGAGGCCATCGCGCCGAGGATGATCTGCGCCACGCCGCCGACGAGCGCCGCATGGACGTGCAGCAGCCGCAGGACTGGCGGGAGCGGGAAGCCGAAGATCATGGAGAGAAAGAGCGCGATGCCGAGACAGCCGGAGACACACAACCACGCGAAGCCGGTCAGCCAGAACAGTGGAGCGCGGAACGTCACGGGATACCCTCCCTCCTTTCGGTCGATCGATCGGTCAACGGGGAAGAAAGTAAAAATGATCCGTCGGTCCCTTGCCGCGGCCGATGGCCAGGCTATGCCGGATGGCCTCCGTGACATAGGTCTTTGCCGCCTGGACCGCGTCGGGGAGCGCCTTGCCCCTGGCGAGCTGCGCCGCAATGGCCGAGGCATAGGTGCAGCCGGTGCCGTGCGTGTGCGGCGTGTCGATATACTCGCCCTTGTAGATGTTGAAAAATTTGCCGTCGTAGAGCAGGTCGGTGGCCCGTTCGGTCAACGCATGGCCGCCTTTGATGAGCACGTGCCGGCAGCCCATCTTGTGGATGAGTTTGGCCGCCTGGCGCGCGTCGGCCAGCGTGGCGATCGTCATGCCGGCCAGTTGCTCGGCTTCAGGGATGTTCGGCGTCACCAGCAGCGCCTGCGGAATCAGGGAGGCCTTGAGGTGATCGACCGCGTCCTGCCGGAGGAGGGGATGGCCGCTCTTGGCCACCATGACCGGATCGACGACCAGGTTCGCCGCGCGGTGGCGCGCGAGCGCACGGCTGACCGCGTCCACGATCGGGGCGGACGAGAGCATGCCGGTCTTCACCGCCGCGATCTCGAAATCGTCGAACAGGGCGTCGAGCTGGGCTTCGACGATGGAAAGCGGGAGATCGTGCACGGCGGTCACGCCCCTGGTGTTCTGCGCGGTGATCGAGGTGATCACCGACAGGCCGTAGACGCCATTCGCCGACAAGGCCTTGAGGTCGGCCTGGATGCCGGCCCCTCCGCCCGAGTCCGATCCCGCTATCGTTAAGACCTGTTTCACGAGAGTCCTTGCTCTGTGCGTCGTCCGTTCGGTTGCCCGTTCGCGCGAACCTGTGTATAACACGGGCTCCGCGTCAAGTTCCACGTGGCGCGCGTTCCCGCGAGGGGACGGACGGCTCAAGCGAGCGAAGAAAGGGCATGATGCGGCGATTCGTCAGCGCGATTCTGCTCTGGTGCAGCCTGTCGGCCTGCGGTGCGCCGACCTTCGTCACCAAGCCGGTCCAGGTCGAGCGGCTCTGGATCATCAAAGTCGCGACCTATGCCGACAAGGGCAAGATGGCCCAGGTCCATTACGACCATCCGGGGCAACTGACGAGCGACGACCTCTCCCTGATCCTGTCACGGCTCTCCGTGCAGGAAGATACGGGCCTGTTGGCGGCCAAGCCCACGCCAAAGTCGGTGTTTTCGGCCGAAGAAGTCCATCGGATGACGCCCGGGCTGGCGGAAGCCTTTCGCGTCGCCAAGCGATACGAATGGGTCACGTTCGTGTCCATTCAACCGCTCAAGGAGGGACGCGAAGTGACGACCGGCGGTCTGTTTATCGAAGGCCGGCAGTTGCACGTCATCGTCGCCAACCACCGCCGCGTCGTGCAGTTCGGCACGGAGGAGCACGAACTGCTGCTGACCCAGCCGCTGCGCTCCATGACAACCGTCTCCGATAGTTTGACCTTCGACCCGGCGCGGGCGGTGGTGTCCAGCGGCCGTTCGTCCATGGCCGGCGAGGGCTATCCTCGTGCGATGGAAGTGGTGCTGAACCATCAGGAGTTTTTGGCCGCCGAGCGGCGGGCGAAACCCGCGGTGCCGCCGCTTCCGGAGTCCGCCGCCGCGCCACGCGCGTCCGGCACAGGGCAGGGGGAGACCGAGGTCTTGAAGGGGCAGGTCAAGCGTCTGGAAAGCGAACTGGAGCGGCTCCAGCGGCGGTTCGACGAGCAAAACGCAGAACTCGAACGGCTCAAAGCCCGTGCCGGTAAGGACCAGTCCGCGCCGCCGAAAACATCACCCTAGCGATCGTTCAACTTACTGGCGGAAGAAGATCATCGGCCCGAACCCATAGGTCACCAGCCGCCAGCCGTCCTTCCCATACTCGTTCAGCGCCGCTTCCAGCTCGGGAAAGGTTTCAATCTTCTGGCTGACCACCTTGTATTCGATCGGCTTGGCCGCGGCCGCGAGCGCCGCCGGCTGGTCCTGCCGGAAGGCGATGATGCCCAGGAATAGGGCGATGGCGGCCAGCAATACAGTAGTCGTGCGGTCGGTTGGCATGGCAGTCTCCTCCTTGTTTATCTCCCCAGGCAAATGGATGTTGCGCGAAGAGCCAGGGCGTGATCAGGAACCGCTTGTTGGTGGGCGGCCGAAGGCCTGCTTCCACAGGTGTCCACCTAAGCGGGCCATCGTGCCCGGCCGCTGCGAGCGGGTCATGGCCTTGAAGGACACGGAGCCCAGCACCCGATCGAACCCGTCCAATCGGTCCGCCTGGTTCCGATACCAGGCCATCCAGCCGAAGAGCCATACGGCCCGATACATGAGCGTTCTTGTGAGCGGGCGCACGTTGAGTACGCCCATTGCCTCGCGGAAAATCGCGTCGGCTTCCGCCCTCGTCCGGTGCTGGTCCCAGTAGAGCCAGTCATGGATGACCGAGGCGTTGCCGTAGGTGCCCCACTTGGGCAGAAAGGCCCAGAGCAGGCGGGGCACGCTCGCGAAATCCGTCTGAAAGCCGACCGGCACCTCGACGAGCTCGCCGCTGCCTTCCGTGCCGATCTCGTAGCCGAAGGGACGCATGACCACCCAGGTCTTGCCGTCCGCCAAGGGCGACACCACCAACGCTTCCGTGAATCGGCTCATAGGCGAACCGTTAAAGGGCCAATACCAAATGTAGCCCGCTATCGACCTCTTGTTGCTTGGAGAGCGGAATACGGCCGACCCGATCGACAAGAAAGGATCGGTCCAAGGTCATCACTTGGGAGACATTCACCACGGACTCGCGAGGCAGCCCGCTCTGGCGTTTGGAGAGCAAGACATTGCCCGGTGCTTCGGCAAGACGAAGATTGGATGTGACGATGGCGCCGATGACCGTCCGAATTTTGCTCTGGTTAAAGGAGTTGGCTTGAAGGATGAGGACGGGGCGGCGGTAGCCAGGCTCGGACCCTGACGGTGGACGAAGGTCCGCCCACCAGATGTCGCCTCGACGCACTACCACTCTTCCGTGCGGATCGACGTGGCTTGTGCCTGTTGCCAGGCGTCATCAAGGGCCGATTCCGACGGGTCCGCGTACACCTCGTTCAATTTATCGGTGACACGCGTTTCGGCGTGGCGGGCGACAAAATCCGTGATCGCGCGCCGGTAGAGCTGGCTCCGGCTCACGCGGAGCCGTTTCGCTAATCGCTCGGCTGCTTCGAACTCGGCGTCAGGAATCGAAATGGCGGTCTTCATGGGGCGAGAGTATAACCACGGTTATACCAGTCGTCAAGCGCGCGCTACGCAAGGGTCGTCGCGGCTCCTCAAGGCTTCGCACGCCCGTTGATTTTTTCGACGCCAGGGCGTAGTCCTAGGCGGGTTTTGGTGAAGGTGGCAGCAGGGTAGACGTGTCATGGACGCCATGCCTGTGAGACGGAACGTGAAATATCTGTGTGCAGTCGCGCTCTGGCTGACTTGCGCGTCTACCGTCGGGTGGGCGGGGACGAAGGAAATTCTTGCCGAAGGGGCCTACAACATGGGCGATGGGGAGACGCCGAGCGTGGCGGAGAGTCGGGCCTTACTGCAAGCCAAGAGGCTTGCCGTTGAGCAGGCAGGCACCTATGTGGAGAGCTACTCGAAGGTCAACAACTTGCAATTGACGGAAGATGAAATCCAGGTGCTGGCCTCGGGCTTGATGGAGGTGACGATACTCGATAAGAAACGGTCCATCGTCGGGAACGGCTTTCACTTTTCCGTGAAGATCAGGGCGATTGTGCATCCCGACAAGGTGGAGGAGATGGCCAAGCGGGTCAAAGAGAAGTCGGCCGCGGGGGACTACAAGAAAGTACAGGAGGCCTACGACAAGAGCCAGAAGGAGATCGAAATATTAAAACGCCAACTGGCACAGGCCAAGAGCGACAAGGAAAAGACTCAGGTCGAGGCAAGGATCACCGATGAGGAGCGATTCTTTCAGGCCACTGAGTGGCTTGAGAAGGGGGAGCAGGCCTGGCTGAATGACCAAAACGATGCGGCCATCGAGGCCTACACCAAGGCCATCGGGCTAAGCCCGAATCATGCCAAAGCTTACTATCTCCGTGGATCTGCCAATCAAGAGAAACAGCAATATGACAAAGCAATCGAGGACTATAACAAGGCCATCGCCCTAGACCCGAACCATGTCAATGCCTACCTCAGTCGGGGATCTGCCTTCGCAGAAAAACGGCAATATGGCCAGGCCGTCATGAATTTCCAGAAAGCCTGCCATTTGGGAGATGAATTGGGCTGCACCTTGATGGAGCAGGAGCTAAAAAGGAAAATGTTGTTGGAGTGGGACTCATTGAAGACCCCGGAGGGGTTCGACTTCGATAAGGAATTTGAAAAGGAACTGAAAAAGTTGCGGCAGGGAAATTGATTTGAAGCCAATGGTCCTTGCCCTCATAACCAAAGGAGCCAGCGACGATGAGTAACAGTCTGTCTGCATCCCAAAAGGCCATGGTGGAACTGTTTCAGCGGCATGTGAAAGCGGAATTGGACGGCGACCTCGACGGCACCATGGCCACTATGAACGACGACCCGCATCTCAACCACGTGCCAACGATGGCCGGCGGGGTGGGCGGCAAAGGCGTCCGCGAGTTTTACCGCGACCACCTCGTCGGGAAATTCTTTCCGCCCGATGTCAAGATGGTCAACGTCTCCCGCACCGTCGGCAGCGAGCAGATCGTGGAAGAGCTGGTCATCAGCTTCACGCACACCACGGCCATGGACTGGTTGCTGCCCGGCGTGCCCCCGACGGGCAAGAAAGTCGAGATGGCCGTCGCCGTCATCGTGGGGTTCAAAAACGGCAAGATTTCCCACGAGCACATTTACTGGGACCAGGCCGGCGTCCTCATGCAGGTGGGACTGTTCAATCCGGGACGGCTGCCGGTGTGCGGCGCAGAAAGCGCCCGCAAGGTGCTGAACCCCAAACTCCCGCCCCGTGTCATCTGATGACCCGCAGGAGGCCGAGCACTGTTCGAAGCCGGGTTCGCGCAGCCGAAGCCGGCAAGTTGCGCAGGCCAGCGGAGGCGACGCTTAGTCCGGTCGAGCTGGAGCCTCTGACGCTAAGTTCAATCTTTTCCCCCTTCTGCTAGCGGGAGTCATGCGGTTGCGAGCGGAATTCGCCGGAGGAGCGGGGTGCCCCCCGAGGCTCTGGCGGGCAGGAAAGCGGAAACTGACCGAGTCCGCGAGGGAATTTCCGAAGGCTTCCGTCCGTCAGAGCCCGGAAGGGCCGCTCCGAGAGGCGCTGAAGCGAGCGGTAGCATGACTCCCGCCTCTCCTCACACCGGCCACTCCTCCTCCCTCCACGCCATCTCCCAAAACATCCACTCGTACCGCGAACTGATCACGAAGGCCTCTTCCATCCGCGCCCGTTCCGCCTGGCTCGCCACCTTGGCCCATCGGTCCACTTTGGCCCTCATCCACTCCTGGACGGCGGCGAATTCAGGCGAGGCGTAGAGGAGCAGCCAGTCGCGGTAGGGATGGTCCTCGCGCGGCAGCCCATTTCTCAGCAGGTGTTTGCCCACGACGCAGTAGATCCAGGCGCAGGGCAGGGCGACGACCGTAATTTCCGCGGCGGACCCAGTGGCCGCGACCGCAAGCATGTGCCGCGTATAGGCGTAGTTCGTGGGTGCCATGGGGACGGAGGTCATCTGCCGCGCCGTCATCTGCCATTGCGTGCCGTAGCTTTCGTGCAGGCTGCGCTCGACGACGATCGTCTCCTCCGCCAGCTTGTTGAAGCGCAGGGCCGACTCCGCGTCCGGCGCCTTTTGGGCGGCGGCGGAGAAGACACGGGCCAGGTCGCCGAGAAAGCGCGCGTCCTGCAAGATGTAATACTTGAACTTGCGTTTTGGGAGGGTGCCCTTGCCGAGGGCGACGACGAAGGGATGCGTCAGTTGGGCGTCCCAAATAGGCTTGGCGAGTGTGCGAAGACGGTTACAGAACGACATCGGCTAGAATTTGCCGAGACGATTAATCCCATCCAGCGCCGCCGTGCGGTAGCACTCGGCCAGTGTCGGATAGTTGAAGACGTTGTGCACGAAGAAGTCCACCTTGCCGCCGTAGGTGATGACGGCTTGGCCGATGTGCACCAGCTCCGTCGCCCCTTCCCCGATGATGTGGACGCCCAGCAGATCGAGCGTGTCGCGGTGAAAGATGAGCTTCAGCAGGCCTTCCAGGTCGCCGTAAATCTGTCCTCGCGCGATTTCTTTGTAAAAGGCCCGGCCCACTTCGTAGGGCACGCCGTCCTTGGTCAGTTCTTCTTCGGTCTTCCCGACGGTGGAGATTTCAGGAATCGTGTAGATGCCGTAGGGCATGACCTTGGGCAGCGCCGACTGCGCGACGCTGAAGGCGTGGCAGGTCGCCAGCCGCCCCTGTTCCATGGACGTGGAGGCCAGACCGGGGAAGCCGATGACGTCGCCGCCGGCGTAAATGTGCGGCACCTCGGTCTGATAGTGTTCGTTGACCTTGATCTGCCCCAGTTTGTCCGTCTCGATGCCGATGCCGCCCAAGTTGAGTTCCTGGGTGTTGGCCGTCCGGCCCATGGTGTAGAGCACCATGTCGGTGATGACGGTCTTGCCGCTCTTCATCGTCGTGACCACGCGGCCGCGTTCGTCTTCGGCGATCGTGTCGATCTCTTCGCCCGCCTTGAGCATCACGCCGTTCGTCCGCATGTGGTAGATCAGGGCCTGGACGACCTCCTGATCCACGAAGCGCAGCAGTTCGGTGCGGCGGTCGATGAGCGTGACCTTGATCCCGAAGGCGGCGAACATCGAGGCGTATTCGCAGCCGATGACGCCGCCGCCGATGACGGACATGGTCTTGGGCAGAGTTTCGGTGGCGAGGATCGAGTCGGAATCGCAGATGGTGCGGTCGTTGAAGCGGGCCTCCGGCCCCCGGCGGGGCCGCGAGCCGGTGGCGATGACGATGAACGGCGCTTCCAGCAGATCGGACTGGCCGTTCGGCCGCGTCACCTGGACGGTATGCGTGTCCTTGAAGGAGGCCGTGCCGTAGATGATCTCGACGTCGTTACGCTCGAGCTGGTTGATGACAATGTCGAGTTCGTGCTTGATGACCTGGTCCTTGCGGGTCATCAGGTCCTTCATGGTGAAGTTCTTGCGCAGGGAATAGGCCATATTCGGGAAGGAACGGAGCTTGAACCCGTGCAGGTAATAGATGCCGTCCTTGAGGGTCTTGCTGGGGAGGGTGCCGGTGTTGACGGACGAGCCGCCGACGTTCGATGCCTTTTCGATGATGGCGACTTTTTTGCGGAGCTTCGCCCCTTGGATCGCCGCCTTTTGGCCCGCGGGCCCGCTCCCGATGACGATGAGGTCGTAGCGCAGCATAGGCACGTCAGCGTCCGCCCGCGGTGGCGCGCGCGGCTTGGAAGGCGGCGTCCATGTCGGGCATCTGGGCCAGTTCCGGCGTGACTTGCAGGTACCGCACGACATTGTCCTTGTCCACCACCAGCACCGCTCGCGCCAGCAGGTGCGGGCCGGGGAGGAACAGGCCGGACGCTTTGCCGAAACCGCCGCCGCGGTAGTCCGAGAGGAACATCACGTTTTTGATCGCGGCTTCGTCGGAAAAGCGGGATTGGGCGAAGGGCGTATCCACGCTGATCGTGATCAACTGGACCGATTGGTCGAGCCCGCCGTTTTTCTCGCTCAGATAATGGGTCTGCTGCTCGCAGACTTTCGTGTCCAGCGAGGGGACGACGCTGATGAGCCGGACCTTGCCGCGGCCTTCCGCGAGGTCGGTCACGCTCAAGTCGTGCCGGGAGACCTTCACGCTCGGGAGCTGGCCGCCGACCTTGAGGCCGGGACCTTCCAGCGCGAGGGGAGTGCCTTTGAAGGTCACGCTGTGGCCGTCGCCTGCGTCGGCCGTGCCCGTGGCGACCGGCAAGTCCTTGTAGGCGAAGCCGGCGTGTTCGTGCTGGGGGGCGAGCCAGGCGCAGCCGCTGGTCAGCCAGAGGAGGGAAACGAGTATGGCGAAGGGGGCAACGGCTGCAACGGATGTATCGGTGCGAGTCACCATGGGGCCTCCGTGTCTGTGCGGGGAAATGCGGACAGGCAGGTTTATAGGGAATGGGCGGGAGCCTGTCAAGGCAAAGGGGCGGGCAAGACCGACGGCACCGCGCCGCGGCCGGACGTCGCGGCCGGTCACGGGCGCGCAAAATCCAGAATCAGACGATTCACCGGCTCGGGCCGTTCCCATTGGGGCATGTGACCGGCTTTGGCGATCCGCTCGAGCCGCGCGCCGGGAATGGCGGCGGCCAGCTTGGTCCCGGCTCGCGGCGCGAAGACCCGGTCTTCGTCGCCCCAGACGATCAGCGTGGGCACGGCGATGTCGCGCAGGCGGGTGGCAAAGCCGGCTTCCCAGAGGGGGATGCTCCGCGCGACGGCCATCGCCGCCGGGACGAGGCCGGGCCGCTCGCGGTTCCGATAGGCCCGCTCGACGACGGCCGGCGTCAGCAGCGAATGGTCGCAGACGATTTCCTCCAAGACCGCCTCCGTGACGCTCCGCCCCAGCACCCAGTTGCCGAACTCCGCCAGCCAGACGGGCACCCGGCTGTCCAGCGCCCGGCGAATCAAGGGGCCGGTCAGGTCCTCGTGGATCACGGCCGGCAGGCCGGCGATGAGCACCAGCCGTTCGACCCGCTCCGGGTGGGCCAGCGCCATGCCCATGGCGAGTCCGGCGCCCATCGAGTTCCCGACGAGCGTGGCCTTGGCGAGGCCGAGGGCGTCCAGGAAGCCGGTGAAGAACGCGACCATGTCCTCCGGCGTGTAGGCCATGTCCGGTTTGTCGGAGAGGCCGGAACCCAACAGATCGAGCGTGATCAGCCGGTGGCCTTGCGACAGGGCCGTCTGCTGGTATTCCCATTGCCACATCGATCCGCCGAAGCCGTGGATGAGGACGATCGACGGCCCCTCGCCTCGGTCGAGATAGGCGATGCGGTGGCCGCCGACCGTGACGGTGTTGACCGGCAGCCGCTCGAAGGAGTCGAACCATAAGGGCATCTCGGGGGATGCCGTGCAGGCGGGGAGTGAGGCACATGAGAAAAGGACGACGAGCGAGAGCAGGAGAGGCATCAGCGCCGCCGGCGCGGGCATTGGGCGTCGGTCCTTCGCCACGCCCTAGCTGAGTTGGACGAGCGTCTCGTCGGTCTTGACGTCGTCTCCGTCCTTCACGAAGAGCGCCGCCACTTTGCCGCCGACGGGGGCTGGCACCCGCGATTCCATCTTCATGGCCTCGATGATGAGGACCGGATCGCCTTGCGCCACCGTCTGGCCGACGGTCACGAGGACTTTCACGACGCGGCCGGGCATGGGCGAGGCGATGTCGCCGGGCTTGGTCGGCTTGGGGCGCCGGGGCGCGGCCGCCTTGCCGACTTCCAAGGGATCGGGCACGCCGGCCAGCACCTCCTGGATCGGCTCCAGGTAGACCTCTTCCAGCTTGTCGTTGACGCGAATGTAGTAGGGTTTCCGCCCGCCGATCTTGCGTCCGGAGCCGGACACTTCGATGTGGAACGTTTCGCCGTGGACGGTGACGTTGAACTCCGTCGGGGCCAGGTGCAGCTCGTGGGCGACGACCGGTCCCGCCTCGATCGGCGGCTCCAGCTTCTCCGGCGCGAGCGCGCCCTTCTCGCGTTGCTCGAAGAACTCTCGGGCGATCACCGGGAACAGCGCGAAGGAGAGGTGATCCTCCACGGAGGCCTTCTTGCCCGCCAATTCTTTTTTTGCGGCGTCCAGTTCCGGCTCCAGCCGGTCGGCGGGTCGGCCGGCGATCGGCTGCTCGTCCCCGATGGCCCGCGTCTTCACCTCGGGACTCAGCGGACCAGGCGGCTTGCCGTAGAGGCCCAGGAAATAGTTTTTCGTTTCGTTGGTGATGACCTTGTAGCGCTCGCCCGTCAGCACGTTGAGCGTCGCCTGCGTGCCGACGATCTGGGAGCTGGGCGTGACGAGCGGGGGATACCCCATGTCTGCGCGCACCCGCGGGACTTCCTCCAGCACCTCGCGCATCTTGTCCAGCGCCTTTTGCTCGGCGAGCTGGGCGGCGAGGTTCGAGAGCATGCCGCCGGGAATCTGCGAGGTGAGGATTTCGGCGTCCACCCCGGTGAAGTCGCTTTCGAACTGGTGGTACTTCTTCCGGACGGCCCGGAAATGATCGGCGATGGCCTTGAACTGCGGCAGGGCCAGCCGGGTGTCGTAGGGCGTGTCGCGCAGGGCCGCCACCAGCGTTTCCGTCGGCGGGTGTGAGGTGCCGCCGGCGAGGGGCGACATGGCCGTGTCCAGGATGTCCAGGCCGCCCAGTACCGCCATGATGGCCGACATGGAGGCCATGCCGGAGGTGTAGTGGCTGTGCAGGTGGATCGGCGCCGAGACGGCAGCTTTGAGCTTTTTGACGAGGGTGTAGGCGTCCTGTGGCGCGAGCAGCCCGGCCATGTCTTTGATGCAGAGCGTGTCGGTGCCGAGGTCTTCCAGGCGTTTGGCCAGGTCCACGAAGCCGTCGAGGGTGTGGACGGGGCTGACCGTGTAGCAGATCGTCGCCTCGACGTGTTTCTTGTTCCGCCGCACCTCCGCGATCGCCCGCTCCATGTTGCGGATGTCGTTCAGGGCGTCGAAGATGCGGAACACGTCGATGCCGTTGGCGGCCGACCGTTCGACGAAGCGCTCGAGCACGTCGTCCGCGTAGTGGCGGTAGCCGACAATGTTCTGCCCGCGCAGGAGCATCTGCAGGCGGGTGTTCGGCATGGCCTTCCGCAGCGCGCGCAGCCGCTCCCAGGGATCTTCTTTTAAAAACCGCAGGCAGGTGTCGAAGGTGGCGCCACCCCAGACTTCCAGCGACCAAAAGCCGACCGCGTCCAACTGCTGCGCGATGGGCAGCATGTCTTCCGTCCGCATGCGGGTCGCCAGCAGCGATTGGTGCCCGTCGCGCAGGGCGACGTCGGTGATGAGCAGGGTCTTGCCCGGCGCCGCTTCCAGATCCTTGAGCGGCGTAGCGAGAGACCGGCCGGTCTTGATGGCCGGTCGGCCGGCCGGAGCCGACGCCTTCTTGCCCTTGGCGATCTGTTTGGGTGGAGCTTTTTTTGCTGATTGCTTGGCCATGTCTGTCTCGCGCCTAGAGTCCTAGAGGCCTTCGTGCGCCGCGATCGCCGCCGAGATGGCGACGACCAGGTCGTTCGGTTCAAAGGAGTCTTCGTACTGGAAGACTTCCGGGTGCGTGTCCAGATAGGAGGTATCAAACCGGCCGGCTTTGAAGTCCGGTTCCTCCATGATGCGCTGGAGGAACGGGATCGTGGTCTTCAGGCCGCGCAGGACGTATTCCTCCAGCGACCGGTGCATGCGGGACACCGTTTCGTCCCAGGTGCGGCCGCGGACCGTCAGCTTGGCCAGCAGCGCGTCGTAGTAGGGCGGCACGACGTAGTCCTTGTAGACCGCGCCGTCGATGCGCACGCCGATGCCGCCGGGCGACAGGTAGGACGTAACCGTGCCCGTGGCCGGGCGAAAATTGTTGCGCGGGTCTTCCGCATTGATCCGGCACTGGATGGCGTGGCCCTGGAGCGTGACCTCGTCCTGGGTGATTTCCAGCGGTTCCCCGGCCGCGATGGAAATCTGCGAGCGGACGATGTCGACGGCGGTGATCTGCTCGGTTACCGTATGCTCGACCTGGATGCGCGGGTTCATTTCGATGAAGTACCACTGGCCCTGTTGGTCGAGCAGGAACTCGACGGTGCCGGCGTTGTCGTACTGCACGGCCTTGGCCAGCGTGACGGCGGCCTCGCCCATGTCCCGCCGGAGCGCCGGCGTGAGCACGAGCGACGGGGCGATCTCGATGAGCTTCTGATGGCGGCGCTGGATGGAGCAATCGCGCTCGCCGAGATGGATCATGTTGCCGTGCCGGTCGCCGAGGATTTGGAATTCGATGTGGTGCGGCCGCTCGACGTACTTCTCCATGAAGACGGAGCCGTCGGCGAAGGCTGCCAGCGCCTCGCGCGAGGAGGTCTCCATGCTGCTCCAGAGCTCGTCTTCCGATCGCACGACGCGGAGCCCCCGCCCGCCGCCGCCGGCGCTGGCCTTGATAATGACGGGAAAGCCGACCGACCGGCAGAAGGCCTGGGCCTCCTCGGCGGTGGTGATGGCTTCTTCCGTGCCGGGCACGACGGGCACGCCCACGCTCATGGCCAGTTCCCGCGCCTTGATCTTGCTGCCCATGAGGCTGATGGCCTGGGGCGACGGGCCGATGAAGGTGACGCCGGCGTCCCGGCACATCTGCGCGAAGTGGGCGTTTTCCGAGAGAAAGCCATAGCCGGGATGGATCGCGTCGGCGCCGATGCGGAGGGCCAGGTCAACGATTTGCCGGCCGTCGAGAAAGCCTTTCACCGGTCCCGGGCCGACCAGGTAGGCTTCGTCCGCCTTCTTGACGTAAATGCCGGTCGAGTCGGCTTCCGAATAGATCGCCGCCGTGGCGATACGCAGTTCGCGGCAGGCGCGGATGATGCGCATGGCGATCTCGCCGCGGTTGGCGACCAGAATTTTCTTGAACATGGCCATCGGCAAATGTCCCGCCCGAGGGGCTGCGGTTACTTCTCTTTCACGAAAAAGGCCTTGGAGCGGGCATTGCCGCCGCCGGCGATCACGTCGACGAAGGTCAGGCCCTTTCTGGCGTCCGGGACGACGGCTTCGACGGTCGTGTCGTTCACGAAGGTGAACTCCGCTTTCGTGCCGCTGGCGGCAATGAACGACACGCCGTGGAAACATTCTTTCGTGCCGAAGTTCTCGCCCTTGATGACGACCTTGTCGCCCGGCTTGCCCTCGTCCGGCTCGATCTTGTGGATCTTGGGCCGCTTGGACCGGTCGCAGACGGGATCTTTCTCCACCTTGTCGCCGCCGGAACCGGAAATGGATTTGGTGCCGAACATGCTGAAGCCGGTGCCTTCTTCGATCTGCCCGCCCTCGGGGGGCGGCGCGGGCGCCGCCGGTTCCTGGGCCGGCGCGGGGCTCGGAGTCTGGGCTAACGCGAGAAGGGGTCCTGCCAAGACGATCGCTGCGGCGATAACGAGAATAGGCCTGATCATGAGAGCCTCCCTGAATGACGATCGGAATAATGAGCGGACATTATTTCTTTTGATCCAGGGGCGTATAGACTTCATCCACGATCTGTTGCCCTTCGGGCGACAGGACGAAGACGACGAAAGCGTCCAGCACGGGATTCGGCGTGTCTTTGCTCAGAAACAACACGGGGCGTCGGAGCTTGTACCGCCCGTCCTTGACCGGCGGCTCCTCCGGCTCGACCTTGTCGATCGGCAGCAGCCGGACGGCGACGCCGGAGGCCACGGCCTCCAGGGCCGAGCCCAGCGAAATGTAGGTGACCGCCGACAGGGGGGGGAGGGTGCCGGTCACCGTTTTGATCGCTTTGTCGTCGGGCCCGACCACTTTGGCGTCGGCGGGAATCTTGCCCTCGATGCCTAAATATTGTTCGAAGGCATCCCGGATGTTGCGGTGGGCGGGGCGGTCGAGGAGGAGGATTTTCGTGTCCGGCCCGCCCAGATCCGACCACATGCGCACCTTGCCGGTAAAGATGTCGGCGACATCCTGCGTCGAAACTTCCTTGGTCTGGTTGGCGACGTTCACCATGACGGCGATGCCGTCCCAGGCGATCTGCGTGGCCTTCAACCCCGCCACGGTCTTGCCGGTCACGGCCACCTGGGCTCGGTCGGTCTTGACCAGTTCGATGGGCTTGGATACCTGATCCCACTGCACATCGATGTAGACGCGCGAGTTGGCTTTCTCGAAGGTGCGGGCGAGTTTTTCGACGACGACTTGCTCGGGGCCGTTCCCCGCGATGGTCAAAGCCCCGGCCAGGTCGGCGGCGAAGGCGGACAGCGGTCCCTGCGCGGCCCACACGAACCCCGCCAGCACGATCAGCCACGACAGGCGGATGCGCGGAATCACGACTCGGACGACCCTCCGTCCGAGGAGCCGGTCGGGCCGGTCACGTTGGGGGGCGGGGCGGCGCGTTTGCCGGTCAAGGGCGGGAGTTTCGCGAACTTGTGCATGCGCTCGTTCAGCATGTTGCCGGCTTTCATCTCGGTGAAGCCGGGCTTGTGATCGCCCACGATCTTGGAGGCGAAGGAGGACATCAGCCGCGTGGCCTTGCGGGCCTGGCACTGCGGGCATGCGGTGTCTTCGGCCCGGGCGTTGACGGACTGCACGATCTCGAACTGGGCGCCGCAGCCCTCGCACCGGTATTCGTACATCGGCATAGCACGATCTCCCTGGCCGAACGACGTACCCTTGCGAAGACCCGGGCGGTTCGGCGCGGCGCATTATAACGAAATTCGCGCGCGGTTGCGACTCCCCTTGACCCTAGGGAAGAGCGTCGAGTATGGTACCGCCCGCTATCGTCAGTTCACGTGGAGTAAGGAGGAGCGGTCATGTCTGTGTTGATTCGACGGTACAAGCTGGCCAGCGGGATGATGCAGGAAGAGCGGATCGACGATCCCGACCGGATCGAGCGGTATTTCAAGCTGTTCGAGAAGGACGACGTCAAGAAGCTCGAAACCGGCGTCAAGGTCTTCATCGAGAAAGACGAATGGCAGTTGTTGCCGTAGGCCGGGGCGCGCGCGGCGGCCGATCCGCAGGGGGGTGAGGGGTGGTCTACTGGATTCACATTGCCCGGTCCATCGATCGCGTGACCCTGCATAAGGAACGCTGCGCGGAAGTGCCGTCGAATTTCACCCGGACGGATTTTTGGGAAGGCGGCTGGTTCGACTATCCCGACAAGGAACGGGCGCTGGCGGCGATGGAGCAGGCCGGCGTGAACTTCCAAAAAATGTGCTCGCTGTGCAAGCCATGACCCGCCGTTCGTGAGGCTATGGCCCACCTGATCCTGGTCCTCAGCGCGCTGATCTGGGGCGGGACCTATCCTTCGACCAAAGCCGTTCTCGCGCAACTGCCTCCCTTTTCCTTCATGTTCGTGCGGTTTCTCCTGGGCCTCCTGCTCGTGGCCGGGGCCGTCGCGTGCGTGCGGCGCCGCATCGTCATGAATGCGGCGACGTTGCGGATGAGCGGCATCGCGACGCTCTTTTTGTTTCTCGGTTTCGCCCTGCAAACCGAGGGACTGCTCTACACGACGGCGTCCAAGTCCGCCTTCATCACTGTACAATACGTGTTCCTGGTGCCGCTCTACCTTCGGCGCTTCGGGGGGCGGACCTGGGCGGCCGCGGGACTCTCGGTGGCCGGGCTCTATTTGCTCGTGGATCCCCAGGGCGAAATGACCCGCGGCGATCTGCTGACGCTGGCCTGCGCCGCCGCCTATGCGGGGCACATCAGTTGTTTGGAATCGTTCACCCACAAAAGCGATCCCCTGTCGCTTTTTTTCTGGCAGTTGGTCATGGTGACGGCCGCCATGTTTCCGGCCATGCTGTGGGAGCGGCCGGAGCCGGAGGCCTTCGCGCCCACGCCGCTCTTGTTGACGGCGCTGCTCGTGAACGGTGTCTTCGCGACCGGGGCCTTCGCCATCCAGGTCTGGGCGCAGAAACGGCTGGCCGCGCCGCGAGTGGCGCTGATTTTCTCCCTGGAGCCGGTGTTCGCCGCCTGGCTGGCCTGGCTGTTTTTGGGCGAACACCTGAGCGGGCGGGGCTGGATTGGGAGCGCGCTCATCGTGGGCGCCGTTCTCTACGGCACGCTGGGAGCGGCGGAGGGGCGGTCGCCGTTGGCGGCGTCGCACGCCGGCTAGTCGTCTCACCGAAAGGATCGTGATGGCACAGAAATTCGGCAACGGGCGGTGGGTGCAGGAAGGCTTTCTGGACAATCGTGTGCCGGGGAGCGTGGTGGGGCGGGTGAGTTTCGCCGTGCTCGGCCCGGTGGATTTTTATCTCAAGGGCGACTTTCGAGGCGAGATCGCGGGCAAGGCCATCCGCTTCCGCAACAGCAAGTTTTCGGACGACGATCTCGCCGGGCAGGTCCTGGGGGATTTCGAGTCGCCGCAGGTGGGCGAGGTGAGCCTGATTTCCTTCGATCCGCACCCGCTGCTCTCGCCCCATCCCTACATGGAATGGTTTTCGGTGCGGAAGAACCACTATCGGATCGAACTGGCGCCGGGCGAGGCCTGGGTCCTGTCGGACGAGGAGGCGGCGGAGCTGGATGCCGACAGCGCGGCGATCCGGCAGGCGTTGGAGTCGCGGGCACAGTCCACGCGGAAACGGGAAGACTCGGATTGGGTGTGATCGAGGCCGGCCTCGGGAGAATTATTGGCGGAATCGGGAGAGGTGCTCGGCGAGCATGCGGGCGACGAGGGATTGGTCGAAGGGCCAGGCGTAGCGGACGGTGACGGAGGGGTGGGCCTGGCGGAGCCGGGCGATGGTGTCGGGAATTTCGATCTCGGCATGCGAGCCGCCCTGGGTATACATCGACGGGACGACCGTGAGGTCTCCGACGCCTTGGCCGATAAGGTCGGCCGCCGCGTCTTCCAGCGTCGGCGCGCAAAATTCGTTGTAGGCGATGGTCAGCCGCCGGCCGTCCATGTGCGGCCGTAGGCTCTCGGCCAGCTTCTCCAGCCCGGCCCGATAGGGATCGTTGGCCGGGGTTCGCGGCCAGGTTCTGATCTTCCGATCCACCTCGATCTCTTCTTGGGTCCGCTCGCCGCCCGTCTTTTTTCTCTGTCCTTCCAAGCGCCGCAACGTCATGACGAGTTCTTGCGGGCAGTCCTTGGGCAGCCCTCCGTGCCCGACAAGAATGACGGCGCGAGAGACGTGAGCGGTCATGGACACCGATCCTACGGAGCCTGCTGTCGGCGGTCAAGGTGTGGCGTGGTCGAGTGTGCCGGGGCTGCCGGTTCGGGCATGAACACGCGCAGGAGTCCGAAAAGCGTCGGCAGCAGGAGGCCCCAGAGGACGGCTAGGACAAGCAACGTCGTCGACAAGGGCTCGGCCAGTGTAAGGGCGTCCATCTCACGCCCGGCGAAATAGCTCAAGGGACCGGCCGTCGCGCCAAGGACGGCGGCCAGGGTCGGCGTGGCGGCCAGCCAGCGCAACGCATTGGGGAGCGTCGAGCCGAAGATCATCCAGAGGAAGAAGAGCCAGGGTGGGCAGGCCCACGAGGGCGTGAAGTCGGGTCGGAACGACAAGAGTCCAACCAAGCCCAAGCCCGTGTCGATTGCGGCGCCCAGCGCGCCGACGAGCAGCAGCCAGCGGGCCAAGGTCGGCGGGTCTGGGGCCGCCCGGAGTTGTCCCGCCAGCAAGACGGCGACGACGACGGGTCCGGCCATGGAGTAGGCGGAAGAGGCCCCGAGCACGCAGGCCAGCCAACCGATCTGAAAGGCGATGAGGTTGAACGCGCGCGAAGACGTCGGCTGTCGATCGCGGAAAGTCACCGACGTGTATTAGAAGCCGTAGGGGCGAACGCTGTCGGTGCGATGGGGCATAGCGTGCCGTCGAGAGTAGCGACGTGCGTCAAGCGACGGCTTCCATGCCCAGCCGCTTCGCGTTGCGCGCGCGCTCTGGCACGGGTTTCAAATCCCAGATGAGTCCCATCCAGGACAGAAACACGAGGCCGTAGTAGGAGAGGTCCACCTCCCACCAAAAGAAGCCTTGGCGCGTAGCCGTGGGATAGTGGTGGTGGTTATTGTGCCAGCCTTCGCCCAACGTGATGAGCGCGAGGATGAGGCTGTTGCGGCTCTCGTCGCCGGTTTCATAGCGCTGCGTGCCGAACCGGTGGGCCAGCGAGTTGATGAAGTTGGTGCCGTGAAAGAGGACGATGGTCGAAATGAAGAAGCCCCAGATCAGCATCTGCGGCCCCGACGTGCCGAGCCCCGGCGCCAGCGCGTGCAGGAGGGCGCCGAGCCCGTAAAGGCCGGTGGCGAGCGTCACGGGCACGATCCAGTCGAAACGGTCGAGGAACCGCAACTCGGGGAACTTCGCCAGGTCCGGCACCGCCTTGAGGTTCGTGATGAAATTGGCCGGATCCATGAACCAGCCCATGTGGCTCCAGAGGAAGCTGTTTTTGACCGGCGAATGCGGGTCTTTCTCTTCGTCCGAGTAGAGGTGGTGCTGGCGGTGGTGCGCCGCCCACCACAGCGGACCGCGCTGGACCGCGGAGGCGCCGAGAATCGCGAAGCACAATTGCGCCGCGCGGGTCGTCTTGAACGTGCGATGGGAGAAATAGCGGTGATAAAAGGCCGTGATGCCGAACATGCGGAGCACATACAGCGCCGCCGCCACGGCCACCGCGGTCCAGGACCAGCCGACCCAGATGACGCCCAGGCAGACTGCATGAAGGCCCAAGAAGGGCGCGCAGCGGAGCCAATCCACCTTGCCGGTCGGCGCCGGCCTGGGCTGGTCCATGCCGGCCCAGCCATCCACCCATCGCAGCAGAGAGAGGCGCAGTCGGGAAAACCGGGAAACAGGTACTAGCGGTGTGGACATAGACTTGGCTCCACGATCATGGTCCGGGACCATCGCGCACTACCAGCACTCTAGAATGGGGCGGGAGTGGGAGGCGTTGGGAGCGCACTATCGCACAAACGGGGTGCAGACTCAAGCCCTCGTCTCAGTGGAGGCTTCAGACTCTGGCTGGCGGGAGGGCAAGCCAATAGGGGGGGCCGTCCGTCGTCCGTTACCGATTCTGACGCCGCTGACGAACCGGCGGTTTCTTGAGATGGGGCCGGCCGACACGGTTCGTCAAGGGTATGGCCAATGTTTCGCAAAAAAGCCGTTCGTACGTCTTCAGGAGCGCGGTGGCCTTGGATCCTGACCGGCCTATGGCTCTGGAGACAAGGGCGTCAAGCCGATGCGCCCGTGATGGGTCGCGGGCGAAAAGGCGGTCGCGTTGTCTGGCGTGGAATGTAAGCAGGCCAGTGCGCGCGGGACGGGATGCTTTGAAGTCGAGCCACTCACGATGGCCGATCAGACGTTCGAGAAAGGCGCGACGATGGCGGAGCGAACGGAGCTGCCGTTCATCAGCGACGGGGATCAAAGGCAAGGCACGGGTCACGGCAGCGGCGAAGAGGCCCGCTCCCGGCCGGCGCGGCCGGGAGCGGCGGTCGGAGATCGGCACATCGGCGAGGCCACAGCTCGGCGACCCGGATTTGAAGATATAACCGGAGAGGTTGAGCCGGCGAAACTCGCGCAGGCGCCGCGCGGCGGCCCGCACGAGCGCCTCGGTGCGATCCTGTTGCGTTTGGATCGTAAGCAGCCGAGGGGCTTGGGCTGAACCGGTGTCGGACACCAAGTGCATCGGTTCACGGGGAATGCCGAACCCGGCTTCGACCTCGGGGCAGATCGGCACCCATTCGACGAAAGGCGTGAAGGCCTCGATAAGCGTGCGATCGTGCTTATGCGCCCCGTCGTAGCGCACGGGCTCGCCGAGCAGGCACCGGCTGATGCCGACGAGGGGACGGGTTGTTTTGGCCATAGGACATACCTGAAGCATGCCAGGGAATTCTGTCAAGCGCGGAGGCTCGTGACCGAGGCGTGCGGCGGGGAGCAAGGGCGCAAGGCGCGAATTGACAGTGCGCGACAGCGGCCCCTACAATGCGCGCGCTCATGAACGATCGATTTCTTAAAGCCTGCCGTCGCGAGCCCGTGGACTGCACGCCGGTCTGGTTTATGCGCCAGGCCGGGCGCTACATGCGCGAGTACCAGGCCATTCGCGCCAAACACTCCATCCTGGAGGTCTGCAAGACGCCCGACTTGGCGGCGGAAGTGACCTTGCAGCCGATCGAGCGGTTTCCGCTGGATGCCGCGATCATCTTCGCCGACATTCTCTTACCGCTCGAAGCGATGGGCCTGTCGCTCTCGTTCGAAGAAGGCGAGGGGCCGGTCATCGCCAACCCGGTCCGGTCCAAGGCGGATGTCGAGCGGCTGCGCCTGACGGACGGGCAGGAGTTGGCCTACGTGGGCGAAGCGATCCGCCGGGCCCGGAAAGCTCTGGCCGGCCGGGTGCCGCTGATCGGGTTTGCCGGCGCGCCCTTTACCCTGGCCTCCTATGCGATCGAAGGCGGCGGGTCCCGCAACTACATCTTGACGAAACAGCTCATGTATCGCGAGCCGGACGCGTGGCACAAGCTGATGGACAAGCTGGCGCGGGAAGTCTGCGGCTATCTCAGAAGCCAAATTCGGGCCGGCGCACAGGCCATTCAGCTCTTCGACAGTTGGGTCGGCTGTCTGTCGCCCGGAGATTATGCCGAATATGTCCAGCCGCACGTGCGGCTCATTTTCGACGGTTTGAAGCGGGAAGGGGTGCCGCTGATCCACTTCGGCACGGGCACGGCCAGCCTGCTTCGCCTGATGCGCGAGGCGGGCGGCGACGTGATCGGCGTGGATTGGCGCATGAATTTAGACGAGGCCTGGCAACTGGTCGGTTCCGATGTGGCAGTGCAGGGTAACCTCGACCCCGTCGTCCTCTTCGGTCCCCTGGGCGAAATCGAGCGGCGCATCGACGACATTCTTCGCCGCGCCGCCGGACGGCCCGGCCACATTTTCAATCTCGGCCACGGCATCTTGCCCAATACACCCGTGGAACACGTGCAGGCCGCCGCCGAGATGGTCCACAAGTTGAGTCAACGGTAACACGTGACATCTGAGAGATCGACGAGGTAGCCGTGCCGGGACCGCAACGACCGATCGCCGTGTTGCTGATGGCCCTGGGAGGGCCGGAGAGCTTGGAGACCGTCGAGCCCTTCTTGAAGGAACTCCGGGGCGGGCGGCCGACTCCGCCAGAGTTGATCGCCGACATCCGCGAGCGGTATCGCCTCACCGGCGGCAAGTCGCCGGTTCTCTTCATCATGCGCGACGTGGCCCGCAAGCTGGAACAACGGCTCAACGGCCCGGGCGGCGAGCGGTACCGCTGCTACGTCGGCCTGCGCCACTGGAAGCCCTTCATCAAAGATGCGTATGCCGAGTTGCTGGACGACTTCCCGGAACGGGTGGTGGCGGTCTGCATGGCGCCGCAGTATTCGGCGATCAGCGTCGGCGCCTACATCAAGAAGGTGGAAGAGGCCAAGGCGGAGCTACGCAGCGACACGCCGGTGAGTTTCGTGCAGTCGTGGCATGCCCATCCGCAACTCGTCGCGGCTTTTGCCGAGGCCATCACGCAGGGCCTCCAACGTTTTGCCCCGGACATCCGCAGCCGCGTGCCGGTCCTGTTTACCGCCCACAGCCTGCCCGAACGCATTCTGGCCGCCAACGACCCCTATCCGGCCGAAGTCCAGGGCACCGTCGAGGCCGTGGCCAAGGCGCTCGGCCTCGCGTCCTATCGGTTCGCCTATCAAAGCCAGGGCCAGACGGGCGAGACGTGGCTGGGGCCGACGGTGGAGGCGATGTTGGATGAACTGCATCGGGAGGGGCGGAAACAGGTGCTCGTGGCGCCGATCGGGTTCCTTTCCGATCATGTGGAAGTGCAGTACGACGTGGACATCGAGTTCCGCAAGGTGGCCGAGGCCAAGGGCATGCAGTTGGAGCGCATGCCGATGTTGAACGCGTCGCCGGCCTTGGTCGATACGCTGGCGTCGGTGGTCGAAGACCATCTGGCCGCCCCCGTCGCCTGATCCATCCGTGAGCGAACCCTCTTCCAGCGCATCCGGCGCGAAAAAAACCGTGGCGGTCGTCGGCGGCGGCATTGCCGGTCTGGCGACGGCCTACTGCTTGCGCGACCCGGCGGCGGCCGCCGGGCTCACGCTCGACTGCACGGTGATTGAAGCGAGCGCCGAATGGGGCGGCAAGATCTCCACCCTCCAGGTCGGCGACTACCTCATCGAACGGGGCCCCGACTCCTTCCTCTCGCAGAAGCCCTGGGGATTGGAACTCTGCGCCAAATTGGGGCTCAACGACCGCTTGATCAACACCAATCAGACGGACAAGGGCGCCTTCGTCTATTCGCGCGGCCGCCTCCGCGATTTGCCGGAAGGGTTGGTCCTGATCACGCCCGGCCGGCTGGGTGGATTTCTGCGGAGCGGGCTGCTCTCGCCGCTGGCCGTGGCGCGTATGGGGCTGGATGTCGTGCTCCCGACGGGCCAATTCCCTGGCGACGAATCGCTGGCGGCGTTTTTCACCCGGCGGTTCGGCCGGCAGGCCTTCGAGCGCTTGATCGAGCCCCTGATGGCCGGCATCTACGCGGGTGACGCCGAGCAGATGAGCCTTCGCGCCTGTTTTCCCCGCTTCCTGGAACTGGAACGCAAGTACGGCAGCGTGATCCGCGGCATGGTGGCCGAGGGTAAAAAGCGGGCGGCCGCCGGCGCGGGGAAGCCCGGCGCGGCGTCGGCGCCGAGACGCACCATGTTCGTCTCCTTGGAAGGCGGGTTGGGCGAGTTGGTCGGGGCGCTCGTGGAGCGTCTGAAGCGGGACGGCGTGCGCCTGCTGGCGGGGCGGCGAGTCATGGCGCTGGGCGCGCCGTCGGTTCGTTCAAAAGTCTGGGAATACGCGCTCGGTCTCGATGATGGGACGGTGCTGAAAGTCGATGCCGTTGTCCTGGCGACGCCGGCATACGTCACCGCCGGCCTGTTGCGTCCCCACAGCCGGGCCGCGGCCGAGAAGTTGGACGCGATTCCCTATGCCTCGACCGGCACCGTGTCGCTGGCGTTCCCGTCAGCCGACGTAGAGGGCCGGACGAGGGGATTCGGGTTCGTCGTGCCGCGCGTCGAGCGCCGCGACCTGATCGCCGCGACCTGGTCGTCGCGGAAATGGCCGCGCCGCGCCCCCCCGGGGCAGACGTTGATCCGCTGTTATGTCGGGGGGGTGGGACGCGAAGCCATACTCGCGCAGGACGATCAGGAGATCGTACGGCGGGTGCGCGCCGAGTTGAACGAAATCGCCGGCATCGATGCGGAGCCGATCCATGTGGAAGTGGCGCGGTGGGAGCGAGGGATGCCGCAATATACGGTCGGGCATCCCAGCCGCTTGGAAGCGATCCAAGTGGCGCTGAATCCCTATCACGGCCTCTATCTGACCGGTGCGGCGTACCGGGGGGTCGGCGTGCCCGACTGTATCCACGACGCAGCGATTACGGCGGAGCATCTGGTCCGCGCGTTCACCGAACGGCGCGGCTAGCGAGGGGGCGGCGAACGGCACCCCCTTGCCAGCGTCGATCGGCGTTCTTATATAGTACGGCGTTTGTCGGTTTGTCTGTTCGGAACGAAGGACTCGCATGAGCATCGTGCTATGGCTGTTGATTGGCGCGAGCGTGGCCGTCGCGGTCTTCGCGTGGCGACGGGCGAGCCATGTGGCGCAGCAGGCGGCGCGGATGCGGCACGAATATCTGGATCTTGTCGCACGGCTGAAGCGTGACGTGGCTGACGCGAAGGAGGCGGCGGAGATCTTGCGCGTCCATGTGGCGGCGGTGGCGGCGGGGACGGCCGTGCCGACGGCCTTGATCGCGTCCGGCCGCCTCTACAGGAGTTTGTCGGGGATCGACGTGCAGGCGACGTTGGCCGATGAGGCGGCCGGGCGAGGATCGGCCGAGCCGCCGGTGTTCGTGGACTTGCGATCCGCCAAGGAGTACGCCATCAAGCGGATTGCCGGGGCTCAGTCGCTGCCGTTCGAGGAATTGGAGGCGCGATATGACGCGGAGATCCCCGCCGGCTCGATCCCGGTGGTGGTCTATTGCGAGAACGGCGAGCGCAGCCGGCTGGCCTGCGACTTTCTGAGCCGCAAAGGACGGCTCAATCTGTACCACATCCGTGACGGCCTGCGGGGCTGGGCCGGGCCGACGGAAGGCGAGGGGCCGTTGACGTTGATCCAGATCGATCGGCCCTCGGCGGCCCGTCGGTAGGCAACAGGCAAACGTATGGGGACACCGGCGCCGTTTAGCATTCTGAGCGTGAACGGGCCGTATCGCGAGCCGCGCGAGCCGGCTCTGTCCTACGACTATTCGGTGCAGCGGCCCCATTGGCCGACGCCGCACGGCATTCGTGTGAAGGTCTGGATTGCGGACGAAATGGACTATTTCAAGACGACGGTGCTCGGCATCGTGGGTGGCAGTCCCGGCCAGCAGGTGAAGTTGAATCAGGTGCTGTCGCGGTATTTAGCCGATGCGAAGCTGCACATCGCGAACGAAGAGGGCTTGTTCGCCGAACGGCTTGACGTGATGATCGGTCCCTTCACCGGTCCCTTGGCCCATTTGTTCCCGCATCTGCAAGCCTGGATGCAGGCGAACAAAGACGCCGTGCGGCACGACGTCCGCGAGAAGATCAAACTTTAGCCGTCCCCATCCCTGGACCCTGCCGTTTCCTCTTCGTTTCTCCCCGTTGTTTCAGCGAATCGCCGCGCCAGATGCGGCGAAATCGCTATTCCCAGAATCTGGGGACAAGCCTGGGGATAAGCGGCCTTCGAACCCCGCAAACACTTGTCCTGGTGCAGGGCCAGCAGCCTGCTCAAGTTTTAGTCATTGTGGTGGAGTTGGAACGTGCCCCAAGATGTAGTAGGGCACGTAGTTTAGCTAGTTTTGAGCGCGTCCCTGAGCATAGCTTGTGCACAAGTCTGGGGCGGCCGGACGCGGATTGGCGCGCTAGAAGAGGGGTTTATAGTTTCGGGAATGGACGCCGGACTCGTCGGCAAAACCCAGGGAGGCCTTGTCCGGATGCGCGGTGTCGTTGAGATCGACGCGATAATGGCCGCGCACTTCTTCCATCGCAACCTCGAACTGGACGGCGTGCGGATACAGCTCGCCCGGCGCGTGCGCGCCGCGCGCGAGGACAGCAATGGCATCCGGTTTGGCGAATTTGGGGCTCGACATGATGTAGACCTCGCCGATGGCGTGATCGCCGAGTTTGTTGCCCGGCGAGGTGGCAGGGATCATCGAGCCGAGGGTGCCGGCGATCCGGGCTTGCCGCAGGCGTTTCAGCAGGCCGACCACCTGGCTGTCGGTAGCCTGGGGCGGCACCGTGATGCCCACGGCGTTCAAGTCGCTCAAGGTGGTTTTGACTTGGAACATCACCGGCGATTCGTCCGCCGGCGTGTCCAGTGCGGATTCCTTCGGCGGCTCGGGGATGTTGAGTTTCTTGTCTTTCGAGCTGGGCGTGGACAGGTACATGAAGAGCCACAGGGTGCCGATCACGCCGAACAAGACAGCCGCCGGATGCGCCCCGGCCCGCTTGCCTTCTTCATAGGGGCCCGGATCGGAGGCGGGCGCCGACGCCGCCGGGTCGGCTTGCGGGGGCTGGCCGGTTTCGCCAGATGCGGGCGCCGAAGGGGCGGAGGACTCGTCAGCCATGCGCCACGTCCTTGGTCGCCGGGGCGGCAGGCCGTCGTTTGGCCTCTTCCCACCAGGCATCCATTTCGGCCAAGGACAACGTGTCCACCTGGCGGTCCGCCGCCACCGCCCGGGACTCGATATACCGAAAACGCTCGCAGAAGCGGTCGATCGTCCGCCGGAGGGCGTCTTCCGGGTTCACCGTGAGCCGCCGGGCGACGTTCACCACGGCGAACAAGAGGTCGCCCATTTCGTCTTCAATCTGCGATGAAGCCGGTGGCGCCGCGCTCGAGCTTGTTCCCGCCGCGCGGAGGGCCTCGCGCAATTCACCGGCCTCTTCCTCGACCTTTTTAAGCAGCGCGTCCGCGCCGTCTTGGGTGTGGGGCCAGTCGAATCCGACCCGGGCGGCCCTGGCCTGGAGCTGATATGCGCGCAGCAAGGCCGGCAAGGTTTTGGGCACGCCGTCGAGCACGGACATCCGGGGTGCGTCCGGTCCGCCCGCCGCCTGGCCCTTGCCCACACGTTCGGCTTTCTTGATGTCTTCCCACTTGGCCAGCACCTCGTCGGCAGTGGCCGCGCCGGCCTTGTCCGCGCCGAAGACGTGCGGGTGTCGCCGGACCAGCTTGTCGGCCAAGAGGGAGAGAACGTCCTCGATGGTGAAGGTGCCGGATTCCGAGGCGATTTGCGCGTGGAACAAGACTTGGAGGAGCACATCGCCCAATTCTTCGCGCAGGTGTTCGGGATGGCCGGCGTCGATCGTTTCCAAGACCTCGTAGGTTTCTTCCAGGAGGTAGGGCTTCAAGGAGGCGTGCGTTTGCTTGCGGTCCCACGGGCACCCGTCGGGTGCGCGAAGCCGCGCCATCAATTCGACCAATCGGCTGAACGAGGTGGACATGCGTTCTCGAGGTGTCCGGACGATGTCGAGCGGCGACATTATACCCATTCGGCGCGCGGCTGCAATCTCTCCGCGCGGTTGCTTGGCCTCCGCGACTATGTTACCGTAGCCTTCGTTCGGGGCCGGAAAGCGTAGAACTATGGCGCAACACGAGGGAGAAGGCTTCGTCGTCCGAGACCGGCGCGGGCGGTCCGAAGAAGCTTCGTCCGCCCCGGCGCCTTCCGCAGCGGCATCCTCCGCTCCTCAAGCCACCGCTGCCTCCAGTGACCCTGCGCATTCGGCTCCTGCCGGTGCGGGGGCAGGCTCGCCCCAGGCCGTGCCGCCCGTGACCTTCGCCTCCTTCGTGTTTTCGATGGGCACGTCGGCGCTGATGCTGATGGGCGAGCAAGTGGACCCGCGACAAGAACGGCTTCCGGTCAATCTGGATCAAGCCAAAGAAATCATCGATATCCTGTCGGTGCTCGAGACCAAGACCAAGGGAAACCTGACCGAAGACGAGCAGGCGATGTTGAGCGAACTGCTCTATGCGCTCCGGATGAAATACGTGAGCCTGACGTCGGGCCAAGCCGCCGGTCATCCGTCTTGATCGGACCCTTCGCCGCATTGCCGTTCGTCTTTTCTTCCTTCGATTCCTCTCGATTCATTCCCGGTTCGGCGTGTGTGCCGGCCGGTGGCGACACGGTGTACGCATGACAGTGGGCGGATCGATCGAATGGCGCCGACGATGGCGCGTCGCCAGCCTGGTGGCCTGCGGCCTGGCGGTGGAAGCCGTAGTGGCGATGGGCTTGGCCTGGGCTGACCAGGCGGCGGTTCAGGGGAGTGGGGCATCGGGCGAACAGACGGCGGCTCTCTGGGCCAAGGCCGCCTGGAGGTTGCTGGAGCGCGGCGATGCCCGCGCGGCGGGGCAAGCCTTCGCAGCGGCCGGGCAGGTTACGGGCGAGCGGGCCGAACTCCTCGTGGGGGCGGCGCTGGCGTCCGACCGTCTGGGCGATGAAGAGGGGGGGCTGCGCCGGCTCAACCGCGCGCTGGAACTCGACAACGAATCTGCGGCCGCCCATCGCGTGGCCGGCTTTTGGGCCGAACGGCGCGGCGACGTCCGTGAAGCGCTCGGCCACTACCAAGCGGCGATCCGGTTGGATCCCAACGACGCCGACGTCCGCGATCGGCTGGCGTCGGTTCGTCCGGCCGTCCGGTTCGAAGAGACGCTGGATCGGCTCTATGCGCCGCACTTCGTGGTGCAGTTCCGCGGCGATCGGGACCGGGCGACGGCCCGGGTCGCGGCCGACCGCCTGGAGGTCGCCTACACCCGGGTCGGCGAGCTGTTGCTGGCGTTTCCGGACGGGGCGGTGCCGGTCCTGCTCTATCCCGGTGACGACCTAGCCGGTGCCACCGACAGCCCGCGATGGGTCCGCGGCCTCTTCGACGGGCGTATCCACGTGGCGGCGGACGCCGTGCGTGACGCTGGCGCGCGCGACGCGCTGCTGGTCCATGAATATACCCATGCGGTCGTGCACCGGCTGAGTCACGGCCGCGCCCCGACCTGGCTGCAGGAGGGGTTGGCCCTGTACTGCGAGCGCCGCCTCGCCGGCACCGGGCGGTCCGACCGGTCGGACCGGCATCGCGGCGGCATGGTGTCGCCGGCATCGACGGCCAGCCTGGCTGATCGGCCGAGCGAGGAGGTGTCGCGGGCCTATCGCGAGAGCGAGAGCATGGTCGACGCCTTGGCGGCCCGATACGGGCGCGAGCGCATCCATCGCTTGTTGCGCGCATTGTCTTCGGCAGATCGATTCGACACGGCGTTCGAGGCGTCGATGGGCGAGCCCTTTCATGTGTTCGAGGCGCGTGTCTTGGCCGAGCGCCGCCGGCCGGCGGGGCCTCGCGTCGAGTCTGCCGCGTCTCGAGGGAAGTAAACCGCATGCCGGAAGTGGCCGAACGAAATCGGGCCAGTGGCCCGGCCGAAGCCGAATCACAGGGCGAGGCGGCGGTGTCCGTGAAGCCCGCCGTGCCCGGCGGCGAGCGCGGCCGGGAAGCCGATCGGCATCGGCTGCACCTCAAGCCGGTCTGGATCGTCCTGCTCCTGCTGGTGCCCTGCCTGCTGTTGACGATCTATTACTGGCAGGAGGCCTCCCAGCATGCGGTGCCGGGCGATTCGACCGTCGACTCCCTCATTCCCAGCCCCAGTTACGCGTTGGTGCTGCTCCTGCTCAATCTCGACCTGGTCGGGCTGGTCGTCCTCACGCTGCTGCTGTCGCGTAACCTGATCAAAACGTTCTTCGAACGCCGGTACCGGCTGCTCGGATCCGGGTTCCGGACGAAGCTGGTCGCGGCCTTCATCGGCTTCTCCTTGATCCCCACCGTGCTCTTGGCGATCGTGGCGAGCGGGTTGGCCAACAAGGCGGTGGACATTTGGTTCAACGAGCAGGTCGAGCGCGTTTTGGCCGACTCGACGGATATCGCCCGCATGCATCACGAGGGACACACGCGCCTGGCCTTGAACAGCGCGCGCGCGATCAGCCGGGAAATTTTCCGCGAAGACATGCTGATCCCGGAGCAGCGGGAACTGCTGCAGGCCACCATGCAGCGCAAGCGGGCCGAATACAATCTGGCCGGCGTGGAGGTCTATTCGACAAAGCTGGAGCCCTTGGCGGTCGCCGTCGATCCCGAAGTCCCGCCTGGCGTGCTGGACCAGCCGATCGTCCAGTTGGTGCTCCAGGTGCTCAAGGGCAGCGAAGAAATCACGTCGGCGCAAGAGTCTACGCAGGGACGGCTGATTCGGGCCGGGGTGCCCATCGCGTCCAACGCGGCGCCGGAGGGGGTGGACGGGGTCGTGGTCGTCGATGCGTACCTGTCGGAATCGCTCCTGACCAAGATGGAAGGTATCTCCCGCCAATACACGGAATATCGGGAGGTCATGGCCTTGCGGAGTCCCATGAAAGTCGGGGCCTATCTCTTCGTGGCCGTCGTAACCGTCACGATCCTGTTCGGCGCGACGTGGTTCGGGTTCTACGTGGCGCGGGGCATTACGGTGCCGATCCAGCGGCTGGCGGAAGCCACCGAGGCCATCGCTCACGGCGATTTGAACGTCGCGATCGACGTGAAGGCGACGGATGAAATCGGCACCTTGGTGGACTCGTTCAACCGCATGACCGGCGACCTGCGCGCGGGCAAGTCCGCCGTCGAAGAGGCCAACGCCTCCCTGCGGAAGACCAATCTCGAATTGGACCGCCGCCGGGCCTACATCGAAACCGTGGTCGAAACCATCGCCTCCGGCCTCTTGTCCATCGACCGGGCCGGCACGATTTCGACGTTCAATCCGTCAGCCGAGCGCATCCTGGGCGTGTGGGGAGAGCAGATCAAAGGGCGTCCGGTCAGCGACGCGTTCAAAGAAATGGGGCTCGACCTCTTCCAATCCGCCTACGACAAAATGTTGGCCGACCGACGGGACAGCTTGTCGCTGGAGGGGCCGGTGGAGGTGAAGGGCAAGTTTCTCACGGTCGGCCTGAATTGCTCGCGGATGCGCGACGAGGCTGGCATGGACCTGGGCTTTGTCTTCGTGTTCGAGGATCTGACGGAATTGATCAAAGCGCAGAAAGCGGCCGCCTGGCAGGAAGTGGCGCAGCGCATCGCCCACGAAATTAAAAATCCCCTGACGCCGATCCAGTTGTCGGCCCAGCGGCTGCGGAAGAAGTTTTTCGAAAAGGCGCCGGACTTCGAACAGGTCTTCGATGAATCCACCGAAGTGATCGTAAACGAAGTGGGCAGTCTCAAACACATGGTGGACGAGTTTTCCAAGTTCGCGCGCATGCCGGCCCCGCGCATGGCCAAAGAATCCCTGCACGACGTGATCCGCGACGTGGTCGCGCTGTACAAGGCGGCCCACCGGGACGTCGAATTCGCCGTCGAGTTGGACGAGACGCTGCCGCCGGTGAGTCTGGACCGGGAACAGATCAAGCGGGTCTTCGTCAATCTTTTGGACAACGCCGTCCAGGCGATGGGCCACAAGGGCAAGGTGTCGATCGCCACGCGCTTCGACGCCAAGCGGCACCGGGTGACCGTGGACGTGGCCGACGACGGGGCCGGGATCAATCCGGAGGATCAGGAGAAACTTTTCGTGCCGTATTTTTCGCGCAAGCGGACCGGGACGGGCCTGGGGCTGGCCATCGTGCGGCGCATCATCACCGACCACGACGGGCAGATTCGCGCGGCGAACAATCAGCCGAAGGGGGCCCTGTTGACGTTCGAACTGCCGGTGTAGAGAGGGGGCACGTGAAGGTGGCAAGCGAGTCTGGAACGCGACGGATACGAGGTCGGCATGGCTGAATCGATTTTGATCGTGGACGACGAGCCGGGCATTTTGACCAGCGTCAGCCAGATTCTGGCGGACGAAGGCTATGGGACGCTGACGGCGAAAAGCGGCCCCGAGGCGCTGAAAACGATCGCCGCGGAACAACCGGATTTGGTGTTGCTGGATATCTGGATGCCCGACATGGACGGGCTCGAAACGCTCAAGCGCATTCGCGAGCAGGCGCCGGCGCTGCAGGTCATCATGATGTCGGGGCACGGCTCCATCGAAACCGCCGTGAAGGCCATCAAGCTGGGGGCCTACGATTACATCGAAAAGCCGTTGTCGTTGGAAAACATCATGCTGCGTGTGCAGCACGCGTTGGACCAGCGGCGGCTGGCCGAAGAGAACCTCACGCTACGGACCAAGGTCGAGCGCCGCTACGAACTGGTCGGGGAATCGCCGGCCATGCAGCGCCTCAGGCAGTTGATCGAAACGGCGGGGCCCACGAATGCGCGGGTGCTGCTCGCCGGCGAGAACGGCACCGGCAAGGAGTTGGTCGCCCGGGCCATTCATCAAGCCAGCCCGCGGCACGCGAAGCCCTTCGTCGCGGTGAATTGCGCGGCCATTCCGGAAACCTTGATCGAGAGCGAGTTGCTCGGTCACGAGAAGGGATCGTTCACCGGCGCGACGGCGCAAAAGAAAGGGCAGTTCGAGCAGGCCGACGGCGGTACCCTCTTTTTGGACGAGATCGGCGACATGAGCTTGAACACCCAGGCCAAGGTGTTGCGTGTCCTGCAAGAACAGCAATTCACCCGGGTCGGCGGGACCAAAGTGATCAAGGTGGACGTGCGCGTGATCGCCGCCTCTAACAAGGACCTGCTCAAGGAGATCGAGAAGGGGACGTTCCGCGAAGACCTCTACTACCGGCTCAACGTGCTGCCGATCTTGGTGCCGCCCTTGCGCGAGCGGCGCGAGGATATCCCGTTCCTGGCCAAGCATTTTCTCAAGAACCATGCGGAGGAGCAGGGGTTGAAGGGCAAAGGGGTCGCGACCGAGGCAATAGCGGCGTTACAGCGGTACGACTGGCCGGGCAACATTCGGGAGTTGCGGAACTTGATCGAACGGTTGATGATCATGACGCCCGGCCCGGTGATCGAAGCCTCGGACGTTGAAGGGTTTTTGCAGCCCAAGTCCGGGGGGGACAGCGGGACCATCGCGGCGCCGGCCGGCAAACCGTATGACTCGCTGCGCGACGCGCGCAACGCCTTCGAAAAAGACTACATTGCGCGGAAGCTACGCGAACACAGCGGCAACGTCTCCCGTACGGCCGACGATCTGAAAATCGAACGTAGCCACCTGCACCGGAAGATCAAGCTCTTGGGCATCGAACTCCGCGCCGAAGGCTAGCAGGCTGCTGAAAACGGCCCCCCAACCTCGTTCTCGACCGCACCGCTGCGTTGAACCAGCATGATAACTACTTTGCCAAACGTCACGATCGAGAAACTGATACAGGGCGGGCGCGGATTGGCCCGCGCCGATGGACAAGTCTTGTTCGTGTCGGGGGCGATCCCGGGCGAGACGGTGACGGCGGCGCTTGGTCGGGCCCACAAGAGTTATCGCGAAGCGGCGGTCCAGGAGGTATTGGCAGCCTCGCCGGATCGCGTAGATGCGCCATGCCCCGCCTATCGGCACTGCGGGGGATGCCAGCTTCAACATATCGGCTATGACGCCCAGCTCCGCTACAAGCGCGAGATCCTGGCGGAAACGCTAGCCCGTGTCGGCAAGCTCCAGGTCGACGTGCCGCCGATTGTCCCTTCTCCCAGTCCCTACGGCTACCGCAGCTCGGTTCGCTTCCTGGTGTTTCGAAGTCCAACCGGCTTGGCGCTCGGGTTCCATGAAGAGGGCTCTCATACCCCTGTCGCCGCAGCCGGCTGCCTGCTCGTGTCGGAGACGATGCGCACGACGATTGCCGGCGTGCAAGAGCGCCTGGCACGCTGCGGGAAGCTGCCGCTGCGCGTGGAAGCGGTAGAGATCAGGAGTTCGACGGCCTTCGGCTCGACGCTCTTGTCCTGGCGCACCGGTCCGGCAACATCGGCACAGGCGCAGAAGTTGTGCGCCCTGTTCGGGGACCTGCCCGATATAGTGGGGCAGGTGGTCACGGCGAGCGGGGACGGTGGCAGGGGACAGTCGGCGGGCAGCGGAAGCCGAGGCCGGCCGCAACGATGGATCGTGGGGCAGGAGTGGATCGCCGACCGGCTGGACGACCTGCTCTTCCGCATTTCCGATCGGTCGTTCATGCAGGCGAATTGGCTCTTGATGGATCTGTTGGTCCGCACGCTGGTGGCCTGGGCTGCGCCGTCGTCCGGGGTGAAGGTGCTGGAATTGTATGCCGGCATCGGCGTCCTGGGTCTGCCGTTGGCCCGGCGCGGCGCATTGGTGACGGAGGTGGAGGCTAACCGTTGGGCGCTGGCCGATGCGCGCCATGCCGCGAACACCAACCACATCGGACGGTGCCGGTTCCGGCACGCGAAAGCCGAGGATTGTCTCGACACGACGGTGCCCGGCGACTATGACCTGATTCTGGTCGAGCCGCCGCGCACCGGCTTGAGCCGGGAATCCCTACAAGGGCTGCTGGTCGCGAACGTGCCGCGGCTCTTATATCTCTCCCGCGATCCGGCGACGCTCGCGCGCGACCTCGGCACGCTCGGCGCAGGCGGCTATCGCCTGGCGCGGCTCCAGGCGTTCGACATGTTCGCGCAGACCGCGCACCTGGAAACCTTGGCGGAAGTGGTTCGTTGACCCTGCGCGGGCCCTCCCGGTAAGATGCCGCCCTCATGACCACCTATCGCGATGCGGGCGTCAACATCGATGCGGGCAACGAGTTCGTCCGTCGTATCACCCCGCTGGTCCGCGCCACCTTTCGTCCGGAAGTCTTGACCGAGTTGGGCGGGTTCGGCGGCCTGTTCAAGTTCCCCGCCGACCGCTACAAAGACCCGGTCCTCGTCTCCGGCACCGACGGGGTCGGCACCAAGCTCAAGATCGCCTTTTTGATGGATCGGCACGAGACGGTCGGCATCGACCTGGTGGCCATGTCGGTCAACGACGTGGCCGTGTCGGGCGCCGAGCCGCTGTTTTTTCTCGATTATTTCGCCACGGGCAAGCTGAAGCTCGGCACGGCCGAAGCGGTGGTCAAGGGCATCGCCGAAGGCTGCCGTCAGGCGGGCTGCGCGTTGATCGGCGGGGAAACGGCCGAAATGCCGTCCATGTACCCGGACGGCGAATACGATTTGGCGGGGTTTGCCGTGGGGGTGGTGGATCGGGGAGCGATCATTGACGGTCGCCACATCGTGCCGGGTGACGCGATCGTCGGCCTGGCGTCCACGGGCTTACACAGCAACGGCTATTCGCTGGCCCGGCGCGTCCTACTCGAGGATGGCGGTCTGACGGTCCAGAGCACGGTGTCGGGGTTGGACCGACCCGTCGGCGATGCGTTGCTCGCGCCGACGCGCATCTACGCCAAACAAATCCTCGATCTGGCCTCGCGCTTCGCGGTGAAAGGCATTGCCCACATCACCGGTGGCGGCTTGACCGAAAACGTGCCGCGGGTGCTGCCCAAAAATTGTGTCGCCCAGTTTACGCGGGATGCCTGGCCCGTACCACCGATTTTCTCTGTGATTCAACGCATGGGTCGCGTGGCGCAGGACGAGATGTTTCGGGTCTTCAACATGGGCATCGGCCTCATCCTGGTGGTGCCGGACAGCCAAGCCGAGGCCGTGATCGCGCGGGCCGGAGAATTGGGCGATCAAGCCTATCGGATTGGCAAAATCGTCGCGAGTACAGGGAATGCCGAGGTGCGGTATGTCTAAACTCAAGCTGGGTGTTCTGGCCTCCGGCAGGGGCTCCAATCTCCAGGCAATCATCGAGGCCATCGAAGCGGAGCGGCTGGATGCCCAGATCGTCGTTGTGGCCAGCAACAAGCAGGATGCACCAGCGCTAGAACGAGCGCGCACACACGGCATTCCGACGGAGTACGTCGATCCCAAACCCTTCAAAGACCGGCCAGACAGCCGCGAGGCCTACGACCATGCGCTTCTGGCCGTGCTCAAGCGATACGGCGTGGAGTTGGTCATTCTCGCCGGCTATATGAAGATCGTGACCAAGGTGCTGATCGAGGCCTATGCCAACCGCATGATGAACATCCATCCGTCGCTGCTCCCCTCGTTCCCCGGACTCGACGTGCAGAAGAAGGCTTTGGACTGGGGCGTGAAGCTGGCCGGCTGCACGGTGCATTTCGTGACGGAAGGCGTGGACGAAGGGCCGATCATCATCCAAGCAGCCGTGCCGGTGCTGGACGACGACACGCCGGAGGCCCTTGCGGCACGCATTCTTGAACAGGAACACAAGATTTATCATCGAGCGATTCAATTGTACGCGCAGGGACGGTTGCAGGTGGAAGGCCGTCGGGTCCGGCTGTTCGGCGTCTCGGCTGATGGGCCTGGGGCGCTGATCTACCCGTCCTGAACGCCGCGGGAGGCGAGAGGTTTAGCTTGGAGACCGCGGTGCGCTTGTGTATAATGCGGCCACTGTTTTTGACCGCTTGCCAGACAATCCCAATCCGGTGGGGGGCTAGCTCAGTTGGGAGAGCGCGTCGTTCGCAACGACGAGGTCGCGGGTTCGACTCCCGTGCCCTCCACCACCCCGAGCTTGCTGAGCCGCCGCTTCAAAAATTATAGCGGCGGAGGCACACCACAAGAGATCCACGTTTTCTGAGCCAGTGCCGGTTTATCGAGTTTGAAGCGCTGGAGAAATCCCGCCAGCGATCTTGTCCGCAGCGGTTGCCATAAAACCTCACACTGCTTGTTGATCTGGCCGCGCTAAAACAGTTCTTCACGGCCGGAGAAACCCCTCCTGGGATTCGATGCGTCCTCGCTGAACCGCCACCATCCAAACGATAGCGGCGGAGATACACCTCTAAGAGTCCTGCCTTGTGGCGGCCAAAAATAAAGAGGGGGTGCCTTTGCGGGCACCCCCTCCAACGCGTGGTCTGTCTTTCGCGTTACTGTCGTTTGCAGACCACCGCATGGGCGACCAGATAGATGGTATCCCCTGTGACAGGGATCACATAGGTATCACTGGCCGCTGCGGTCAAGTCATGCTGATTTCCATAGCGCCCCGGCGAGATGGTCGGAACGGTTGAGGCGCCCGCGTAGACATGCGTCTCATCCATGACGAAACCGGGGAACATATTGAACGAGACGGTCAAGACCGCCCCGGTGTATTGATACGACAGGGCGCCGACATGGGTGCCCTTGGTGATGTCGTTTTGCCCGGCGCCCGCATAAATCGGCGCCGTCGCGGTGGTTCCAGCCGGAACGGTGATTTGCCATCCCCAACGGCTGGTGGTGATGCCTAAGTCGATGAAGGTTTGATCGCCAAATGCGTATGCGGTTTCGTTCGGTCCGCACGTCAATGGGGGAGGCGGTGGCGGCGCGCATTGCACGGTATAGCTGAAATATGTGGCCCAATTGCCTTTGGCGGTAAGCCGGGTTCCCGCTCCCCACCCGGTTTCGGTGCGGATGGACCCATCGGCATTGACCATCTTGACGACGGCATGGGCTGCCACGAGCAATTGCTGCCGGCACGCCACTTTGAAATCTCCCAAGGGTAGCGTGAACGTGTAGGTCGTTGTTCCGTTGGGAAGACCCTCGGATTTATAGGGGAAGAGCCCGACCTTCGGATTGCCGGAAGCGGTGCGGGGCATTGTCGAGAGATCGGTCCCCAACCACAAATGGGTCTCGTCGAGCGTCCAGCCGCCGGTCGTCTGATAGGTGACCGTGAGGTTGCTGGCATCGTTGTCCACACAGACCGTCCCTGCCACGATGGTTTGTCCGGCATAGAGCGTCTGGCATTGCGGGGCAGCCAACGCGGGCAGCGCGAAGCCTGTGAGCCCTACGACTACGCTGCAAGCAACGACCAAAAGTCGCAAGGCGTTGCTCGTTATTCTCGGTTGAATCGACATTGCCGAAATCATATAGATATTGTTCTCCCTTCTGTTGTGAAATTGGTTCTCGGATGCGATAGTATCCTTCAATTCACGAGGTAATGTACTTAATGTAATTCCTTACTACAGTCTAAGTCAACCATTTTTTGCCTGGAAGAGACTTTAAAGCTTCGCAATTATCGAGCATTGTGCATGCCATGATGTCTCGTAATAAAATTATAAATAAAATCAATATGTTATATAAAGAAAGCATAAAAACAAACAAATTCGTCATATTACTGGCGTGATTAAAATTTTAATACTGTCAATAAATTGACCATAAGGGAATAGATGGTGAATCTTAAAAAAGAGAAGTGTTTTGCGAGAGAACAAAAGACCTATTCAGCGGGGAATCAAGTTTCTTTGCCAGACATCCAGTTCTGGTGCACCGGGCTGACGTAGGAAGCCAACGTGTCCAGCAGGCGATCTGGCGTATTGCCTTCGATGACCAACGAACGGTTGAGCGGGCTGAGGAAGCCTTCTTTGACTTTCTTGTCGAGGTGTTCGAGGAAATGATCGTAGAAGCCTTCTACGTTTAGAATGCCGCAGGGCTTGCGGTGAATGCCGAGTTGCGCCCAGGTCACGACCTCACAGAACTCTTCCAGCGTGCCATAGCCACCCGGCAGTGCAATAAACGCATCGGCTAGGTCCGCCATGAGCGCTTTGCGTTCGTGCATCGAGGCCACGATGCGCAGGTCCGTGACTCGGTCGTGCGCGATCTCCTTCGTGGTCAAACTCTTCGGAATCACGCCGATAACGTCGCCTCCCGTGTCGAGCACGGCATCGGCCAGCACTTTCATGAGGCCGATGCCTCCGCCTCCGTAGACCAGGCCCAGCCGGCGTTTCGTCAGCGCATGGCCCATGCGCTGGGCGATGTCGAGGTAGATGGGCCGATTGCCCGTCTGCGATCCGCAGAAGATGCACACGCGTTTCATGGCCGGCTCACGGGCGTGTCGGTCGAACGAGAGGGGGGCGAGACCGGGGGAAAAGCGCCATCATCGTTGGAGCTTGGCCTTGACCAGATCGCTGACGACCTTGCCATCTACGGTCTGGCTGGACAGCTTGGCCATCACCGCTTTCATCACGGCTCCCATGTCTTTCGGCGACGAAGCCCCGGTCTCCGCGACCACGGCATCCACGGCCCGCGCGATTTCGTCCGGTGAGAGGGCCTTCGGTAGGTAGGCCTCGATGATGGCGATTTCCTTCAGCTCCTTGTCGGCCAAGTCGTCCCGCTTGGCTTTCTGATATTGCTCGACGGCTTCCCGGCGCTGCTTGATCAGCGTGGTCATGAGGCGGCTCAGATCGGCATCGTCCAGGGTCTTCTTGGTTTCGATTTCCTTGTTCATGGCGGCGGCTTTGATCATGCGGATCACGTCCATGCGAAGCTGGTCCCTGGACTTCATCGCCAGCTTCAAGTCTTCCATCAACCGATCGATCAGCGACATCGAGGGGCTCCTAGCGCACCGACGAGGCCTGCGCATCACCCGGGCAGCGGCCCGGGGTCATGTAGAGGAGGTAATTACCCATGCCATGCCCCTCCACCGGGTCGTGCAGGGGACGATGGTAGACCATGGTCATTTCATACTCGTCCGTGGTATTCACCGAAAAGCCGTGGGCGTCCTTGTAGACCTGGTGAGACTGGAAAGCGCGGAAGTTGCCGTCCATTTCGACGTCCGGGACCGTGCGTAGCAGCGTCTTCTTGGTCGTCTTGTTGTCCAGCGCGATGAGCAGCAATTGGTCGTGCCCGTGGGGATAGGCGAACTTTACGCAACCGTCCATGTTGAACTTGAGCGGGGCTGACTGGACCTGAAGGCCTGGTTCAACGATGATGCCTTCGTCGGTCTGGTTGGGGCCCCGCTGGTCGAATTTGCTGTAGCAGACGATGTTGACGCCGACCTGGTACACGTCCAGGTCTTGGATGGGTGCGCCTTCCGGCGCCAACTCGATCGTGAAGGAGGCCATCGCGTTTTTGGTCGGCAGGGCCTTGTGGTAGAACGCCACGACGACCATGAGTTTCTTATCTTTCTCGAGCCGGACGCCGTAGCCCTTCGGAAAGCGCGTTTCGGTCATTTCCATGCCGGCCCCGGCAAAAAACAGCGGCTCGCCCGGACAGGAGACACTGTCTTTGTCCAAGTTCATCAACAGCACGTGGTGCAGCCATTGGCGTGGCAGCGGCTTGCCGTCCTTCGTAAAAATGGCCGACTTGTATCCGATCATGTGGCGATCTTTGACCAGCGTGAAAATATGCTTGGGAATGCTGGCGGCCAGGTCGCCGTCATGTCCGGTGGGCAAGTCCATCGGACCGAAGGTGAGGGTCAGGGTATTGCCCTTCAGGGTCACCTTGGTCTTGCCTTCCAATGACTGGCCGGCTGGCGCATGGTGATGGCCTTCGTCGGCCCATAGAGGCGCGGCCCAGCCGATGAGGACGGTCAATACAAGAAGGTATAGGGACATTCGGCCTCCTGTGCCGGCGCAGTTTACGGCGTATGGTTCAAATCGCGCAGCAACTTTTCCGCTTCCGGCCGATACCGGTTGGCCCAGGCATAGGGGTCACTGGGATGTTCCAGGGCCACCACGGTCGCCAGTTCGCGTTTGGCGGCGTCCTGGTCTTTTCGTTTCAGGTACATTTTGGCCAGATCCAGTCGGGCATGTGAATAGGCCGGATCAAGCTCGACGGCACGTTTGACATAACTGAGCCCGACGCTCTTGTTCCCGCCCATGAACGAGGGAAGCTCTTCCAGGATCATCCCCGCCATGTGGAGGGTCGGGACATGGTCCTTCTTCAGTTGGAGCGCGCGATTCAAATGCTGTTTGATGTCGTCCAGGGCTACGAGCGAGGCAGCAATGCCCTTGAGATCGGCGCGTGACCCCAGATTAGCCGCATAGACGTAATGGGCTTCGACGTCGGCTTCTTGAATCTCCAACGCGCGCTTGGCCAGGGCGGCCCCTTCCTCGAAGGCGGCGATTTTCTTGTCCTTGTCGGTCAGGAGGTCTTCTCCCATGTCCAGGTACAGCCCGCTCAACTTGACGAGTAACTGGGTATTGGTCGGATGCTGGGCAAGGTGCGCTTTCAACTCGGCCACGTCGCGCTCGATCGACTTGGGATAGTCCGGCGGCAGCGTGACGGGTTCAGCCCGCACGAGCCCTACGGAGGCAAGAGCCAGAGTGCCGAGAACCATCGCACATGCCGACAGATGAACGTGCAGGCGAGTCATTGCCATCATGGAAGCGGCGGAAAGGCTGTGTTCTTGCCGGAAAGAACGTCTGGTTCGGTGCGGAACGATTCGTGGAAATTGAGCAGGATCCACTGCCCTTGCCGGCGCTCCATGACGCCGGTTTCCCGCAAGGGCAGGACCATCTTAGCCTGCTCGGTCCCCTTGCCGAGGTAGCGAATGTAATCCAGTTCCATCATGAACCAGGCCACGTCGCCACGGGTCCACACTTTGAGTTCGACGATCGGAATCTCGAACTGCGTCACGGCCTCGAACTCGTCCTGCATGTCCTTAACGAAGCCGTTCCAGCCGACATATTTCCGCCCTTCGATGGTGTAGCTGACGGCGTCGGCATCGTGAGCCATCAAGGCGGAGATCGTCGCAAAGTCCTTCTCGACGTTGGCGCGCACCAGCCGGCGCAGGACCGACTCCGGGGTTGACAGTTCCTCAGCCCAACCGAGAGCCGGAGCAAGTAGGATACATGTGAAGGTCCACAAGCCGATGGCGATCAAATGGGGTGTCACGCGAACATTCTCCCTGGGTGCGCGATGCAGGCGGGATGCAAATTTCGGTCAGGCTACACAGGTCTGATTCGGGAAGTCAAATCAATTCCCCAAGCACGAAACTTCAAAAGAGCCCTACACAGATCGGCTAGCACGCGATACAATAAACCGATGCAGGTATTTGACCAACGCTTGGCTACAGGAAGGATATAGTCTGCGGCCGACGGGCTCGTCGAAAGAAGGAGGAGATGCCATGTCGAAGCTGATGTTTGTCTCGCGGTGGATGGTGGGGATGGTGCCCGGTATCTTGCTGCTGGGGACGGTAGCGGCCTGTTCGGATACACCCAAACCGATTCCCAAAGACGACATTCGGTCGAATGCCGATCGCTTCAACGAAAAAATGAAGCAGGAAGAAGCGGTTCGAGGCAAAGCCGGCAGCGATATGAGGCCATAGGGAGGCTTCACGAAGCGTCGTCTCGGCCCTATCCTTCTGGGCGCCGCGGGCGGCCGCCGACGACCGCGGCCAGCGATTCCACGAGTGGAAGCTCGGCCAGCAACGCGCGGTGGGAAATCGCTTGAACTTGGCGCGGTTCGCCGAACGTGCCCAAGAGCGCCAGCGATGTGATCAGCCGGAGTAGCCCCGAGAGGAAGAAGACGATCGGCAAATTCGAAGCCGGGGCCAGAGTCAACCCCCATACGTGCAGTTCGCCGGGAACGACGATGGCCAGCCAGGAACCCGCCATCGAGCCGGCAAACCATCCGATCGCATTGATCGTATTCCAGAGCGCCACGCCCTTGGCCCGATCTTCCGCCCGTACGGCGTCGAAGACGTAGTTTTGCAGCCCCAGCGAGAGGCCGGCCCAGACGAGCCCCCCAAAGAAGTTGACGAGGACGAGGAACGTCAGGTGCGTACCCGCGAGGTAGAGCATGGGCAAAAAGGGGACCAGTAAACCGGTCACGATCAGGACCTTCTTGTTCCCGTATCGGTCGCTGATCCGCCCCCAGGGCTTCAAGGATAGGAATTGGCCGAGCAGGGCCGCCGCCATCCACACCATGTATTCCAGGTAGCTGAGTTGTAAGTCACGCAACATGTAGATGACGAAAAAGGGGCCGGAAATCAGCACACAGGCGTGCATCACGCCGGAAAACAACAGAAACCGCAGGAAGTCCGAATGGCGCTCGTGGCGAAGGAAGTCCCACAGACGCAGTTCGGCTTCGCGGGTGGCGAAGGCGGCCGAGTCGTCGATCCGTCCGAGCGCCCGGGCGGCGACGGCTTTGGCGGCAGCCGCGCCGAGAAAGATCAACGCGAACCCTGCCCAGGCGGCGTTCCAGCTTGTGGCTAGATGGAGGACGAGGCCGGCGGCGCACATGGCAACGAAATTGACGACAGCGCTCACGGTCGCACGGTGCGCAAAGTATGTGCCGCGTTGGTCGTCGCGGATCAGGTCGGTCAGCAGGCTGGCCCAGGCCGGGGCCCCGAAGTGTCCGAAGAGAAAGTAGAGGACGGCTGCGCCGATCAAGAGCCAGGGCGCTTGGGTGGGCGCCGCAAGCGGGAGAATCAGAATGGGCAGCCAGAGGATGGCTTGGCCGGTCAGACTGGCCATGCCGATGGCGCGGCGGTGCTGGATGCTGTGCAGCAGCTTGACCGACAGGATCTGCGTCCAGGCGCCGATCAGTTGTGGCAAGGCCGACAACAGGCCGATCTGCACGGGGGTGGCATGCAACAGTAGGGCAAAAGCGGAGAGATAATTCTCGCCGCCGCCCAGCGCAGCGGCACTCAAGCCCGCTTCGCGCACGCCGGCACGCCGGCTCCGTTCGAGCAGGGCGTGGTTCTCCGGCGTCCTGCCGTCTTGCGAGGGTGGGGTGATAGGCACGGTGGTCCATTATAACAAACGGCTGGAACCGGGGCGTGGCGTAGACCTGTTCCACGGGATACGTGGTTGCATTGCGGGCAAAAATCGCAGTAGGCTGCCTCTGTCGAATCAATCGACGCTGTTGGAGCAAGGGAGGGAAGGCGGGCGGTGAGGTGGATGGCGCGAACGATACGAAGAAGGCCGCGCATCAACAAAAATCGCGAGCCTGTGTGTGTCGCGGCGGTGCTCCTGCTCGTGTGGCTCTGCCTCCCGGTCGCCTTGGCTGGTGTGCGCGATCCGATGGCTCCGCGGGAGCAACACGAAACGGCCGTCGACGAAGGCCAACTGCCCGAATTCGACGCGCAACGCCGAAACGTGCCTCAATCCTTGTTTGCCTGGATCGTGATGGCGAAGGGCTATGAGGTCGAATGGGACAGTTTCGGCCGCAAGGGTTGGTATACCCAGGATCCCAAGATCAAACCGGTCGAGCCGGGCACGTCGGTGTTTCCTGCGGACACCGCGGCCATTTATATCGTGTTCGAGGTGCCGCCCTTGGAGGATCCGGCCACCTTTGCCGCACAATGGTACCTGCTCGACGAACAAGGAAAGCCGGCCGGTGTGCCGGCGGGCAAAGATTCCTTGTTCGTCCCGTGGCACGAGAAGCAAGGGTTTCTGGAGCTGAAACGACCGAGCCAGGAGTGGGCGGTGGGGCGCTACCTGGTCAAGCTCTATATCACGCCGGAGGGGCAACAGCCGTTTCATGCGGCCAATCTCGTCGGCACGATGCGCTTTACGATCACCGCCGCTTCGTCCCCGCCAGCCTCTCCCGGCACTGCGCCTCGGCCGTGACCTGAGGCGAGAGAGACCCATGCCGATTTACGAATACGTCGCCGAAATGTGCCAACGTCAGCCTCCTTGCTCGAAACGCAAGGAATATCTCCAGCGCGTGGCCGACATGCCGCTGACGCAGTGCCGGGACTGCGGCGCGCCGGTGCGGCGGGTCTTTTCTTCGTTTGCCGCTCGGTCAGGTGAGGTGGGGCGATCCACCCCCGATCCTACGGGGCTGAATATTACCGGCATCCCCGCGCCGTCTGCGATGCCGGATGGCGGGGGCGAAGGCGGGTGCGGGCACGACCATAGCCATTAAGTGTAAGGAACGAGGGGATCGCATCCGCTATCGTTTCAGAGGAACGACAAAAGACCATGAAGGTAACCGATCCGGAGAAGCTGGCGCTCTTATACGAACGGTTCAAGGACGTGTGTTTGGTCGAAAAGGAAGTGTGGAAAGAGATTTTTCTGCCGCGCGAGGTGACGAAGGGCGTGGTGCTGACCCAGGCGCATGAGCGTTACGAAGTCGTCATCGACGATCCGGCGGTCGAAGAAGCGTTCGAAGCGAATATTCCCCTCGGCGGGAAGGCCTTGGCCGCGGCGATCGAGCAGTATCGCAGCCATGTCAGTTTCGTCAAGAAAGGTTGATGTCGGTTACTTGCCAAGTTCCCGCTCGACGTCCTTCACGATCTCATCCGACAGGGGCTTGGTCCGGTGGTGGTAGCGGGCGACCACGGCTCCGTCCCGCGACACCAGATATTTCTGAAAATTCCACTCGACTTCGCCTTTGAAGGCCGTCTGTTCGGTGAGGTAGTGGTAGAGGGGGTGCTTGTCGGCGCCCTTGACGCTGATCTTGCTGAAGAGCGGGAAGGTCAAGCTGTATTTGGTGTAACAGAAGGACTTGATCTCTTCATTGGACCCCGGCTCCTGTTGGCCGAAATTGTTGGCCGGAAAGGCCAGAATCTCCAAGCCGCGATCCTTATACTGTTCGTACAACGTCTCCATGTCGGCATATTGCGGGGTATTGCCGCAGAAACTGGCGGTATTGACCAGGAGCAGCACTTTCCCCTTGAAGTGGCTCAAGGGGAGCGGCTTCCCGTCGATGTCGTTCAAGGTGAAGTCGTAGACCGACGTCGTCTTGGCGGCCATAAGCAGCGGTCCTTTCTCGTCCGTCGCGGGGGCGTGATCGAGGGCATAGGAAGGAATCGGCGATCCCCCGATGAGCAGGCAAGCGACCAGCGCCGGAATCCAATCGATGTGCGTATGTTGGTGCGACATGGAGCCTCCTTCCCCGAGCCGTGCCGAACCGCAGCCTTTCAAAGCCGACGGAGCGCGGCCACCCGCTCTTCGATCGGTGGGTGCGTGGCGAACAGGTGCATGAATCCGCCCGTCTGGCCGGAAATTTTCATCGTCGCCAGCGCGTCGGACGTCTGGTACTCCATCCGCGACCGCTTCACCCAGTTGTCGATCGCCTGCAAGGCCGCGATCATCGCGTCCTTGCCGTAGACCTTGGCGGAAAAGGCATCCGCCGCATATTCCCGCCGCCGCGAGAACCAACTGATCGGAATCATCGCCAGGAACGACAGCACGATTTGGAGGAAGAAATACACGCCCAGGGCCAGCATCTCGTTGCGCTCCGCCAGATTGCGGTAGACCCACCGCGTAATGAGATAGACGAAGGTGTTCATCAAGCCGGCCAAGACGGTCGTCGTGAACATGTCGCCGTTGTAGACGTGGCCCATTTCGTGGGCAAGGACGGCTTTCACCTCCTGTTCGGCCATGTTGTTGAGCAGCCCGGTCGAGACCGCCACCATCGAATTGTTCTTGCTCGGGCCGGTGGCGAAGGCGTTCGGGTCGGCGCCGTCGTAGATCCAGACTTCCGGCATGGTGATCCGGAGCCGCTGCGCGATTTCCTGCACCGCCCCGTAGACGATCTGCTCCTCGCGTGTTCGGGGCTGCTCGATCCGATAACAGTCGAGGGTGGCCCGGGCCATCTGTTTGGAGAAGGCCAAGCTGAGGAACGCGCCGCCGAAGCCGATGACGATGGCCCAGACGAGATCCTGCTGATCGACGATTCCACGGACGTCGATACCGAAGACCGGCAGGATGATATTGACGATGACGGAGAACGAAATCGAGAGGGTGATGTAAATCAGGACGTTGGCTACGAGCAGTAGCACGATCCCTTTCAGCCACTTCATCTTGAAAATCCTCCTGTTGTGCGCCGCACCAGACGTTACAGCGCGTCAATGCCCGGCATTATACCGCATGTTCCCTGTTTGGAGTAGGTCGACCGACGTGCTGATTCGGTCGGCTCTGGCGCGAGACGGAGATAAGGCCGCCCGCTCTAGGGTCAAGAGGCAGGGTCACGAGGACTGTGGTGGGTCTCCGTTGACGGCTCCGGCGGCTTCTGTTAGGAAGGCATCCATGATGCAGTCCCGCAAGGTTATTCTCGTCGTTCTGACCGGTGCAGCGATCTGTACGGGTGCCTGGTGGCCCGATCCTGTTGGTGCCGGGGAGCCGGTCACGCTCGAGCCGGGGCCGGATGGCGTCCAGCGCGGCATCCTGACGCTCGACAGTTATGCCTATACCCCGGCGCACCTGATCGTCCAAGCCGGGAAGCCGGTGGAATTGACGCTCACGAGCGTGACGGTCATCGTGCCGCACAATTTTCTACTGAAGGAGCCGGAAGCCGGGCTGGACGTGGGCCAAGACGTTGCGGCCGGCAAGACCGAAAAAGTGAGGTTCACACCCACGAAACCAGGCACCTACCTATTTTTCTGTGACAAGAAACCGCCCATTCCCTTCGCCTCCACGCATCGCGAAAAGGGGATGGAAGGCAAGCTGGAAGTCCGCTAGTGGCCGCAGCCGGCTCCCAGGCCCTGTCCAAAGACGCATTGCTCGGCGATCTGTTGGCGAGGGTCTCCCGGTCTTTCGTTCTGACCTTGCACGTCCTCCCCGGTTCGCTCCGCGATCCCATCGGCATGGCCTATCTCTTTGCCCGTGCGGCGGACACCATCGCCGACACGGACCTCATCGAGCGGCCGCTGCGCCTGCGCTATCTCAACGAATTTCGTACCCAGTTTCTGACCGACCGGCCCGATTGGGCGGCCATCGGGGCGTTGCGTGAGGCGGTAGCCCCGCATCAGCGCGATTCGTCCGAGCGGGAGCTGCTCGAACAACTCGAGGCCTGCTTCCGGTGTTATCTCGCGTTTCCCGATGGCGACCGTGGGCGTATCCGCAAGCTCATGGGCACGCTCACAAACGGCATGGAGATGGACTTGACCGCATTTCCGTCCGATCGGGCAGCGGACGTTCGGGCCCTGCGCACGATGGCCGATCTCGACCGCTACACCTATTATGTCGCCGGCTGCGTGGGCGAGTTTTGGACGGAAATGGCCTGCGCGCACCGGCCGGCCTTGGCTTATTGGGACGTGGCGCACATGGCCGCCCAGGGCGTGCGATTCGGGAAGGGGCTTCAGATCACCAACATTCTCAAAGACCTGCCGCACGACCTTCAGCGAGGCCGCTGCTATCTGCCCCTGGAACTGCTCGAACCGTACGGACTGACGCCGCACGACCTTCAGAATCCGGCTAACGTGGCGGCCTGCCGTCCTGTTCTTTCCCGCCTGCTGCGGATGGCCGTAGACCATCTGGACCAAGGCTGGCTGTACACGTTGGCGATTCCGCGCGGGGAGCTGCGGCTCCGGCTGGCCTGCATGTGGCCGATTCTCTTCGCTGGCGCGACGCTACGCCGGGTGGCCTCGTCTCCGGATTGGCTGAATCCCCGCGTGACGCTCAAGATGCCCAAGCGCGAGGTCTATGGCATCATGGGCGTGACACTGCTCACCGCCGGCTGCGGCTACGTAGGGACAGCCCTGTGGGGGCGGCTGCGGAAACAGGTGGGCGCGTGGTGAAGGAAGGGCTTACTTTTTCTGCGGCAGGAGGACCTTCTCGCCCTTGCGGTACACGGCGTAGATGGCTTGGGACGGACAGGCATCCAGACACAGGCGGCAGGATTCCAGGCAGCGCGAGGCGTCGAATTTGAACGGCGGCGTGGAGAGCCAGGCGCCAGTCGGGCAGACGGGCATGCAGATGGCCTGGTGTGTGCAACGGTCGGGGTGGCGGACGAGGTGATCGCGGACAACCATCATGGGCGTGACTCCTTCGAAAAGTCCTTGGGCGAACAATTCCAGCATGTTCTTCGGCACGTGATCCTCACTCCCACTGCCTGACGAGCGCCTTGAGCCGATCCTTCAATTCGGGAATCTGCTCCAGATTGTTGTGGATGGCGCCGATGATCTTTTCCAGCCGGGCGGCCTTGGTCGCGTCCTTGTCCTGCTTCACCAGCCGGTCGTACTCTCGGTACGATTCCCGGTGCTTGGGCTCCAACGCCGGACGCGCGACATTGAGGCCCTCACCCAGCTCCTTCGGCTGCGTATTCAAGGGTGGGGCGATCAGAAACGAGCCGTCCGTAAAGACCAATGTGGCGTAGCCCGGCTGCGAAGCCAGCGGCGTGACAGACTCGATGGTCTTGCCCGTCACCTGCTCCCAATTGAAGGCCACACCCGGAAATTGCTTCATGAACGAAACTTTTGCCATGTTGGCTTTCCATTTGTCTTCGCCCATCGGAAGCCTCGCGGGGCACGGTTGATTAAGGGGTCAGCGGGTCCAGTTTCGCGGGCTTCGGTTGGTCCGGCATCAGCAGGCGTTCGACGATCTCGCCTTTGACAACATGGCGTTCGACGATCTCCGTCACGTCCGCTTCGCTGCCGACCCAGTACCAGACGCCTTCCGGATAGATGACGACGCTGGGGCCGAGATCGCAGCGATCCAGGCAGCCGGCCTTGTTTGCGCGTACGAGGCCTTTGAGGTTGAATCGCTTTACTTCCTGCTTGAAAAAGGCGTGCAGACGCTCGGATCCGCGCGCGGCGCAGCAGCCGCGTGGATCGTCGGGCGGTCGCTGGTTGATGCAGACGAAAATATGGCGCTTGAACGTGGGCATGCCGAACGTCGTTCCCTATGGCGTGGCGGGGGCGTTTCCCGGTTGGGCTTGAATACGGGCGAGCAGGGTTTGTACCTCGGCCGACTGCAGGAGCCGCGCGCTGCTCGGCGCCGCGCCGAGCAGCGCCTCGATTTCCCGCAGGCGGAGACTAGCGCGCCGGAGGGCTTCCGCGTTCGCCAACTCGGTCTGCTCGCCTTTCGTCAGCTTGTCGAACTCGGCGCGAATATCGCGAAAGTCGCGCTGGAGGTTCTTTTGCATCGAACACGGATCGCAGTACCACTTGGGACTTTGGTCCGACGAGGGCGACAGCCTGTCGTAGGTCCGGCCGAAAAAGTCCTTGCCGAGGGAAAACTTGACCAGCGGCCCGCGATCGGCGCCGCAGGCATCGCAGCGAGCCGCCGGCAGCGGGGATTGGGGCTGTGTCGAGGCCGGTGATGGAGGCTGACTCATGAAGGGCCGCTCCCGAAATGCCGGGATCATACCTGAGCGCTCGCTTGGGTGTCCAGACGCGGCTCAGGGCGGCTTGGGGGCGATTCGGGGCGGACGCGATATATAATGGACGCCGCGAACGGGTCGGACGGCAGGAGGAGGGTGGCCCATGATTGTCGGCGTACCGAAAGAAATCAAAGACCACGAATTCCGCGTGAGCATGACGCCGGAGGGCGTCCACACCCTCTGCGCGCAAGGGCATGCCGTGCTGGTCGAGTCCGAGGCGGGCACCGGGAGCGGCTTTTCCGACGAGGAATATCGCCAGGCCGGTGCGCGCGTCATGGGGGACAAGGCCGCGCTGTTTCGCGAGGCCGAGTTGATTGTGAAGGTCAAGGAGCCGCTGCTTTCCGAAATGCCGCTGTTCCGTCCCGGCCAGATGCTCTTTACGTACCTGCATCTGGCGGCCCTGCCGGAGCTGACGAAGGCGCTCATGGAGGCGAAGGTCACAGCCATCGCCCGTGAAACGGTGGAGGGGCCGGACGGAAGCCTGCCGATGCTCACGCCCATGAGTGAAATCGCCGGGCGGATGTCGGTACAAGTTGGCGCGCAGTATCTGGAGCGGATTCATGGCGGGCGTGGCGTGTTATTGAGTGGTGTGCCCGGTGTTGCGCCTGGACGGGTCGTGGTTCTTGGTTCGGGGGTGGTCGGCAGCGCGGCCACGCGGATTGCCGTTGGATTGGGCGCGCAGGTGACGGTGTTCGGGACGGATGTGAATCAATTGCGGCGACTGGACGATTTATATCAGGGACGAATTGTGACGCTGGCGGCGAATCAGGTCTCGATTGATCGGGAAGTCGAACGGGTCGATCTGCTGATCGGCGCCGTGTTGGTTCGTGGCGCCAAGGCGCCGAAGCTGGTATCGCGGGCCGTGGTCGGCCGTATGCAACGAGGTGCGGTGATTGTCGATGTGTCGGTGGATCAGGGCGGCTGTGTAGAGACCACGAAGCCGACGACCCATTCGAATCCCGTGTTTGAGGTGGATGGCGTGCTTCATTATGGCGTGACCAACATGCCCGGCATCGTGCCGCGCACCTCGACTTTGGCCTTGACCAACGCGACGCTACCCTTTATAGTCCGTCTCGCTTCGGCCGGGTTCGATCGGGCGGTTCGTGCGGACGTCGGGTTCGCGCGAGGCGTCAACGTGATGCAAGGTCGTGTCACCTGCCAAGCCGTCGCCGAGGCGCACGGGATATCCTGGACGCCGCTGGACCAGACGGCGTAGAGCCTACGGGAACCGGAAGCACGGAATATCGAGATCGGGGCGTAGCGCAGCCCGGTAGCGCACTGCGTTCGGGACGCAGGAGTCGGAGGTTCAAATCCTCTCGCCCCGACCACACCCAGCATGCTGCAGTCGACCACCCTGCATGTAGCATCCCCATGTCTTCCGTTCAGTCGGTTCGCGCGGCGATTTTGGTGAGAGGAGTGGTCCAAGGCGTCGGCTTCCGCGCGTTCACGCAAGCGGAGGCGGCGCGACGGAGTTTGTCGGGCGGGGTGCGCAATCTGGATGACGGACGGGTTGAAGTGCAGGTCGAAGGCCGGCGGGACGTGATCGAAACGCTGATCGAGGCCTTGCGGATCGGCCCGCGCGCTTCACGCGTCGACCAGGTGCGGGTGGAATGGGGGGATGCCACGGGGCGCTATGTCGGGTTCCACATTTGGGCGTAACAGGAATGCCCCGCGAACAAACGAACAAAGGATGGGCGATATGGACTACAAAAAGCTGATCAGAGAAGTGCCCGATTTCCCCAAGCCGGGCATTTTGTTCTACGACATCACGACGTTGCTCAAAGATGCCAAGGCCTTTCAGTCCATCCAGGACGACTTGGCCGCCCAATATCGGGGGCAGGGCATCCAGAAAGTCGTCGGTATCGAATCGCGCGGGTTCATCCTCGGCAGCCCCTTGGCCTACCACATCGGCGCGGGGTTCGTGCCGGTGCGCAAGCCGGGCAAGCTGCCCGCCGACACGTTCGAGGTGAAGTACGACTTGGAATACGGCTCCAATGCCCTGGCCATTCACCGCGACGCGATCGCCATGGGGGAGCGGGTGCTGATCGTCGATGACCTCATGGCCACCGGCGGCACCGCGGCTGCCGCAGTCAAGCTCGTCCAGCATTTGGGCGGCGAGGTGGTGGCTGTGTCGGTGCTGGTCGAGTTGCTGGGTTTGCAGGGCCGCGACAAACTCAACGGCTGTCCGCTGCACGCGATGCTGACCTACGCCTGACCGCTTGGCATCGCGGGGCTTGACAAAGCCGCGATGCCGTCATAAGAATACGCCCCCTTTTTCGGTACCCCAGCTTCGACGAGGGAGATGGCGCATGGCCGTTGCGAAGGGAAAAGCCAAGAAGAAACCCGTGGTGAAAGCCAAGGCGCCGGCACGCCGCGCGCCCGTGTCGGCCGAACGAAAACCGGCCAAGCCGGCGTCGGTCAACAACACGCATGCCACGTCCGCGGTGAGAACCGTCGTCAGCCCGATTCCCAAATACTCGGCCCGGCACGCGGCTTTGCACCGGATGTTGATGGAGAAGCGGCAGGAAATCATGGCCGAGATCGGCGCGTCTCTGGGGCAATCCTTGACGGACGATCAGCAGCGGCGCTTGGAATCCGCCATGGACGTGGGCGACCAAGCCTTGATGGATTTGGAGCGTGAGTTGGGCATCTCGCTCATGGAGATGCGCAACAAAAAGCGCCAGATGATCGACGAAGCCCTCACCCGCCTCACCGATGGGACCTACGGCGTTTGTGCCGAATGCGGCGTGGAGATCAGCGAGAAGCGGCTGGCGGCGGTGCCCTTCGCCCGGCTCTGTGTCCAGTGCCAATCGAAAGAGGAACTGATCGAAAAGATCGAGAAGGAAGAGGATCGGGACTGAACCACCCGGTGCCTTCACGTGCCTGACCCCCCGTTCCCTCCGCCGCCTCACGATCCTTCCCCTGCCGTCGTGCTGGCCAGCGGCGGCCTCGACTCCACGGTCGCTGCGTCGGTGGCGCGGCGTGACGGGTGCCAACTCTATTTTCTGACGGTGGCCTACGGCCAGCGCCATGCGGTCGAAGTCGCGCAAGCCCGGTTGATCGGCGAAGCGTTGGGGGTGGCGGGGCATCTGGTCGTGCCCTTGGACCTTCGGGTAATCGGGGGATCGGCGCTGACGGCCGATATTCCCGTGCCGAAAGATCGGACACCGGACGAGCGAAGCGGACCCGTGCCGGCGACCTATGTCCCGGCCCGCAACACGGTGTTCCTCGCCCTGGCCGTGGCCTATGCGGAGGCACTACGCGCGTCGGCCATTTACATCGGCGCCAATGTCGTGGATTATTCCGGCTATCCTGATTGTCGTCCGGAGTTTCTCAAAGCCTTCGAGCAGGTCGCCCGGCTCGGCACGCGGGCGGGTCTAGAGGGGCGGCCGATGGAGATTCGGGCGCCGCTGTTGGCGATGACAAAGGCGGAGATCGTCAGACTCGGTCTGGACCTTGGCGCGCCACTGCATCTGACGCACAGTTGCTACGATCCGGCCGGCGGCCACGTAGCCTGCGGCCGGTGCGACAGTTGCCGAATCCGGATCGAGGGCTTTCGTGCAGCCGGCGTGGCCGACCCGATCCCCTACGCCGCTGCATCGAAGGAGTGACACCATGTCTCCCGAAGAATTTTTCATGTATTTGACGATCGGCTTGATCGTTGTCATTCCGCTCTCCGTCCGGCTCTACCGGTACCTGACGGCGGCTCGGACCCAGGAGATGCTGCAACGGGAGTTCGAGCGTCCTGTTGAATCGGGCGAAAGGCAAGGCGCCGGACGTCCGACGGCCAAGTGACGACTAGGGAGACGGAGGATCGATATGAGGACGAAAGCGCGTGCAGTGCGTCGAACGGCATTGGTCCTGCTGGCGGCGGTGGCCCTGGGCCCGAGCCTCCTGCTCGCCGCGCCCAAGCCGACCCCGGCCGACTTGCAGGCCGGCGAGGCCAAATTCAAGCAGTTTTGCGCCACATGCCACGGCGAGCGCGGCGTCGGCACCAGTCAAGGGCCGCCCTTCGTGCACAAGATCTACGAACCCAATCATCATGCCGACGCGGCGTTTTTCCGCGCGCCGGCCACGGGCGTGCGGGCGCATCATTGGTCATTCGGCGACATGCCGAAAATCGAAGGCGTCACGACCGACGACGTCGCGCAGATTATCAAATACATCCGCTGGTTGCAGCGCGAGGCGGGCATTTTTTAGCCGGCCCTCGCTTCCCGCCGTTTGACATCCACGCGATCTCTCCATAAGCTGAAATTGACGACAGGCGTGCCACATTGCATGGTGGCAAACCATCAGCCGCACCCGCGGGCGCGGCTCTTGCGGAGGAGGGGGCTATGCGACAACTCAAGAGGATGCGCGCCGTTCTGTGTGGAGCAGCGCTGCTGGCTGGGACGTCCGGGTGCATCATGCCGGCCATCGATGCGGGCCATGAAGGCGTGCTGGTGGATAAGCCGATCTTTTTCGGGCATGGCGGCGTCAATCCGGTGCCGGCTTCGACGGGGCGGGTACTGGTCGCCGTCACGACCGAGGTCATCGACGTGGACGTGCGGCCGCTTCAATACTCGGAGCACTTCGACATCATTTCGGCGGAAAACGCGCCTGTTTCCTTCGACGCGTTCTTCATTGCCAACGTGATCGAGGGGCGCTCGCCCGAGATGGTGAGCCGATTCGGGCCCAATTGGTACATCAACAACGTGAAAGAGGCCTTTCGCACGGTCGTGCGCGAAGAAGTGCAGAAGTTCCCGTTGTTCGAACTGACGACCAGCCCCGCGACCCGCGACAAGCTGCAAACCGCGATCGATCAGCGGGTGCGCGCCCAGATCATCGAGCGGCAATCGATTCCGGTGCGGCTGAACCGGGTCGTGGTCGGCAGTATCCTGCCGCCGAAGGGCGTGCGGGATCAGACGGAACAGACGATCATCCAGGAACAACGCCGCCTGACGATGGTGGAGTTCCAGAAAGCAGAAGAAGCGCGCGAGAAAGCCGAGCGGCAGCGGGGCATCGCCGACCGGGCCTATCGGGAGAGCCTGGGACTGACGGCGCCCGAGTTCGTGGACCTGCGGCGCATCGAGGTGCAGAAGGAAATCGTTTCCCATGCCCCGTCGTCCAACTTGACGATCATCATGGGCATGGAGAAGGTGGGGATCAATCTGCCGCCGCTGGCCGCGGATAAATAGCAGGCTGGCAATTCATTATTTGACGAGCCAGACGCGGTAGGCGCGGGCCCCGGGCGGTTTGGGAATCTTGTGCACCCCGATCTGTCCGGGGTTCAGCACTTCGCCCGACGACGTTTTCCGGGCTGGGTAGCGCTCGGTCGAGATCGGGATGCCCTGGTCGTCGTAGAAGTCGATCATCAGATCCGCGCTTTCCCGAAAGCTGCCCTGATAGGCCGTGTTCAGCCAGTCCAGGCGGGCCAGAGCCTTGAATACCACGGCTACGGTGCCGTCCGATTCTTCCCGCACGCTGAGAATCTGGAGCACCCGGTTTTGGTCGAGCCCCGTGGTCTCTTTCCCCGAGAGCCGGTTGATTTCCCGCTCGATGACGGCGCGGACTTCCGCAGGGTTGATGGTCGCGCGGACCTTGGCATAGACGGTGCGATTTTTTTCGAATTGCTCGGACGCCTGAAGGTCTTTGAGATAGCCCGAGGCGATGACCTGTTTGAGTTGGTTCAGTATCTGCGTGTCGAGGACCGACCGCGTCCCGTCGAGAAATACCAGCGAATTCTGAATCGCCATCCGGATCGCTTCCGTGTAGGCGATATTTTTGGCTTCTTCTAGACTCATGGGGTCACGGTAGGCGAAGCGATAGTCTCCCGCGATTTCCAGACGTTCGGCCGTTCCCGCCGGACCGTTCGTTTGGCCGATAGCGGCCAGCGGAAAGAGCCAGACAGCGAGGCCCAGGAGCCATCTCCATCCGCAACGGGCGAATCGGTGCTGCCGCATCGGTCGGTCCTCCCTGTTCGGCTTGGGTCGCGTCATTTGATCGTCTGCAGGAACTGCTCGGCCAGGCGTTCGGCCATCACGCTTCGCACGTCGGATTCCTGGGGCGTGGCGATGCCTTCGTGTACGATCACTTTGGCGTCCTGCCGCCATAAGAGCTCTCCGGACGTTGCGCCGAGCAACGACAAGGTGAGTTGCCGGGAGAACTCAGGACGGCCGAATGCCACGTTGCCGAGGTTCGAGGCGCTTTCCCATTGGCCGCCGAGGAGGAGCAGCCCGTCGGCGCGGACGGTCCGGGCGGCGCGCAGGAGTGTGTGCCGTTGCTCGGTATCCGTCAGGCTCGCGCCCCGCTTGGCGTCCGGCTCTGGTCTGGCGCCGGTGAGCGCCGCCTGCAACTGGGCCGGCGAGACCACGACGAACCGCCCGCTCTGCTTCATGCGTTCGGCCAGGTCCAACGCAACATTGTCGAGCTTGCCGCGGCTGGAGTCGGCCTGGCCGAAGACGGCTTCCAAGAGGCTCGGCGGCACGATAGCCAGGGTCCGAACTTGCCCGGCCGATGGAGCGGGCGGCGACGGATTGACGAATTCCACATCGATCGTGGAGGGAAAATACATGCCGACGAAGCAACCGTTGAGGGCACACAGCAGACTCAGAAGCAGCCACGGTGCGAGCCGGAAGGAACGTCGGGATGCCGGTGCCATCGAAGCCCCGAAAGCAGGTGGTGCTGTCATGTTAAAGGCCATCCGAGGGCCTGTCAAATCGCCTGTCCGTCGGCGGCTTCCAGCATGTCGGCGAGGGCCTGGATCGTCATGGGCGAGTTGCCCTCGGCGCGATTATTGACCAGCACATAGGCCTGTTTGCCCTGGTTTCTGGCTTGCCGCACGAGCGCCACGACGTCCGTCCGCATGTGAGGAAGCGGGCGGATCAGACGGTCGTATGGAGCGTAGCGCCTGACGGCATCGGCATGGGCCGTGCCCAGCGGAGTCAGCAGCCTGGCGATCAGATATGGGCCGGTGAAGGCCGAGCCCAGCCTTGCGTGTTGTTCCGACAGAGGCGGCATGGCCGTCCAATGGTTGTAAACATGGGGCACGTTGTGGGCGGCGAGGATGTCCCGATAGCGCGGACCGAGGAGCAATGGATTGCGGACCTCGACGGCGTAGAGGGACGTATCGGGCAGTTTGGCGAGAAAGGCGTCGAGTGCCGGCAAGAACGTGGCTGGATCCAGTCCGAATCGTTGGAACTCGAAGATGAAAGGGCCGGCTTTCGCACCGAGCGCCTGGCGGGTCGGTTCCAAGACGAGATCGACGCACAAGCTCGCGTCCAAGAAGCGAGGGTTAGCTTTGCCGGATTTGGTTCCGTAGCGGGGGAGGTTGGCATAGACCGGAACGGTGATGTCTTCCCACACTTTCGAGCAAAAGCGAAAATCGTCTGGCACTTGCGTGGCATAATGCGCGAGCTGGTTCGGCAAGGCCGGATGGTAAAAAGCATGGTCGATCCCAACGGTGTGGAACAGGCGGGTTCCACGGTATTCGTAGGCGGCGTATTCGGCGAGGCAGTCTTGGCTGAATCGGCTCTTGGCATAGGAACGCAGGTAGATTTGTCCCTTCCAGCCTTCGTAGGCCCAGGAACTGGTCCCGAAGCGAAGCGAGAGAGCATCGATGGCCATTGGGGGAGGGCAATCGGTCATTCGGACAAGAGTAGGCCGGCCATGACCGCCAGACTTCCCAAGATCGAGAGGCCGAAGCCAATGCCGCCAGCGACGAACCAGGGACGGATACGGGCCAGTTCGTCCGCAGCCAAGCGGGGGTGAAGATCGACCGGCGACCACCACCATTTCGGCGGCAAGGAGGTCTTCTGCGCCAGGGTGCGATAGAGGGCAACATGGTACCAGAAGCCGGTGGGCAAGCCGACGAAGAGGCCCGCCAGCAAGACCGCCAACCCCGTCTGTGTCATGAGCGACGGCGTGATCCACGTCGTCACCAGACCGATCGCCCCCACGGCGACGATAGTACCCAAGACCAAGGCGAGTTCGTGCATGGGCCATTCTACTGTTCTGGGGTGATAGACGCTATCCTGCTTCGCCTTGACTTAGGGGGGAGGCGTTCCTAGACTGCCGCCATGGCTGCGTCGAACCAAGACGATCTGCTCGGACAGCTTGCGGCGCGCGTCGGCATCGCGCCCGATTACCACGACATTTGGGGCCGATTGCATCGGACGTCTCCGGAGACCGCCGCCGGCATCCTGGCCGCGATGGGGCTCGCACCCTCGCCGGACGGATCGTGGCATGCGGCGCTCGATGCGCTCGACCGCGATGACTGGGCGCACCCCTGCGATCCCGTCCTGGTTCGTCGAACCGATCGGCCGCCGGGAGTCTGGTCGTTCCGTATGTCGATCGACGGAGGCCAGGAGTTCGATCTGATCATTACGTGGGAGTTGGTCGACGAAGCGGGGCGAGTGCAGCAGAAGGGGCAAGCGGGGCCTGGCATGGACCCGGCCGAGCGGCGCGAAGCGGACGGTGTGCGGATGGTCCGCGTCGAGGTGCCGGTTCCGGACGGGCTACCCTTGGGCTATTTTACTCTCCGGGCTCAAGGACATCTGGCCGGCCGGACCGTCGAGGGCCTGTCGAGCCTGATCGTCGTACCCCCACGGTGCTACCTGCCGCCCGAGTATCTTGCCGGCCGACGCACCTGGGGGCTTGCCGTGCAGCTCTATGCCTTGCGCTCCCGGAAAAATTGGGGCGTCGGCGATCTGGGCGATCTTGCCGATCTGATCGAACGGGCCGGAGGCGAATGGGAGGCGGGCCTCGTCGGGCTCAATCCGTTGCATGCGTTGCGCAACGAGCGGCCCTACCATATCAGCCCCTATTCGCCGGACAGCCGGTTGTTTCTGAATCCGCTCTACCTCGACGTGCCGGCTGTGCCCGAGGTTCGGGAATCGGAAGCCGCCGGCCGTCTTGTGCGCGATCCAGTCTTTGTCGAGCGATTGGCGCGCCTGCGGGCCGCCGAATTCGTCGACTATGACGGCGTCTGGGCCGCGAAACAGGACGTGCTCGATCAGGCGTTCGAGACGATACTGGCTCGACACGTCGCCCTGTCGCACGAAGACGGGAGCGTCCGTGCGCTCTCGCCGCGCGGCGAGGCGTTCTGTCGTTTCGTGCAGCAGGGCGGCGAACTGCTGGAGCGGTTCGGGGTCTTTCAGGCTCTGGCGGAAGAATTTCGCCGGCGCACCCCGCCGCTGATGACCTGGCAAGAATGGCCGGAGCCCTATCGCTGCCCGGACTCCGCGGATGTGGCCGCGTTTCGCGTCGCCCATGCCAGGCGGGTGGTCTTCACGCAGTACCTGCAATGGGTTCTGCACGAGCAGCTCGCCGGCGTGGTCGAGCGGGCCGCCGCCGTGGGCATGCCGATCGGGCTCTACCACGACTTGGCCTTGGGCAGCGACCGGGCCGGTTGCGACGCATGGATGATACAGCAGGAGTTGGCACTGGAAGCGGAGAGCGGGTGCCCGCCGGATGCCTTCGCGCCGAACGGGCAGAATTGGGGCTTCCCGCCGCTGAATCCGTTGCGGCTGCGTGCTCAAGGGTATCGGTTTTTCTCGGCGCTCCTGCGCGCGAACATGCGATACGGCGGGGCGCTGCGCATCGACCACGTCATGGGCCTCTTTCGGCTCTTTTGGATTCCGCGCGGCATGGCGGCGTCGGCCGGCGCCTATGTGGCCTATCCCTTCGAGGACTTGCTGGGCATCTTGGCGCTGGAAAGCGTGCGGCATCGGGCGATGATCGTCGGAGAAGATTTGGGTACGGTGCCTGATTGGGTGCGCGCGCGGTTGGCGGAAGCCGGCGTGCTGTCGTACCGTGTCCTCTATTTCGAACGGGACGGGGAGGGAGCGTGGAAGCCGCCGGCCGCCTACCCCGCGCAGTCGGTCGGCGTGGTGACGACGCACGATCTGCCGACGCTGGCGGGCTACTGGATGGGCGAAGACGTGAAGGTGCGGGGAGCCTTGGGTTTGTTGCGGGACGCCGGCGGCATGGAGCAGGCCCTGCGCGACCGTAACGCGGAACGAAGCCGCGTGATCGAGGCCTTGCGCCTGGAAGGGTTGCAGCCCGATCGGTGCGCGGCGCCGGGCGGAGTGCCTGCGTGCGCGGTAAGCGACGACCTCGTGTGCGCCGTCCACGCCTACCTGGCGCGTACACCGTCCTGGCTGGTCATGGCCACGCTCGACGACCTGCTCGGCGAAACCGTGCAAGCGAACGTGCCGGGGACGGTCGAAGAATGTCCCAACTGGTCGCGGAAAGCCCGCATTCCGATGGAATCGCTGGGCGGCTATCCGCGGGTCGGCGCCGTCGTGGCCGCGCTCAAGCGGCTTCGTCCGCGAGAGCCCGCGCGGAATCGTGCTCCTGCATGTGATGAAGGGCAGGTGCGGTGACGTCCCGAATCAAACATCCCGTCGTGCTGGGCGTCTCGGCGGCGCTGTTCGTGGCGATCGTCGTCGCGGAATTGGTTACGCCGGCGAACGTCGTCATCGCCTACGGGTTCGTCGTGCCGATTCTCCTAATCGCCACGGCACGGAACCGCCGGCTCATGTATCTCACGGTCTTGTTGTGCGTACTTGCTACGTACAGCGGACTGCTGCGGCCGACCAAGCCGGGCCGATTCATGGCTGCCGTCATCAACCGGTCGGTCGTGGTCGGAGTCTTGGTCACGGTGGCCTACTTCGCCATGACGCGCGAAGAACGCAAGGCGCGCGAGGAGCGCGCCCGGGCAGAGTTGCTCCAAGCCCATGCACAATTGGCCGAGATCAAAGACCGGCTCAATCGTTCGGAACGCCTGGCGGCGGTCGGTCAACTGGTTGCCTCGGTGGCGCACGAAGTCGGGACGCCTCTGCATTCGATCGCCTGGCATGTTCAGGCGTTGGGCGAAGAACCCACGGCGACGGACGACATGCGCAAGCGCATCGGCATCATCGACGGCCAGATCGGTCGTGTCGTCCGCATTATCGAGGAACTGTTGTCCGCGACCCGCCAGCGCAAGCCGCGCTTGGCGCGGTTGCCCGCCGAGGAGTTGGTTGCGCCGGTCGTCGGCCTGATGGGGCCGACCTTCGCCGCCAAAGGGGTCCGGCTTGCGGTCGAGCAGAGCGGCGATCCACCGACCCTCTACGGCGACGTGGAGCAATTGCAGCAGGTGCTGGTCAACTTGATGGCCAACGCGCTCGGCGCCACGAAGGCCGGCGGCACGGTGACGATCGGCGTGAGTCTCAGGCCCGTGACGGTGGAGGAAGCGGCCGCGCGGCGTGGAGCCGGCGAACCGGAGGCTACGGCGATGGCCGTGGTGGCGGTGCGGGACACGGGCGTCGGCATGCCGGAAGAGGATCTGCGGCGTGCCTCCGAGCCCTTTTTTACAACCAAGGCCATCGGTGACGGCACGGGGCTGGGGCTGTTTCTCAGCCGGCAAATCGTCAACGCCCACGGCGGCACCTTGTCGATCGAGAGCCGGGTGGGGGTCGGTACGGCGGTGACCATCGTGTTGCCGTGCTACGAGCCGGGGCGTGAACCCGTGGGGGCGGAATCCGAGGCGCAGCATGAGCATGTCTGAGGGGCGCATCCTGGTCGTGGACGACGACGCCGTCGCGCGCGACCTGCTCGTAGAGGCGCTGCGGAAAGAGGGCTACGCGGTGGAGGCGGCCTCGGGCGGCGCCGAGGCCCTAGAAGCGGGCAAGGCGACGCGGTTCGACCTGGTCTTGACGGACATGCGAATGGGGCAAGTCGACGGCCTGGCGGTCCTGCGCGGCTTCCGAGAGTTCAGTCCGGAAACCTCGATCGTGCTCTTGACGGCCTTCGGTTCGATGGAAGGCGCTATCGAGGCGATCAAGCTCGGCGCCTACGACTATCTGGCCAAGCCGTTCAAAAAAGAAGACATCACCTTGGTGGCCCGGCGCGGCATCGAACGTAGCCGTCTGTTGAGCGAAAACGCCAAGTATCGGGAAGTGCTGCGGGTCAGCGAGGACCGTTCGGAACTCGTCGGCGCCAGCCCGCCGATGCTGGACGTGTTCAAGCTCGTCGCGCGCGTCGCACCCGGCAAGAGCACGGTGTTGCTTCAGGGAGAGAGCGGGACCGGCAAGGAGCTGGTCGCGCGTGCCATCCATGCCAACAGTCCGCGGCGTGACCAACCTTTCGTGGCGGTCAACTGCGCGGCCCTGTCGGAAACCCTCTTGGAGTCCGAGCTGTTCGGCCACGAAAAGGGGGCCTTCACGGGGGCCACGGAGGCGCGCAAGGGCCGGTTCGAAGTGGCCGACGGGGGCACCCTGTTTCTGGACGAAATCGGCGACATTCCTCCGGCGACGCAGGTCAAACTGCTTCGCGTTCTGCAGGAACGGACGTTCGAGCGGGTCGGCGGCACTCGGCCGGTGTCGGTGGACGTCCGGCTCGTCTCCGCGACCCATCGCGATCTGGCGGCGATGGTAAAGGACGGCAAGTTCCGCGAGGACCTCTACTATCGGCTCAACGTGGTCCGGATCGTGCTGCCGCCGCTGCGCGAGCGCCGGGAAGACGTGCCGGTGTTGGCGCGTCATTTTCTGGCGAAGTATGCCGGAGCCGTCGGACGGACCTTCGAGGGCTTTCATCGGCAGGCGATGGACGGCCTGGAGCGGTACCAGTGGCCGGGCAACGTGCGGGAGCTGGAAAATGTCGTCGAGCGGGTCGTGTCTTTAAGCCAGGGGCCGTTGGTGATGCCGGACGACTTGCCTCCGGAGATCCACCGGGCCGCGTCGGTCGCGCCGCAGCGCATGCCGGGTGGGGAATCGGGAGACTTGTTGAGTTTGGACGAGGTGGAACGACGTCATCTGGCCCATGTCCTTCAGAAGACCGGTGGCAACAAAGTGCAGGCCGCGAAGATCCTGGGCATCGACCGGCGGACGCTCTATCGGATGGCGGAGCGGTTTGGGCTGGATCTGGGCGATGCGGGCGGTGATGCCACGTAGCAGGCCGATGGGAGCGCCCGCAGAGCGAAGCGATCAATCGGGGCTATAGGAGGCCGAGGGCGTTTCTGATCAAGCGTAATTGATTCGCCGCGCTCTGCGCCAGCGGCGGGTCGTAGGGCTGCCAGGACTCGAACAGCCCGTCCTTCCCTTCTCCCAATACTTGGATCGCTAGCCGTGTGGCCGAGTCGCCTTCCGGGGACAGGACGATGTCCATATGTGTGCGGGAAATGCCGAAACGGGCGGAGATCAGCCAGTCCGAGGGATTATTCGTCTCCTGTCGGAGCCCGGTGCTCAATTCCGCGCCGGTTGCCCCACCGGAGGTCAACGTATAACCGCCTTCGCGGATGACTTGCAGCACGGCGACGCGGACTTGGCTCTCAGGAACAGGCAGCACCGCTTCGACGCGGTCCGGCTGGGGGTGCGAGAGGCCGGCGCAGGCCGAGAGCAGCATGGCGGTGCACAGCGGAATGATCAAATTCTTGACAGGCGAGCAACGGCGCATTGTCGGACCGTTTCGTAGCCCCAGGTTGGGTTATTTCTTGATACGATAGACGAGGTGTGTATCGGTCTGTGCAACGCCCTCGATCGCGTGAATTCTCGCCAACACCAAGGCCGATAGGGCATCTTGGTCATCGACCTCGACCACCGTAAAGATGTCCGGTTTGCCCCAGCAGGTATCGATGGTTTTGATTTCTTTGATCTCCGAAAGTGCCCGAACGACGTTGGCCGTTTGGCCGGGCATCGCATTGATCAAGACGTAGGCGCGTTCACTCATGGTCGGGTTTCTGGCAACGGCGAATCGGCAAATGGATTGAACCGCGATCCTCGTTGCCGCGGCAACGGGGGGCGACGTTAACGAATACGTGACGGCAAGTCAAGCGGCCCTCGGCCTCACGGGTTGCGCTCAATTTCCTGGAGACGCTTTTGCAAGTCCTGTGTGGATTGGTTGGCCTGCGTGACCGCATCCTGGGCCTGGCCGACGGTGGCCGCCTTCGTTTTCTCGATGACGCCCTGCACGGGATTGTTGGCCAGGGTCTTGTCGAGCGTCCCCTTCATTTCGCCCATGAGCTCCTTGCCGGTGATGGTGCGTTTGGCCGACTCCTTGGTCATCTGCGACATCTGCTCGTTCATGCCGGAAAAATACATCAAGTAGACGGCCCCGCCGATGACGAGCATGATGCCCAGGCGCACGAGCGATTTCATGATCATGTTCTGCATGGTCCGCATGACGAGGAAGCCGCCGACGATCAGGGCGACAGCCGTTCCGATGACGCCGAGTTGGAACTGGGTCGGCACCGGCAGGTTCATGGTTTCGAACTGCTTTTGGATGCCGTCCAGCCACGACGGTTCGGCCGGTGCCGCCTGGGCTTGGAGGGCTTGGGGCGCAAGGCCTTCCACCATGGTGTCACCCTGGGCCTGCGCGGGAGCGGTCGCGTCCGAAACGGCAGACGGCGGAGGTGCCTCGGGCGGTGCGGCGACTTGGGGCGGCGGAGCAGTCGGCGTAGGCGGTGCGCCGGCTTGAGGCATCGGCACCGGCTCGAAGGTCGTGGCGTCCAAGGCCTGGACCGTGTTCTGGTATTTCAGGGGTACGGCGTCGAGCCGTTCGGTGAAGTTCGGCGTGCCGTTTTCGTCAAGGTAGCGGTAGATGACCTCACCTGCGGACGCGCGATCGGCCGGAACGAGCAGGGGCAGGGAGAGCGCGCAGAACACTGCCCACGTCAGGATCGCAAAGGCCGGTAAACCTCGAACTCGCATGATCTTGCCTCGCAACGACGCAGAGCCTACGCCGAATTTCTAAGTCGGTCAAGGCCTCGTCCGGCGGCCTCGGCTCACCCGTTTCTTCAACATTCCGGTTGACTCCGTCGGGCCGGTCCGTTATGGGCCTATGGCGAAGCACGGTCATGATCGAGAGGGAGGCGGCATGTATACGGCAGACGAACTCATCGCGATGTTCCGGTTGAAGCCCTTGCCCGGCGAGGGAGGACTGTATGGAGAAACCTATCGATCCTCGGAGGCTGTCCCTACAGAGGCGTTACCTGGGCGGTACGCGGGGGCACGGGCTTTCGGTACAGCCATCTACTACCTGCATACGCCGGACACCTGTTCGCTCTTGCATCGGCTCGCGAGCGACGAGATCTATCATTTCTATCTTGGCGATCCGGTGGAATTGGTGCAGTTGCGCCCAGACGGCTCGGGAGAGGTCGTGATGCTGGGGCCGGACCTGCGAGCCGGCATGCGCGTGCAGGTCGTTGTACCGCGCGGGGTGTGGCAAGGCTCGCGGCTCAAGTCGGGCGGCCAGGTGGCCTTGCTCGGCACGACGATGGCGCCGGGCTTCGACTTTGCGGATTTCGAATTGGGAGGCAGGGAGGCCTTGTTGAACGCCTATCCGGCCTTTGGTCCGCTCATCGAGGCCTTGACGAAATGATTGGTGCCCCCGACACGAATTGAACGTGCGACCTACGGTTTAGGAAACCGCTGCTCTATCCGACTGAGCTACGGGGGCACGAAGCAGGATGTTGAAAAAAGCCTCCGAACCGTCTTGTGCCTCGTTGCGGCCGATGCCCGGGAAAACGCCCGTCTCGACGTGCGTGGGGCAGGCGGGTGAGGAGAGGCCTTTTTGAACATCCTGAGGTGGATGATACGATACCGAATGGGGTATGGAAAGTCCAGGCTGAGACGGGCGTGCCGGTCGCGCGATCAGGGCTTCTTCGCAGCCCCTTCTTTCGCCGACGCGAAGAGGTCTTGCTTCGCGGGAATTTGATCAAGGATGTCGGAGCGAGCCTGGAAAATACCCGGCAGACGTTGCCCCATCGCATAGGCGAGGCCGTTGACGCCCGGCACGCGCGAGCCGAGGACCAGGCGGCCGCCCGGTGTGCCGTCTTTCCGCGTGACGGTCAGTTCGGCCGACGGTGCCGAGAGGCCATAGGGCGTCAGGGGGCCCGCTTGCTTGACGACACGCAGTTCCGCCGGTAAATCCACGACGCGCGAGACGAAAAGGTTGACCTTCTCCTGATCGAGCCGGTCGTTCGCCTGCTCCTCCATGACCCAGTCGCCGGATTGCTTGACCAGGGTGTACCGGTCGTCGCGCGTTCGCACGGAGAGCAGGGCGATGTCGTCGACTTCCGCGCCCAGGAGCCGTTTGTCCTGAAAAGCGAAAAGCTCCTTCGTGAAATCTTTGATGGCCATGGGGCTGATGCGGTAGATCGGCGACTCCGGTGTCGTGACGGCATAGGCTTCTCCGCTCGCCGCATCGACCTGATACAGCTTCACGGTCTGTTCTAACCCGCCTGTGGTGAGCGTGAGCCGCGCGTCCGGCTTGGTCAATTTTGCAGACAGTGCGTCGCGCGGCGGGCCGGGGTCGACGAACCCCAGCGCCTTGAGGTCCTCCAGGCGTTGGAGCAGCGTACGGACCGCCGTTTGGTCCGCCAGTCCTTCTACGGGAAATTTGATCAGCCACTTGCGCTTGTCCGACGAGACGGCGTGGCCGGCTTGCGCGGCCAGGTCCGGGCGGACCAGCAAGACTTCGCCGGCCGGTGTGGCAATCCGCATTTGGTCCAACTGATCCTGCGAGAATTTGAGTACGTCCTTTTTTCGGAACGTGAAGACGGTTTTGTTCAGAACGTCCCGTGGCGCCAGCGTCGTCAGGACGACTTTTTTGTCCGAACCGCGCAGGGCATAGAGGGTGGAGGAGATCGGGCCGCTGTCGCCGATAGACAGGGTCTCCTGCCGCTCGCCCGCGACGAAGGTCAGAACGGCGGCCGGTTTTTCGAGCCCGAACGGCGCAAGGGCCGAGGGCTGGTCGTCGAGCACGCGGGAGACTTTCCCGAGCGTCACGGCGCGCAACAGCGCCTCGACGTCGCGCGCCTCCGCCTCCGCCGCAAGCGGCGCGGTGATCCGCCACCGGCGTTTGTCGTCGGCTTCGAGCGTGACCGATCCCAGATCGGAGGCGATCGCGATCTTTGTGATCTCCCGGTCGGCAAACGGCAACAGCGTTTTTTCTTGCGACTCCGACGCCGTCTTGGCCTTGTCGGCGGGCAATTCGACGAAATAGAGGTACGCGCCCAAGCCTGCCAGCACGACCGCCATCAGGATGGTGCTCCAATACCGTGTCATGACGCTCACGTTGTCAGAGTCGCCGGCGTTTACGCCAGACGCGTAAGCCGACGACGAATGTGGCGGCCGGAAGGAACAAGACCTGGAGATATAAGAGCATGGTTTCTTGCGTCGGATTGGGAATGAAGGGCCGGAAGGCCGGCTCTTTCGGCGTGATGGAGATGAGTTCGCGTTCCTCCGCCAGCCAGCCGAGCGCGTGCAGAAGAAAATCGGTATTGCCGGGGAAGTTGATGTAGGCGTTGCTCGCGAAGGCCGAGTTGCCGACAAGGACGATCGCCGCACGCCGCGTGCCTTCCTCCTGCGGCTTCTTGGGCGTCACCGCCGCCGCGAGGGGAAGCGGACCGGGGATGTCCTCTTTCTCGTTGAGCTGGAGGACGTTGCCTTTGAGGTTCGTGACAGCCCAGGAGCGGGCGGATGTGCGCGCCAGGGGCACGAAGTCCCAGTCCTTTCCGGATTCCTGGTTGAAGGTCAGATGGCGCGAGACCGGGAACAGGACGGCGAAATTGAAATCCTGGGTGATTTCGTGTTCGGTGAATGTGCGAACCATCAAGGCCGTGAGGTCGCCGAGCGCCAGCCGGTCCTGCATGTCCACCAGGATGCCGCGGCCCGGTTCGACGCCCCAGGCGCCGAGCAGGTCTTCCAGTTCGGCCTGCGTGTTCGGATCGAGCATGACGAGAAGATGGCCGCCCGCCGCGACGTAGGCGGCGATGCGGTCTTTCTCGTCTTTCGTCACGGGCCGCTGCGGGCCGGCGAGGACAAGCACGGACGTGTCGTCTGGCACGCTCGCGGCTTGCAGCAGACTGAGTGTGCCGACCTCGTAGCCCTGCTTGCTCAGGGCGTCTTTGGCCAATCCCAGGCCGTTGCGTTCCTGGTCGGCGATGCTGCGTTCTCCGTGGCCTTCGAGGAAGACGATCTTTTTCTTGGACGATTTCGACACGCGGATCAGCGCGCCGGTGAGTTCCGCTTCGGACGGGGCCGTGATGCGGGTGGATTGCCCGCCCGCTTCGATGACCGCGGTGTCGACGCGGGTGATGCCGTACTGGCGGGCGACGCCAGGCTGGCGTTCGGGATCGACGTACTCGATTTTCAGCTTGTCGCTCTCGGCGCGGTAGCCGTCCAGGAGGTCGCGATAGGTGTTAAACGACTGGCTGCGTTCTTGGGAGAAGACCGTTACCTTCACGTCGCTCGAGAGGCCGCGCAGCACTTTGTGTGTCTGGGGGGCCAGCGTGAAGTGTTGCGTTTCCGACAAATCCCAGCGCGTGGAATGGCGTGCCGCTAGGAAGTTGGCGATGCCCACGATGCCGGCGAAAAGGAGGATCATGAGGACGCTGTTGGCGCCGAGACGGGTCGAGCGGCGGGCTGAAAAATCTTTGAACGTCTCGAACCGTGCGACGAAGTAGACGACCAGGCAGATCAGCGCGAGGCCTTCGCAGAGGGTGACGATCCAGAGCTTGTCGGGCGCCGCGCTGTAGGCGATGAATCCGGCGACGGCCAGGGCGAGCCCCGATACGCCCACCGAGCCGAGCCAGCCAGCCGTCCGCGTCATTTCCATCGGTGGGACTCCACGACGCGGTGCGAGAGGAACAGCAGGAAGACCAGGCCGGAGAAGTAATAGACGAGGTCTTTTGTTTCCACGAGGCCGCGCACCAGCCGGTCGAAGTGTTCGATGAACGAGAGGTACGACAAGGCGTGCCCCAGCGTCGTGTCGCCCAGCACGTTGCCGACTCCGCCCAAGAGCCAGACGAACAACAGGATGCCGAAACTGAGAAACGCGGCGATGATCTGGTTTTCCGTCAGGGCGGAGGCCAGCACGCCGGTGGCCAGGAAGATGGCGCCCAGACAGAGGAGGCCCAGGTAGCCGGTCAGGATCGGGTACCAGTCGAAGCTGCTGTAGGCCGATAAAATGAGCGGCACGAACCAGGTCAGCGCCAGCAGCCCGGTATAGACGAGGAACGCACCGAGGAACTTCCCGACCACGATTTCATTGACGCCGATCGGCGAGGTGAGCAGCAATTCGAAGGTCTTGAGTTTCCGTTCTTCGGCGAACAGCCGCATGGTCAACAGGGGCAGCACGAGCAGGAGCACCACCGCCATGCTGTAGAAGGTGGGGCGGAACACGAGATCGTTCAGATTGAGCTGGGCCGCGGCGCCCTGCAGTTGCATCATGCGGATGGCTTGCGCCCCGGCGGCCACAACGGCCAGGTAGGAGAGGATGCCGAAGATCAGGAGAAACACTGCGCCGACGACGTACACGACGGGGGAGACGAAATACGACCGCAGTTCTTTGGCGACGATGGTCTGGACCGGCGTCATGCGTCGAGCGCCTCCGCGACACCTTCTTCGTGGCGGGTGAGTTGCAGGAACACGTCTTCCAAGGTCATCGAGACGGCGCGCAATTCCAAGAGCCCCCAACCCTGGGTCACGACGAAGCGGGCGACCTCGTCGCGCAGGTCACGGCCCAATTCGCACTCGATCATGAAGGCCCTGCCGGCGGTCGGCTCGAAGACGCTTAGGATGCCGGGCAGGGTGCGTAGCCGGCCGGCGGCGTCTGGCGGGGGCGCCTTGATCGTCACGCTGAGCTTTTCCGATTGGCGCAGCCGCGCCGCCAGCCGGTCCGGCCGGTCTTCGGCGACGATGCGCCCACCGTTGATGATGACGACACGTTGGCAGACGGCGGTGGCTTCGGGAAGGATGTGGGTGCTCAAGATGACCGTGTGCGAATCGGCCAGGCTCTTGATCAACTCGCGGATTTCGATGATCTGTTTGGGATCGAGTCCGACCGTCGGCTCGTCGAGAATCAGCACCGGCGGGTCGTGCAGGAGGGCTTGCGCGAGGCCAACCCGCTGACGATAGCCGCGCGAGAGGTTGTCGATCAGCCGATGGCGTACGTCCCCGAGCCACAAGCGCTCCACGACGCGGTTGATGCCGGTGCGGAGCGCCGCCTTCTCCATGCCTTTCAGCCGTCCAGCATAGGTAAGGTATTCGGATACCGTCAGTTCGTGGTGGACCGGCGGGGTTTCCGGGAGATAACCGATTCGGCGCTTCACCTCGGTCGGCTGCTCGAAGCAGTCATAACCTGCTACGCGCGCGGTGCCTTCAGTCGCCGGCATGAAGCAGGTCAGAATCCGCATGGTCGTGGTCTTGCCAGCGCCGTTGGGGCCGAGAAAGGCCAGGATTTCTCCTTTCTCAACAGAGAACGTGACACGCTCGATGGCGGTATGGTCGCCGTAACGCTTGGTGACGTTGTGAACTTCGATCATGGCGAAATTGAGGGAGCTTCGGTGCTGCCTCGGAACGTGGCGTGTATATAACGACGAGGTTTCCGACAGTCAAGACCGGCAATGGAAAACCCAAAAATGAGATGAAAATGCGCTGGTCATTTGTTATAGTGCCGATCGTCGTAACGGCGCGAACGCGCGTGATCAATCCGAACGGGGGCTGGCTATGAGACAACAACGTGCGGTGTGGCGATGGACGACGGGAAGTCTCGCAATCGGTGCGGTGCTGGCGCTGGTCGTGAGTATGAGCGCGCAGGCCCAGGCTGGGGAAGGACTTCGGTCGGTTCGTGGAGAAGTCGTGGCCGTCGGCCTGAACGATTCTCCCCAGACCATCGTGGTTAAAACGATGACGCCGAAGAAAGAAGAGCTGATCGTCGGTGCGGTGGTCACGGCATCGACCGAGGTAACACGCGGCAAGAACAAGGTAGGATTGGATGCGATCAAGGTGGGCGAAGCCGTGGACCTGAGTTACGTCAAACAGGCGGACGGCTTGGTGGCCAAGGCCATTCGGGCCAAGTAACGGCCAGGGAGCAAGGGAGGAGGAATGATACAGCTTATGAAGAACCGCACGCAGTACCTTATGGCACCGGTGGCCGTCGTCTTGACGGTTTTGGCGGCGGGCCTCTCCGGGTGCAGCAAGAACGTTCTCGGAAGCATCGATGATTCCAAATACATCACGGCGTCGAAACCGGCCGAAGCGGCGCCGGCTCCGTCAGCGCCTGCTCCGCAAGCCGAAGCTCGGGTCGAGGAGCCCTCGCAGCCACGAGAACCTTTCTTCGATCGGCCCACCGGTCCGCGCGACGAAGTGCGGGTGGCTGAGCCGGAAGCGGCACCGCCGGCTCCTTCGGTAAGCGAGCAGGTGGTCTCGGCGCCTACGACCGCCGCGCCGGCTCCCCCCGCTCCCGCAACCTCGGCGTTGACCGGCTTGGCTGACGTATTTTTCGACTACGACAAATTCAATATCAGAAGCGATGCTGCGCCGGTTCTGGATGCCAATGCACGATTGCTGAAAGCCGAGAGCGGCTGGAAGTTGACGATTGCCGGACATTGCGACGAACGCGGCACGTCGGCCTACAATCTCGTGCTTGGCGAGCGGCGTGCCCAAGCGGCCAAGAAATATTTGGAGGATTTGGGTGTGTCCGGTTCCCAAATCCAGGTAACCAGCTACGGCAAGGAACGCCCGTTCTGCACCGAGCACAATCAGGACTGCTGGCAAATGAATCGTCGTGCCCATCTGACGGCTCAATAGCGCACGCGAGAGCCAGGAGCGGGCATGCAAAATTTGAAGGAGGAGGCCTGACGTGAATGCGCGGACTGTGATATTGACAGGATGTGCGGCAATGCTCGTGGCGGCGGGCTGCGCGACCAAAAACCCGACCGTCTCGATGAATATCAATGCCTCGCAGGCGTCGTCCGGCGCGGCGGACGCTAAGAATATGGCGGCAACGGCTGGGTTCGGGCTGTTCGAGGATACACGGGCGGACAAGAGCCGTATCGGGGTGCGCCATCACCTCTGGGGCGGCGAAACGCCCTACGATGTGCCGGGCAGCAAGGCCGGCGATGTGGTCAGCCGCGTCATGAGCGAATTCTTGAAGCGCAAAGGTTGGACGAAAGATGCGGGCGGTTCGCCCGACGTGACGTTCTCCGGGAAGATACTCAGTTTTTCGGCCGATGCCGAGAGCAAGGTCTTCTCGACGGAGATCACGGCCTTTACGAAGGTGGTGGTGGAGGCGACCAACAATGTCGATGGCAGCATGGTGCGGATGACGGTCAATGGGCATGGCCGGCAGCGCGTCTTTTGGTACGACGATGAAGACATGCAGGCATTGCTGGGCGAAACGCTGAATAAAAGTTTGGAGGAGCTGGCTGGCGCCACGAAGGTCGAAGGCCGGATGATTCGGCTCAAGTAGCGCGCTCCTCGTAAGAGGCAGTGATACCGGCCCGCCGGGCGTATGCCCGGCGGGCCGGTGTGTTTTGACGCCCGCGAGCCCATTCTCTTAGGCTGGACGCATCCGGACTCGATGGGGCGCGATCATGTCTGGTGGGGCGGTCCGGAAGCCGGCTCGGATTCGAGTGGTGCTGGAACACCGGCTGGCACGATGTGGATCGTTCGCTGGGGAAACGGAATGTCAATGCCGTCGCTTCGGAAACGGCGGTAGATACGTTTGCGCAGAGCATGTTGGGCCGGCGCGTGATCTTCGTAGCTCTGGACGAAACAAGTGACCGTGAAGTCGAGCGACGATTCGCCGAATCCGGGAATCAAGCGGGCTACGGCGGGCGGGTCTTTTAGCAGGCCCGGAACTTCCTCGGCCGCTTTGGCGGCCTCGTCGAGTAGGGTCCGTTCGACCACGTCCGGATCGGCGTCGTAGGCTACGCCGACCTGCACGGTCACGGCCATCCGAGGATCCGGCATGGAATAGTTGATTAAGATCGACTGAGCCATTTTGCTGTTGGGGACGACCACGATATTGTTCTGCGGCATCTGCAACTTGGTCGAGCGCCAGCCGATGTCGACGACGTACCCCTCTTGCCCCGTCTCGAGTTTTACGAAATCTCCCACGCGAATGGGGCGCGAAAGAAGGAGGTGCACGCCGGCGAAGAAATTGGACAGGGTTTCCTGCAGGGCCAGGGCCACTGCCAGGCCGCCGACGCCGAGTGCCGTCAAAATCGGCGTGACGGACACGCCGAGACTTCCCAGCAGGACCAGCAGCCCCAGGCTCCACACAGTGGCTTTGAAAATCGTAAACGAGAGGCCGGTGGCCGGAATCGGCAACTGCCGCTCTTTCAGTACTTGAGCCAGGCCGGCGCCGGCGACGTTAGCCGCAGCGGCCGTGACCGAGAGGACAAGGAGCGCGTAGAGAATCTTGAGGCCGAGTGCGGTCGGCCTGGGCGGGAAATGGGCTAGGTCCAGAGCGACGTAGAGACCGACCAGGAGGCACCAGAAAATCGAAGGGATGCGGAGGTTGTGAAAAATGATATCATCGATGAGTGAGGTCGTCGTCGCTGCCCAGCGGCGAAGGGCTCGAAAAGCCACCAAGCGGAGGGCGAGTAAGATTCCGGCAATACCTACGAATGCCCCGAGAGCCGTGAGCAAACGGAGGAGTTGCTGCGAATCGGCCGAAAACATCAGGCACCCCTTCTCCAATGGACGTTGCGGGATGGTAGGCAAGGTGCAGTGAGCTGTCAAGGTAATGGATTTTGAAGCCTGGGGGCGTTTGAGCGTGAAGGAATTTCTAATGAATAGGGTAGCTGGCCAAGCCAATCCCTGACAGATCAGCGGCTTTTACCCTAGAGGGTTGTAATTTTCTTAGCCCCGCCCTGTGGGGTTGTCCTATTTCTCAAATTTTACCTGGCTTGTTACCAGTGCTCATCGCATCTTATTGAAAATTATTGCATTTAATTAAATTTAAAAGAAATGGCTTGACAAGGTACGAGGATCATGTTATCAGTAACCCACTTCATTTGACCCTCATCAGGCTTCACTAGAGACCCGATACATACTAGGCATTGTAGGTCGATCCATCACTTGGTCTGCCCATTGTGGGCAGCGTTGCAGTTAGCGCGAGTTTGAATTTATGACAATATGTCAAAAACCGAAAACGCCGATGTTTAGGCAACCCCTGCTTGTCCACTTAAAGATGAGCGCAGTCGTTTTAATTTCAATACTTTCAATGGCTTGCACGTGTTTACCAAAGGGCAATGCAGATATGGATGCCGGAATGAAAGAGCAGGGCATTGCTTCTTGGTATGGAAAAGAGTTTGAGGGATATGTGACGGCAAGTGGCGAGGTCTACGACCAATATCAGCTCACTGGAGCCCATAGGACCTTGCCCTTGGGTACTATCATACGGGTGACTAACATTGAAAATGGCCACCATGTCAAGGTACGGATCAACGACCGCGGACCCTATGTCGGCGGAAGAATCGTGGACCTTTCCCGAGCGGCAGCCGGAAAGCTGGGAATGGAACGAGAGGGGACCTCAGCGATCTTTTTAGAGGTTGTTGGAGAACCTATTCCGTTGCACGATGGCTCACGTCATGGCGCGGAAGGGGGAGCGGTAGACTTCCCAAGTGAGCAGGCTTGGTGGAAGCTCTCTGAAGCGGTTCCTCCCAAAGAAGCGGCTATCCAAAACGTCCGTGTACGCAGCATGTTCCCCAACGAAGTTTTGCGTGCCCGCCGCATTCGTCTCGCCGAGCCTATATTTGAAGAGCGACCGGCATAGTCGTTTCCCTCTGAATCTTCCTGGTCCAATCAGCTCAAAGTTGACAGTGGTGCGAGCGGTCTACTACACTGCGCCCTTCGATGCGCCGGGCGGTTCGTGTGTGACCGGCCGACTGGCATTGCAATAAAGCGTGAAATTGAGGAGCAATACTCGATGGCCAAAGCGAAGCGCAGCGCAGCCGGAACGGATGAAGCGAGGCTCAAGAAGAAAATCCAAGAACGCCGCGTGGCGGCGGAGGGCGCACGTCTTGAAGGGGGCTTGCGACAGTTGGTCAAGCGGCTGAAGCGGGTCCAGCGGAAACGGCGACGATTGGCCGACCGCATCCGCCGCGCAACGCTGCAAAAGGCCGAAGCCAAAGAAGGAACGTCTGAAGGCGCGTAAGCGCATTGAAGGGCAAGGCCTAGAGCCTGTCGGAGCCAAGGCATGATGAATCAACGGAACGATGAACAGCCACCGATCTCTCCGGATGCGTCGGACGTCAGCGATGAGCTGACTGATCAGGTCGCGCAATCGGTCACAGCCGATCCCGCCGGGTCAGCCGAGGCGACGCCTGGATCTGAAGGAGAAGCGGTAGACGCGACAGCCGGCGCCGAAGTGGTTCTTGACGAGGAAAAGGTCAAGGACGAGATCGATATTCAGATCGATCTGCTCCAGGACCCCGACTGGGCCGTTCGGCGCGAAGCGGTCATCACGCTCGGAGAGATGGGCGATGAACGGTGCGTGGCACCGCTCGTTCGGGCGCTGCACGACGGAGATTGGCAGGTCCGTGAGGCGGCGGTCGAAGCGCTGGGACAGGTCGGATCCCCGGCGGTGGAATTGTTGATCAAAACCCTGCGGGACTGGGACATCCGCAAGGCGGTTATCCGTTCACTGGGGAAAATCAAAGACGAGCGGGTGCTCGACCCCCTCGTCAATCAATTGCGCAGCGACGAATTCGGCCTGGACGCTATCGAGGCGTTGGTCGATCTCGGAGAGCCGGCTGTCCCGCGGTTGATCGAAGCACTTCGCGACAAAGACGAAAACATCCGCAAGAACACCGTTATTACGCTGGGGCGGATCAAACATGCCTCGGCCTTGGAGCCGCTCATTGCGATGCTTGAGGACAAGGATTGGTTCACGAGATTGACCGCCGCCGCGGCGTTGGAAAAAATCGGCGATGAGCGGGGACGGGACGCGATCAAGCCGCTCATGAAAGATCCCGACATGGTCGTCCGCATGCGGGTCGAGCGTATTCTCGCCGCCTGGAAGAAAAAAGACAAAGTCGCCGCATCTTGAGCGCCTGTCCGTAAGCCGTTCGGAAAAAATTTCCCACCGGTCGATGCTCAGTTGAGCAGCTTATCCAGGTCCTTCTGAATTTCGTCGAGCGTGGACTTCGCGATGGGTTTGCCCGACGACAAGTCCTGGCGCAGTTCTTTGGCCTTGGCGACAAGCGGTTTGACCTTGGCCAACCGTCCCGCGTCTTGCTCGGCCTCCGCGGCCTTCTGGAGATGTTCGACGGCCTGCGCCAGTTGGGTCGTGGCGTTGCCGAAGTTCTTGTCGAGGAGCTGGGATTTCGCTTCGATCACGTCCGCCTTCGCGTCCATCAGGCCTTGGCGCAAGCGCATGCTTCGCTCGAATCCGAGCGTCGTGTCTTTGACCGTGCGCGAGAGTTCGGCCACTTTTTGCCTGAGGTCGTTCAACGAATGTTGTCCGACGTAATACCCCGCGCCGAACGTCGCGGCCAGGACGACCAACCATCCCACGAGTTTGAACATACGCGTCCTCCTTGCCCTGGGCGCTAGGACTGTTTCTGACGGGCAGGCATCGCCGCGGAGATCAAGCGGACGAGGCTGCCGCCAGCCGTTAGACGGATCGCCGGATCACCGTCCGACAAGATTTTTTTAAGCGCCGGGATGGCCCGCCGATCTCCCACTTTGCCCAACGCGCGGGCCGCTGCCAGGCGTGGCTGAGGCTGTCGGTCGGCTAACAATTGCTCCAGCAAAGGCAGCGCCGTGACGTTGCCCGGGATCCCTACTGCCTGCGCAACGGCGCCTCGAACCGACGGAGCGTCGTGTTTGGCCAAGTCGGCGGCGAACAGAATTGCATCGGCATCGCCGAGTCTGATCAAACCCTCGACGGCGCTGACCCGGACGAGATCGGCCGGATCGTGCAAGGCCTGCCGTAAGAACGGCTTGGCCGAGGCGTTGCCGAGTCGCCCCAAGCTTGTTGCAGCCGTCCCACGCACGCGCGGGCTTTCGTCCGTCAACGCCTGCGTCAGTACCGAATTGGCGGCCGGATCGCCGAATTCTCCCAACGCTCCTGCGGCGAAGGCCCGGACCGATTCGTCCGGATCGTAGATCGATTGGGCCAACACTGACCGTGCAGCCGGCCGACGCAGACGTCCTAAGAGGCCGATAGCCGCCATACGCGTATCGCTGTCCGGCAAGGTGGCGGCCCCCAGCAATTCGTCGAAGGCCTGTGCCCGACCCAGCCGGGCGAGCGCGGCGAGGGCAAAGATGTTGACTGCACCTTCCTCCGTTCTCGCCATGGCGATCACGGCATCGAGCAGCGAGCGGTCCTTCTCAGTCCCCACGGTGCCCAAAGCGTCGAGCGCGGCGATGCGGACACCCGGCGCCGCGTCCCGTAGCGCGCGTTTCAGCGCCCCAATCGCCGTCGTGCGTTGTGCGACAGGCGCCGCTGCGGCGATCCGTCCGAGCCCTTCGATGGCCCTCGCGCGGACCAATGGCGAGATGTCGAGCAAGCCATCTTCCAGCAGGGGAGCCGTTTCGGTCAGACTCAGTTCGGCCAGCGTCGTATAGGCGGCGATCCGGACATATTCCTGCGGGTCGCGGGTATGACCGGTGACGAACGCGAGAGCCAATGCGCGAAGCTGCGGCAGTTGCTCCACCTGCCCTTCCGGGACCAGTTTGTGATACGTGGCCAGCGCCGCTTCTGGCTGTCCCAACTTCAGTTGGCTGAGAAAGGTCAGCCTCAGCAGTTCACGAGAGGGGGCCTGTCCCGCCGGCACGCGGTCGAGGAGGCGCGGCACGCGGTCGTATTGGCCTGATCGGTAGGCGGCGGCGGCGTCCCGTTCAAGAGCCGTTGCCGAGGAGGAATCCGTGGCCAGGCCGACGGTCCCTCCGCCACCGAGAAGGCCCCAGAGCAGCAGGCTCTGTGCGAGTGTGCGCCAAGGTCGTAAGAACGCCGTATGTCGCCACGCGAGGAGAGTAGCCATCACCAGACGGTTGGGCGTGGGGAAGCCGCTGGTCCGTAGAGTGTTTCCGCATATTCCTTGACCATGCGGCGGGCGCAAAAACGTGGTGCGATGGTGCGAATGGTGTCTTTGAGCAGCTCAACCCAACCGTGAGGGATGCCGTCGCGGTCTCGCTGGTAATAGAGAGGTACAATGTCCCGCTCTAGGAGGCGGTACAAATGATCGGCATCGTGGGCGTCCTGTGCTTGGAGATCGGTGAGTTCGGCGGCCAAGGGAATGGCCCACCCGTTGGCGCCGTCGTACGCTTCGTGCCACCATCCGTCGAGGACACTCAAATGGGGGACCCCGTTCAAGGCGGCCTTCTCTCCGCTGGTCCCGCTCGCTTCCATCGGCGGTCTCGGGGTGTTCAGCCAAACGTCGACGCCTTGCACCAGAAATTTGGCGAGGTGCATGTCGTAGTCTTCCAAAAAGGCGATCTGGCCACCCAGGTTGTGATCGCGGCAAAAGCCGTAGACTTGATGGATGAAGCGGCGCCCCGGTTCGTCGGCCGGGTGGGCCTTGCCGGCAAAAATAATCTGCACCGGCCGCCAGCGGTCTTGGAGCAAGTGTTTGAGACGCTCGAGCGTGGAGAAGATCAAGGTGGCCCGCTTATACGTGGCAAACCGGCGGGCAAAGCCGATGGTCAATGCCTCCGGGTCTAGAAACGTTCCGCTGGCGAGCACCTGCGAGGCCTCGAGGCGCCCGTGCATCCATCCGCTGCGGGTGCGTTCCCGTGCGTAACTCATCAGCTTGCGTTTGAGGCTTTGCCGCGTTGTCCACAGCTCGCTGTCGGGAATGTCGCTGACGCGTTGCCAGATCATGGGATCGTCCGAGCGGTCCACCCAGTCCGGTCCGAGGTATTTGCTGTACAGCTGATTCAGTTCCGGAGCAATCCACGTCGGTGCATGGATGCCGTTGGTGACGCTGCGAATGGGCACGTGGTCAAGGTCCAGGCCCGGCCATAAGCACCGCCACATGGAGCGGCTGACGCGCCCGTGTTCGCGGCTCACGGCGTTGACATGTTCGGCCATGCGAATGGCCAAGACCGTCATGTTGAATCCTTGTTCGGGATGCTCCGGATGCGTGCCCAACTGCAGAAAGGCTTGGCGCGAAAGGCCGAGCTGGTCCCAATAGCCGTGGAAATAATGCTCGATCAGGAAGAAAGGAAAGATATCGTGACCGGCTGGAACGGGCGTGTGGGTTGTGAAGACGGTGGTGTGGCGGACTTCGTCGGCGGCTTCGGAATGGGGGCGCCCGGCTTGGACCAATTCCCGGATGCGTTCGAGCGTCAGGAATGCCGAATGGCCTTCGTTGGCATGCCAGACGGTGGGCGAGAGGCCGAGTGCGCGGAATGCCCGAACGCCGCCGATGCCCAAAAGAATTTCTTGCCGTAGACGCATCTGCTGATCACCGCCATAGAGCCTGGCGGAGAGTTCACGATCTTCCGAAGAATTTTCCTCGACGTCGGTATCCAAGAGATAGAGCGGAATGCGGCCGACCCGCACTTCCCAGACAACGGCTGTAACGGTACGGTCGCCCATCGTGACGGTGATGCGGCAGGGTTCGCCGGCGGGGGTGGTCGCCGGGCGGATTGGGCATTCCTGCAAGTTGATATGACGATAGTCTGCCTCCTGCCAGCCGTCCGGCGTGATGCGTTGGTGGAAATACCCTTGCGGGTACATGAACCCCAGGCCGAATAAAGGGAGGCCCAGATCGCTGGCTTCCTTGCAATGGT
>FKKE01001971.1_pt1 | contig 97110 bp, 89 predicted proteins | sample 1106331 | NCBI WGS metagenome assembly FKKE01 (sample SAMEA3931202, study PRJEB13176) | freshwater metagenome | biome: Drinking water system; feature: drinking water; material: freshwater | place: China | collected 2013-02-06 | reverse complement strand
GGCATGGGAATGATCATGACGTCAGGAATTTGCGCCGCAATTTCCAGTAACGCATGCGCCTTCTCAACGGCATGTTGATTCCAGGCCCACAGTACCATTGGACCGGGGAAGAGCGTGGCGTTGGGACTGGTCAGCATCTTGCGGGCCATTTCCTCGATCACCACTTCCTCATTCGGCTCCAACAGGCCGTAGTAGAGTCCCTGCCCGGGATCAGGCAGCGCCACACCTAACTGGGCTGCCGAGGGCGGATGGAAGCCGGCAGGACCCGGCACAATGATTCGTTCTCTGGTGTCTTGCGTCGTACCCACGCCTACTCCCCTTTCGTCCTTTACCCTACGACCGGACTAGTCAAGACTGCGGTTGTACTCTTCTCGCTGTAGGTAATGTTGTCTGTCAGCGCAGCCTTGGGCAACTGATCAATCATGATCATCTTAATGGCATTGTTCTTGGCCATATTGTCGCACACCCACACACATTGCGCGCAGCCTTTGCAGCGATCCACCGCCACATAGGCCGACCCGTACTTGAAGCCTTTGTCTTTCCCCATTTCATCGCTATAGAGAATGGTGTTGGCCTCAGGACAGTATTGCGTGCAAAGCTTGCAGCTCTTGGCGGCACAAATTTCAACATTGATATCCGCAACAAGATACATGGTGCTCCTTTATGCGTTGGCGGTCGCCGCAGGGGCTTCCGCGCGCTTCACTTCTGGGGCCGCCCACCCGTGGTCGACGGCATAGTTCCACCCTGCCCGCATGACCGCGACGTTCTTTTCGATCAATTCTTGCTTCTTTTTGAATTTGCGCTCGACGACGCTGTCCAGCGCGGCGGTTCCTCCGGAAACCACAAAGCCCTTCCCAAGGAACCGGTCTTTGACGGCCTGCTCGAGTCCCGCCATGTTGGTCAATCCCGTGATGGCACCGATACACCCCATCAGGGCCATATTCGTGGCGAGATCCATCCCTGCCACTTCCAACGAAATCTTCGTCGCGGGGAAGTAATAGAGCTTTGCGTGACGCTCTTCCAATTCCCGCGCTTGATCCTTGTGCAGCTTCATAGGGCCATCGTTGTTGATAAGCGCAACCCCGCCTTCCTTCAACCCGAAATAAAAGGGCATGGTGTAGGACTTGCCATGGGTGATGACCTGGGGGTGGAAAATAATGATGATGTGCGGGAAGGTGATCTCACCGATTTCATAAATCGGCTCATCAGACACGCGCACATAACTCTCCACCGGCGCCATGCGCTTTTCCGATCCATAAAATGGAACGATCGTGCTTTCCCCTCCAGCATTGATGACCGCCGTGCTGAGAATATGTGACCCGGTCACCACGCCTTGTCCGCCCACCCCCGCCATCCGAATGTTGAATCGCTTTGCCATAATCGCCCTCCCTCTCCGGACTGCTTCTTAGGACTTACTCGGGATAGCCGCTGCAGGAGCCGCCGGCTTTGGGAGAAACTCCTTATAGCCATACCGCTCGGTCAAATATTGCTTGGCTTCGTCACTGATGTATTCGGAAAACGCATACCGATCGGTCTCGACGTTCTTGGCGTCTTCCATGACCTTGTCGGTCGGAATGGCATATTCAATGTTGCAGGAGGTATAGGCCTGGATATAGGTGGAGCCGACTTCGCGAGCGATGAGAACAGCTTTCTTGATGACACTTTCCACACGGCGAGGATTGTTGGGAACGACCGTGGCGACATAGGCACACCCGGCCACCTTGGCCATCTGCACCATATCCATCTTCTCGAACTTTTTCCCGAGGGGGGCCATTTTCAAGACTGCGCCGCGATTGGTCATGCCGGATTCCTGCCCTCCGGTATTCCCGTAGACTTCATTGTCCAACATGATGGTCGTAAAGCGCTCTTTGCGGAACCATGAATGCAACACCTGCTGAAATCCGATGTCAGCAGTGCCACCGTCGCCGGCCATGACGACTACGTCCTTCGGCTTGTCACCGAACCGAAGCCGCAAACCACGAGACAATCCGCTCGCGACGCCGTTTTGATCGCCATAGTTTCCGTACACAAAGGGGATGGCGGCTTGGGAAATGGCGAGACGCCCGCACCCGGCCGTCCCAACAGTGATCGTATCTTCCGGATTCGGAAAGGCGACCATAGCCAGACGAATAAACAGCGTCATGGCACAACCGGCGCACATCGGGTGCTCCTCGAGCACCTCCTTAAAGGACCCCATCTGGGATACCGACACTTTCTTCCCAAAGGGGCCGTGCTCCACCATGTCCCGATATTCCTTGGGCATGAACTTCTCGAAGCCGCTCGAAAATTTGACATAGTCGAGACTCATCGGCGATCCTCCTTATTTATGTCGTCCGTGCCGAGGCACGGCACGAAATAAAAGCCTTATCTACCTGCGCACAAACACAGAGGCTGCTCCGTCCGTTGAAAACCCCCGTGGCCTGTTCCTGATTCAAACACGACCGGGACGGGCCGCAGTCTAGCAAAGCCGAAAAAAAACTGTCAACGAACTCCCCAGATCGTGGCTCTGGAAATTGACGTTGGAAGTGTATAATTTTCCTGACTTTCATTGCAATCTTGCAGAAGGCCCACCCCTTTCGATAGAAGGCCTAGGGAGCTTCCGCACGATAGGCCATTGGCACTAGCTCCGGTTCATCCGACTCATTATTCCTGCAAAAAACTTCGTCACTGAACACATTCCAAATTGCCCGACTGAAACAAACCGGTATACACTATCCTCCATGCCCCTACGCGTCTTCATTCCCGGGGAGGAAGCCGCCGACCAGCGCATGGGCGGAGTCCATAACCGCCCGCCAGCCCCGGATGGGTCTCCCAAGTCCGAATGCCCAAAGTTCATGAGCCACGGCCCGTGCGGAGGTGTCCGGAAGGGCGGTCTGTGCGAGGTCTATCCTGACATGAAATGCCCCTGGGTTGCCCTCTACTTCAAGTTGGAGGAAGCCGGGCAGGTAGAGTGGATGACGCAGTTATGAAACGCCTCCGGCAAACCTCCTTGGGATACAACGAACGCCATGCTAAGAGCGGCATTGCGGCAAAACTACCAGCCATCGAGACATTCCCCAACCAATTCAATGACTATGAAATCACCATCGAAATCCCTGAATATACCGCGATATGCCCGAAGACAGGCTTGCCCGATTTCGGGACTATTACCCTCCGGTACACACCTGACACAGCATGCCTCGAACTCAAGTCCCTCAAGTTATACATCTACGCCTATCGGAACCTTGGCATTTTCTATGAAAATGCGGTGAACAAAATCTTGCAGGACCTTGTTCGCGCCTGCCATCCAATCCGCGCTACCGTCATCGGGCAGTTCACGGCCCGCGGGGGTCTCTCCTCCCGCATTGAAGCGCACTACCCGCCCCAACGTCGAAAGTAAAGATCTCATCCGATTAACTCTGCAGGTTCGGTTCTCGGCCTCTCTGTTCCCAGATGAGCCCTCTCGCTCACCAGGATTGCTGGCAGGGTCTTCAATCCGGCTAGCGCACATTTGCCCTTATTCATCAATTCGTTATGGCCAACGACTACCATCCTGGCTCACCCCCCCGCTAAGCCCTCTTGCCGAGCCCCCATTGAGTAGCGATCCGGCCAATTTCGCGAGGACACCGACTCACGGCCTGCGGCAGACGTCTGGCCGCCCCTAGGGGACCGGCTGTTATACTTGTCCATGGGTCTCGTCGGCGTCCGGCCGAGGTTCCTTCCAATACAGACGAAAGCTGGCCGGACCCATCCCCTCTCCTTTCGAAATGGAGGAGTCAGTGGTCTTGCGAATATTGATACTTTCAGCAGCCCTGTCCTGGCTCTTCCCGCTGTCAAGTTGGGCAGACTCGGCGCCTGGTCGGTTGGTCGGACGGGTGGTATTTTCCGGTACCCCTCCCACACCACAGCATGCTCAGGTCACAAGAGATGCCGCCTTCTGCGGACCGCAGGTGCCGATTTCCTCGATCTCGGTTCATGCCGACACTCACGGACTCCAGGGTGCCATTGTCAGCGTAGAGGGGGAAGGCCCCCCTGGGTCGAGCGACCGACCTAGTCCCGCCGTCCTCACCAATCACGGCTGTGCCTTTAGGCCCCGCGTCGTGGCCGCACAGGAAGGCGCCGCTCTGGAAATTCACAATGACGATCCGGTCATGCACAATACCCACGTGAGCCTGGGGGCGCAGACGTTCGTGAACGTCGCCCTCGTCCCGCAAGGTCGCCCCATTGAAAAGCCCATAAAGCGCTTCGGCCACTACACCGTGAAGTGCGACGCGCACAAGTTCATGACGGCGACGCTCATGGTCTTTCCACATTCCCGCTTCGCTGTGACGGACGAGGCCGGAGACTTCCGCATTCCCAACCTTCCCCCAGGAACCTATTGGGTCCAGATCTGGCATGAGGCGCTGGGGGTGCGGCGTCAACCTCTCGTCATTTCGCCACATGGCGAAGCCACGCTGACCATCGAGTACTCCACTCATGACCTCCATGCGGCCAAACCCTGACGCCGGGTTCCTCAAGCGGCAGTCTCAACGCTGGCGGGGCGACATCCGGTTTCGCCTCATGGTGACCATCACCACAGCCGTAATTCTCATCGTGGGCGCACTTTCAGCGGCTCGTCTCCTCGAACTGCGCAGCTACCTGGAGGAATCCGCGCGGTCCCGCGCGCAAGCCATCAGTCGGACATTCGCCATGATGGGCGCCGCGGCGGTCCTCGAGAATCTGTTCCGGATCCAGGAAGCACTCGAGCAGTACGGTGACGACCCGGACATCCTGGCCATCGACATCGTGGACCCTGACAACATGGTGGTCGCGTCGACAGACCCAGCGCGCATCGGCACAACGGTCTCGGATACGATCTTGACCCGCGCCAAAGAGGCGGACCGGGAAATCACCGAACAGGGCCAGAGCCCGGCTGGCAAGTCCGTGATGGTCGTCGTCGAACCCCTACGCAACCAGGGGGAGACCGCCGCGTGGGTCCGTATCCAATTCAGTCTAGCCTTGTTGGATCGTCAATTCATCGAGATGGGGCGCGGCGTACTCCTGGTTGCCCCGCTCCTGATCGCCCTTGCCATTGCCATGGGGCAAGTGGGAATCCGGCGTGTGACGGCCATTTTTCGAAACGCAACGGAGGAACTGCGGACGACCCTGGCCGACCTCAGCCTCCCCTCGCAGCCCCTCGCCAGTGCTGACGCACAGGCGAACGAGCTTTCCCTGCCTCTCCATCCGACCGATCACGGTGAACTCGAACATATGGTATCGGTGTTGCGTCACACTGCCGGCTTGGTGTCCACACAAGGGCGCGCGCTACAACGGCTCACCTCCGGCCTTGAACAGACCGTTGCAGAACGGACGGGGGAGCTCCGGGTCACCATGGATGAATTGCGGCGGGCCAAGGACGCCGCGGAATCGGCCAACCTCGCCAAATCCCGATTCTTGGCGAACATGAGCCATGAAATTCGAACGCCGATGAACGGTATCCTCGGCATGACCGAATTGCTGCTCTCCACGCCGCTTGCAGAACAGCAGCGTCACTTCGCAAGTACGGTGCTCAATTCAGGCCAGAACCTGCTCACCATTCTCAATGACATCCTGGACCTCTCGAAAATCGAGGCGGGCAAATTGACTTTGGAGCAGGTCGACTTCGATCTCCGCGACACCATCGAGGACGTGTGCGTCCTCTTCGCCAAAGGCGCCCACGCCAAGGGACTTGAGCTCGCCCCTTCCCTGCCTCCGCAGTTGCCGTCTGCGGTCAACGGGGATCCCCATCGTTTCCGCCAAGTGTTATCCAACCTCGTGGGCAACGCGGTAAAATTTACAGAGCAAGGCGAGGTGGTGGTCTCGGCCCGCCCCCTCCCGCCCAGCGATCGGACCCTGCCGTTTCGTTTTGAGGTTCGCGACACCGGAATCGGCATCGCGCCGGAGGCCCAAGCCGCCATCTTCGAGGCCTTCAGCCAAGCCGATAGCTCGACCACACGGCAGTACGGCGGCACCGGTTTGGGATTGGCGATCGTCCAGCAACTGGTCCGGATGATGGGAGGCGAGATTGGCGTCGAGAGTACCCCTGGCCGAGGCTCAACCTTCTGGTTCGTGCTCCCCTTCCAGCGGGCGACGGCAGTACCGGTTGAAGCGACGGACCGGAAGCCCGTCCCCCTGATGACCACTCTGATCGTCGACGATCACGAGACCAACCGACTCCTGCTTCGGCATAGCCTGGAGTCAGTCGGCCTACGTCCGGACGAAGCCCCCGAGGCCCAAAGCGCTCTCCAACTGCTCTGGAAAGCCGCCGCCCACGGGACTCCCTATGACCTCATCCTGCTGGATATGCACATGCCGGGCATGGACGGACTGGCGCTGGCCCGAGTCGTGACGTCAGACCGTGCGCTCGCGGCGGCACGCGTGATCCTCTTGAGCTCCGCGAACGTCTCACCCGAGACAGCCGCCGCGGCCGGCGTCGACCACATTCTCACCAAACCCATTCGCCACAAGGACCTACTCCGTGTGCTCACTCAGCTCGGACAGCCCGCCCTTCCCGCCAAGCCAAAACCAGCCCCATCCGTTCCGGCAGTGCCCGAGGCATTGGGAAGCAAGGCCCGGATCCTGCTGGTCGAGGACAATCCGATCAACCGTGAAGTCGGAACCGCCTTCCTCAGCAAACTCGGCTATGCTGCTTGCACGGCGGAAAACGGGCGAGAAGCCTTGACGATCCTCAAAAAGGAGGCCTTCGACCTGGTTCTCATGGACTGTCAAATGCCTGAAATGGACGGTTACGAAGCGACGCGGGCCATTCGCGCACAGGAATCGGCGCAACCAGGACAGGCACGACTCCCCATTATTGCATTGACTGCCCACGCTTTAGCCGGCGACCGCGATCGCTGCCTTGAGGCCGGCATGGACGACTACATGTCCAAACCCTATACACCTCAACAATTGGACGCAGTGATCCAACAAGCGCTCCGTGCGACAAAGGCGCACGCGCCCTCGGGACGCGCTGACGACCTAGTCTCTCCCCTTACCCCAGGGGCCGGCGCCGCTGCCCCGCCATCCCATTCGCCGAAAGACGTCGGCGCGACGATCGAACACTTGGCCGAGATCAATCTCGAGGCATGGCAAGTCCTGGAGAACATGCAGCTTCCAGACCGCCCCAGCATGCTGCCGCGGCTCGTTGAAGTGTTTTTGGCGGATGCCCCTGCCAAAATGACGGCTCTCCACCAAGCCCTTGAGACGGGCTCCTCCCCAGCCATCAAGGACTACGCCCACAGTCTCAAATCGCAATTGGGAACTCTCGGCGCCAGCGAATTGGCCAACACCATGGCTGCGATCGAAGCCTGCGCCCGCACCAACCGACTCACAGAGGCCACTCCTCTCGTCCATCAGGCTCGGGTGGCATTCGAACTCGTGTGCGCCGCCTTTCGCCACGAGTTGATCCGCCGCCAGGCCGCGAGGCCGCCCGCTATCCCCCGCCGGGCAGCCTAGGGGGAGGAGGGTCGCCTTGACAGTCGCCGCCCCCGCGCCTCTATATCCCGCAACGAGAGTTCTTAAGGTTTAACCGTACTTTGCCGATAGCATACGGAGGAGGACTCCCATGCACATCGACACCTATTCAATCTCGACGACCAATGGTACCCAGCCCCCCGCAACGAATGCCGTAGGGAGTTCTCCACAGACCCTCGTCCTGGTCTTTGGTCCCTCGTCATGCCTGGATGATACCCCGGAGTGCTTGACGACCCTCCTGAGCCACTACCCGGAAGCGGTGGTGCTGGGCTGTTCCACGGCCGGAGAAATTCTGGGCACGGACATCAAGGACCACAGCCTCTCCGTCGCAGTCGCACGATTCGAGCACACCGTCCTTCGTACGGCCTCAGCCCACATTCAGCGCGTCGACGAGTCCTTTTCGGCCGGTCAATCCCTCGCGCACACGCTCCAGGCCCCGGACCTCCGCGCCGTGCTGGTCCTGTCGGACGGCCTGCAAGTCAACGGCAGCGAACTCGTTCGGGGACTGAACTCCGCCTTGCCACCCACCGTGGTGGTGACCGGAGGCTTGGCCGGCGACGGCGATCGATTCCAACAAACCTGGGTGCTCAAGGACCGCCGGCCGGTACGCGGGTACGTCACCGCCGTCGGCTTGTACGGCTCGCGTGTTCGGATCGGACATGGCTCCAAAGGCGGATGGGACATCTTCGGACCGGAACGAAGAGTCACCAAGGCCACGGGCAACGTCCTCTATGAGCTCGACGGGAAACCCGCGCTGCAACTCTACAAGGAGTACCTGGGCGACCGGGCGACCGGTCTCCCCGCCACCGGCCTCCTCTTTCCCCTGGCGCTCCGGGAGAGCAGCCATGATCCCAAACAACTCGTCCGCACGATCCTCGCCGTTGATGAGGCTGCGCAATCCATGACCTTCGCAGGCAATATCCCCGAGGGGCACCTGGCCCAGCTCATGCGCGCCAACTTCGACCGTCTGATCGAGGGCGCGTCCCACGCCGCCTTGGCCACCAAGGCAGAGGACGCAGGCCCGACCCTGGCGATTGCGATCAGCTGTGTCGGGCGCCGACTGATCCTCGGCGAGCGGGCGGAGGAGGAAATCGAAGCCACGAAGGACGCCTTGCCGCCGGGCACCAAACAGATCGGGTTCTACTCCTATGGGGAAATTTCTCCCTTCGCAACCGGGGCGTGCGACCTGCACAACCAAACCATGACCCTCACCACGATCACAGAGGCCTAGGTCCCCGTGCATCCCACCGTCAAACGCCAGCTCAAGAAACTCGGCCTGCTCGACGTGGAGGCGCCCTCCCCTGCCCAATGGCAGGATTTTCTCGAGCGCGTGGGCACGGCCTATCGAGAGGCCGAGCAAGGACGAGAGCTGCTGGAACGCTCCCTCGCGCTCTCCTCCGAAGAAATGAAACAGTTGTATGAAGCCCAACGGCAACTCAGCGCCAATCAGTTGGCGATCGAGCGTGACAAACTCCAGGTGCTGATTCAGTCCCTCGGTGTGGGAGTCTGTGCGCTCGACAGGCAAGGGATTATCCAGATCTTGAATCATCCGGCTGAACAGATGCTCGGTGCGACGGCCGATGCCGTCGTGGGCCACCGCTTCTCGGACAGCGTGGAGATTCTCGACGGGGTGGATTTGAGCCATTCGGTCTCGGGGGACAATCTGCTCCAGCTCGTAGCACACGGCACGCCGTTCGAACACCATGATGCGTGGTTCCGAATAGGCGGCACCGTCGTGATTCCTGTCTCATTTGTCCTGAGTCCGATCTTCAATCAAGACGTCTTCACCGGCGCGGTGCTCGTGTTCCAAAACATCACCGACCGTAAACGGGCGGAGGAGGAACGAGCTTCGCGCGAGCGGCTGGTCGAAGGGCGGCAAGCCGAGCTGCTACGTCTGACCAAGAGCCCAGCCCTGCAGAGTGGGGACTTGCCCGGTGCCTTCAGGGAGATCACCGCCTCGGCCGCCGGGCTGCTGGCCGTGGCCCGGGCCAGTGTCTGGTTTTTCAGTGAAGACACCCACACGCTCACTTGTGCCGACTTGTTCGAGTCCGGGCCAGGAGTCCATTCGGCGGGAGTCACGCTTCCCATGCCCTCCCTCCCACGCTATCGGGCCGCGGTGCAATCTGAAGAGTTGATCGATGCCCACGACGCGCAGACGGATCCCCGGACCAGCGAATTCACTGATGCCTATCTACGACCGCTCGGCATCACCTCCATGTTGGATGCGCCCATTCAATGGCGAGGTAAACTGGTCGGAGTGGTTTGCCACGAGCATATTGGCCCACCTCGGAAGTGGACCGCGGAGGACCTCACGTCCGCCCTCTCCATGGCGGGCCTCGTGGCTCAAGCACTGGAAGCCTCGGAGCGCGTCAAGTCCGAGCGGGCGCTGCGTGTCAGCGAAGAGCGGACCCGGCTGGTGCTCGACACCGCTCTCGATGCAGTGGTCGGCGTTGACACCTTGGGACAGGTCAATCTCTGGAATCGCCGCGCGGAAGTCATTTTCGGGTGGTCGGCCGAGGAAGTCCTGGGCCGGCCACTAGACGACCTCATTATTCCCCCCTCGTATCGCGAGGCCCACCGCGAGGGGATGCGCCGATTCATCCAGACGGGGGAGGGCCCGGCGCTCAATCGGCGATTGGAATTGTCCGCCCTCCGCCGAGACGGGAGCGAATTTCCGATCGAAATCAGCATCAGCCCGCTGAAAACCGGCGACACCTACCTGTTCAGCGCATTCATCCAGGACATCTCCGAACGGAAACAGCTGCAGCAGGAGATGTTCCAGGCCAACCAATTCATGACCTCCTTGATCGACTCAATGCCCATCATGGTCTTCGTCAAGGATGCGAAGGATCTGACCTTTATTCGATGGAACCAGGCGGCGGAAGAACTGACTGGAATCTCCCGTGCCGAGGTACTAGGAAAAACCGACTTTGACTTCTTTCCCCCTGACCAGGCGGAGGCCTACACAGCCCTCGATCGACAGGCATTGAACCAAGGATGCTTGGTGGAGATCCAGGAAGAAGCGATCACCACCAAACACCACGGCCAGCGCCTCCTCCATACCAAGAAGTTTCCCATTCTAGACCGTAACGGCCATCCTCAAGGCCTGCTGGGCATCTCGGAAGACATCACCGCCCGCCGACAGGCCGAAGCGAACTTGCGGGAAAACGAGGAGAAGTATCGTAGCCTGTTCGAATCCTCCCGTGACGCAATCGTCCTCCTCTTTCCGCCAGCCTGGACCTTTACCGCCGCGAATCCAGCGGCCATCGAACTTTTCGGGGCACGAGATCTCGCGCACCTCACCACACTGGGGCCGTGGAGCATTTCACCCGAACACCAACCAGACGGGGAGGCATCCAGCGCCAAAGCGAAGCAGATGATCGAGACCGCTCTCCGAGAAGGGTCGCACTACTTCGAATGGACCCACAAGCGAATCGACGGGCACGAGTTTCCCGCTACCGTGCTGCTCACGCGCATCACGATCCAGGACCAGGTCGGACTGCAAGCGACCGTACGCGACATCAGCGCCCAAAAACTCGCCGAAGACGCCTTACGGACCAGCCAAGCCCGCCTCACGATGACGGTCCAGGGCTCGCAGGTCGGCATCTGGGATTGGAACCTGGCGACGAACAGCATGTACTTTTCGCCTGAATGGAAAGCCCAACTCGGATGTACCGACCATGAACTTTGCAACAGCTATCACGAATGGGAAACACGGATTCATCCCGAAGACCTGCCGGAGGCGCACCAGGCGATCAATGCGTATCTGAACAGACGGACTGACACCTTCGAGTTGGAGCATCGCCTGCTGCACAAAGATGGTTCCTACCGATGGATTCTTTCCCGGGGCTCCTTGTTCACCGACCCCGCGACACTGACACAACGCATGGTGGGCATTCACATCGACGTCACCGACCGTCGGCGCGCAGAAGAAGAACTCCGCAAGGCCAAAGAGGCGGCCGAGGCGGCCAGCCGGGCAAAGAGCCAATTCCTGGCCAACATGAGCCATGAAATCCGCACCCCGATGAACGGGGTCATCGGAATGACCGAACTCCTCAAGGGTACCGAGCTGACCAAGAGCCAACGGCACTACCTGGATACCATCGCCACGTCGAGCGAATCCCTGCTCCTGCTCATCAACGACATTCTCGACTTCTCCAAGATCGAAGCGGGCAAGCTGGAGCTGCAACACATCGACTTCGACCTCCGGACCGTGGTGGAATCGGTGATCGAACAGCTGGCCAGTCGCGCCCAGCAGCAGCGCATCCACTTGGCCGGGTTTTTCCATGCCAGCGTCCCCACCACCGTGAAGGGCGACCCTGGCCGGCTCCGGCAGATCCTGACCAACCTGGTCGCCAATGCGGTGAAATTCACCAGCAAGGGCGAAGTCGTGGTCCGTGTAATGCCCGAACCCGCGCTCCACGCCGACCCGACGTGCACCTGGCTCCGCATCAGCGTCACCGATTCCGGAATCGGCATTTCCGAAGAAGGATTGAAACAGCTCTTCCAAACTTTCAGCCAAGTGGATGGCTCCTCCACGCGCCAGTACGGAGGCACGGGGCTCGGGCTGGCCATTTCAAAACAGCTCACGGAATTGATGGGGGGCCGGATCGGCGTGGAGAGCCAATTGGGAAAGGGCAGCACCTTTTGGCTGGTCCTCCCCTTGGCCCTGCAGGCGAGTCCCCAGACCCAGCAGGCCGTCCCTCCGACCAACCTCAAGGGCAAGCGGATCTGTCTCGTGGAGGCACATCGGGCCAATCAGGACATTCTCCAGCACTACGTGCAGAGTTGGGGCATGGTCCCAATCATCGCCCCCTCGGCCGCCGATGCCCTGCAGGCGCTCGACACGGCCACTCGTCGGGGAGAACCCGTGCATGGCGTCGTCGTGGACTTCCAACTCCCCGACATGAACGGTCTGGCGCTCGCAGAACTCATCCGCGTGAAATCCGAACTGGGCCCGCTCCCCATCGTCCTCATGACCGCGCTCGCGCAACGAGGAGACGGGGAAGCGGCCGTGCAAGCCGGCTGTTCCGCCTACCTCACCAAACCGATCCGCTACCTGGATTTGTACGAGTGCCTGCTCCAGGTGTTGGGCCATCAGGCTTCGCCCCGCCCGACGACAGCGACCTCACTCATTACGCGGCACAGCTTGGCCGAGGCGCGCACACAGCGGCGGTTCCATATTTTGGTCGTGGAAGATAACCCCGTGAATCAGGAAGTCGCGGCCCTGTTGCTCCGAAACCTCGGGAGCCGCGTCGACCTCGCCAATAACGGACGCGAAGCGGTCGAGGCCGCCTCCCACACGCCGTACGACCTGATCTTCATGGATTGTCAGATGCCGGGCATGGACGGCTATGCGGCCACCTGTGCCATTCGCAAGCTGGAGCAAGAACGCCAGAGCCCGCGCACCCCGATTGTGGCCTTGACCGCCCACGCGCTTCAGGGCGACCGTGAAGAATGCCTGGCTGCCGGGATGGACGACTACCTCACCAAGCCCTTTACGAAAGAGCGGTTGCACGAGATCGTCGAACAGTGGCTTGGCCATCGCCGTGGGGGCCTCGAATCCCCGCCGGAGCCTTCGGCCGTCTCCGCCTCGTCGACCGCACCTCCAGCTCTGGATCCCCGGCATCAAGAGGCCGTCGATCGAAGTGTCTGGGCCATGTTCTCGGACCTCGACGAACCTGGGCAACCGGATTCCTTGTGTCACTTCATGGAGATCTTCCTGCGAGACTCGTCCAGAAAAATGGATGATCTTCGCCAGGCCGTCACGGCCCAGGACGCCGACACGGTCTCGAAAATCGCGCACTCCTTGAAATCGGTGTCCGCCGTGCTAGGCGCCAAGGACCTCTCTGCCATGTACCGGGAGATGGAGGCCTCCGGCCGGGCGGCCAAATTGGAACCCATCCAGACGATCTGGCCTCGGGTTGAGGACGAGTTTGGCGTCGTCTGCACGATCTTCAGGGAAGAGTTGATCCGCCGGGGCGCCGACGTCCCGTAACCGGCCCCCGCGCGGCACCCCCTCTTGCCAAACCTGCCCTGCGCACCCCCGCACCGCCGCATCCGACACCTTGACGTCCCTGGGGCACCTGGTAGGGTTAGAAATGGCGCACTGCGCGGCAACCACCCGTACCCGTGCCTGCTTCCCCGCCGGATCCCGATACCGGGAAGTCCAGCAACCAGGGGAGCGACCGGCTGGCTCGGCCTGGGGCTCACCCAACCCATGAACCTGATGCATCTTGCGTGGCGGCCTCGCTTCACCCAATGGATGCCGGAAGCATCCATTCGGATGAAGCTGATGGGAGCCCTCCTGGTACTGGCCCTCGTACCCCTCTGCATCATGGCTGGCGTGGCCTATTACACCGGCCAGACGATCCTCAAAGACAATGCCGGAGCCAAGCTCGAAGAACTCGCCGCCCAGACCATGGACAAGATCGACCGCGTGCTGTTTAGCCGGGCGGAAGACTTGCGGGCTTGGGCCGCCATGGAGGCCATGCAGGATATCGCCTCGGACGATGCGGACGGCCGCATTACCCTAACACTCGTTCGCTTGTGGAGCGAATACCGCCACGAAGGATCGATCTATTGCCTGAACGCTCTCGGCCAAATCGTGGCGGCGAGCGAAGTCTCGCTGATCGGGCGAACTGTGCGTCAGACGCCCTGGTTCGAAGACATTCGCCGGGCCGAAGGGTCGCTGATCACGGATCTGGCCTACGACCCATTGACCCGCTCGGTCAGCGTCCGGTTGTCGGTCCCGATTGCGGACACCCACGACGATCAACGGGTGCTCGGCTATCTCGTGGCCCATGTCCCGCACACGGAGTTGCAGCAGATCCTTCAACAGGTCAAGGTGCATGAAGGCGCCCAAACCCCGACGGGACACGTGGTGCTGGTGAACCGGCAGTTCGCGCTGATTGCCGGCCCGGCGTTCTTGATTGCCCCCCTCCCGACGCAAGATTTTCCCGGAAGGCAACTGAAGGACATCGGGTACGTCCCGGCCGGATCCCGCGCACTGTCCACGCGAGGCACCTATTTAACGCCGTCGGAGCAGTTTCTCGTCGGCTATGCCCGCTCCAGTGGCTACCGGACTTACGACGGGCTGGGCTGGAGCACATTGGTCGTCCAAGACAGCACCGAAGCGTTCGGGCAAATCAAGATGCTGCGTCGCGAGTTCCTAGCCCTGTTGGCGGTCACCATCTTGTGTGTGTTCCTCGTCGCCTTCGCGATCTCCCGTAGCATCTTCATCCCGATCCACTCGCTGACCGCCGCGGCCAACCGCATCGCCGCCGGTGATCTGACTCAAACCATCAGGGTGGAGTCCGGCGACGAGGTCGGCGCGCTGGCTGTGTCGTTCAATCGCATGACTTCCGATCTGCGCCGCTCGCGCAACGAGCTCGTCACCGCCAACCACGAATTGCGCCTGGCACGGGACCGCGCGGTCGAAGTCAGCGACTTGAAGTCCCGTTTTCTGGCCAACATGAGCCATGAAATCCGCACGCCCATGAACGGGATCTTAGGCATGACCGAACTCACGCTGGCCACCGCATTGACGGCCCGGCAGCGTCGGCTGCTGGACACGGCGCACCGATCCGGACGGGCGCTGCTCCAGATCATCAATGACATTCTGGACTTTTCCAAGATCGAGGCCGGCAAACTGGAATTGGAGGTCCTTTCCTTCCACATCCGGCAAGTGCTCTCGGAGACCCTGGACTTGTTTACAGACCGTGTCCAACAGAAGGGGCTGTCGCTCACGGGAACCATCGACGAGGTCGTCCCCCCTGTGCTGTACGGCGACCCGGGACGTCTGCGGCAAATCCTGACGAATTTGATCGGGAACGCGACCAAATTCACCGAACGCGGGCGTGTCGAGGTCCACATGTCGGCCGACCGGGGGACTGACACGCAGGTGCTCCTCCGCTGCACCATTGCCGATACCGGGATCGGCATTCCTCAGGATGTCCAGCAGACGATCTTCGAGCCCTTTTCACAGGCCGATGGCTCTTCCACCCGGCGTTACGGTGGAACGGGACTGGGGCTCTCGATCGTTCGACAGCTGGTCACACTCATGGGCGGAGAGATCAGCCTCCGTAGCGCACCCGGGGAGGGCGCGACCTTCACCTTCACGGCATGCTTCCATACGGTTGAGGACGCCGATCTCCATCGGGCATCCGGCGCCCGATTGGCCCCGACAAGCAGCCAGCAGGCGGCCGAGCAGGCGGCAGTCCTTGGCGGCGAATCGCCTCCCTCCAAGGAACAACCCATCCCACCCGGCCGGATCCTGGTGGCAGAGGACAACGAGGTCAACCAGGAGGTCGCGCGGCTCATGCTGGAACAGCTGGGACAAACCGTCGAGGTGGTCCCAGATGGACGGGCGGCCCTGGAGGCCCTCGAACGCAAGCGATACGACGCCGTCTTCCTTGACTGTCAGATGCCGGTTCTGGACGGGTTGTCCACCGCCCGAGCGATCCGCGAGCGTGAGGCACGCGAAGCGGGTGCCTCTCGCCTTCCGCTCATCGCCCTCACCGCCCACGCCCTGCGAGGAGATGATGAGGGGTGCGCGGCGGCGGGCATGGATGACTACCTGTCAAAGCCCTTTTCTCAAGCTCAGCTGGCGGGGAAACTACGCCGATGGCTGACTGGTCCCCCTGCCGAGCACCCACGCCCGACCGCATCGGCGCTGCCGGTCGAGACTCCGGCATCCCGTTCGTCCCCTTCCCCCGAATCCCCTTCCCACGACTCCGTCGACCGGAAGGTCTGGACAGAAATCGCACGGCTGAACCAGCCCGGCCGTCCGGACGTGCTGGTCACCATGCTATCGATTTTCCTCAAGGATTCGGATCAACTGGTGAGCCAACTGCAACAAGCGGTGGAACGGCGCGATGCCCAGACGACCTTCGAGTTGGCCCACAGTCTCAAGTCGCGTAGCGGTGCTCTGGGCGCCATAAAGCTCACCGCCTTTTGCCGTGAATTGGAACGCCTCGCCAAGACAGGCGATCTTGCGACCGCCAGTTCCCAGGTGGAAGGGCTCCTCAATGAGTTCTTGGCAGTGACCGCGTTGTTCAGGAACGAGATCGCCAACCGAAGCACGTAAGCCCGCCCCCATTCCCGCCCCGCTCCCCCCATAGGGGCAGCCCTCCTGAGATATCCCATCGGGTGCCAAAATGGCCAATTCAGTTGCCCCCACACCATGATGGTGTACCCTTTGAAACGGACTATTCGAATCTGATTTCTCCTGCCCACGCAGGGCAACAAGGAGCACTGGATGCAGACGACCGTGGGGCCGTGGGCCCCTGTGCGCCCTCCCTATCGCCGACCACTTCGCCTGATCTCCGCCCTGGGGCTCATGCTGATGCTCGTCTTGGGACATGCACGCCCCCTCAAGGCCGCCAACCAGCCCGCCACCCCGGACCCGGCCGACCAGCTGGTCAACCTGCCGTTAGAACAACTCATGAACATGGAGGTGACCTCCGTCGCCAAGCAGGCACAGCCCCTCGCCCAGGCCGCGGCGGCGGTCTTCGTCATCACGGAAGAAGACATCCGCCGTTCGGGAGCCACAAGCATTCCGGAAGCCTTGCGGATGGCTCCGGGGATCCAAGTAGCCCGGATTGACGCGCACCGCTGGGCGATCAGCTCCCGCGGCTTCAACGGAGAATTCGCCAACAAGCTCCTCGTGCTCATGGACGGGCGTACGCTCTACACCCCGCTCTTTTCCGGTGTGTTCTGGGACGTGCAAGACACCACCCTGGAGGACATCGACCGCATCGAAGTCATCCGCGGGCCGGGAGCCGCACTCTGGGGCGCCAATGCCGTAAACGGCGTCATCAACATCATCACGAAGAAAGCCAAGGACACCCAAGGGATCCTCGCGGTCGCCGGCGCCGGGACCGAGGAGCGCGGATTCGCCACCCTCCGCTACGGCGGGAGCTTGGGAGATGACACCCATTTCCGCGTGTACGGGAAACACTTCGAACGCGACGATTTCGTTCGGCAAGACGGCAGCGGCGCGTCGGATAGCTGGCGCAATTCCCGAGCCGGCTTTCGCGTAGACTCCGCGCTGGCCGCGCGCGATGCGGTCACCGTGCAGGGAGACTATTACAACGGCACCACCGGCATTGATTTTCAGGAAGCGCTGCTCACCCCCCCGTTCAGCCGCCAGATCCTCGACAGCCAAACCCTGAAGGGCGCAAACCTCCTGACTCGATGGAAGCATGATCTGACCAATGGCAGTTCCGTGGTGCTGCAGGCCTACTATGACCGCACTGAACGCCGCAGTCCGCTCTTCGGCGAATACCGGGATACGATCGATCTGGACGTCCAGCACAATCTCGTTCTGGGCGATCGCCACCATCTCGTTTGGGGAGCGGGGTATCGAGGCACACACGACCGGGTGTTCAACACCCCCTCCATCTTACTCACACCGACCACTCGATACGTCAGCCTCTTCAGTGGCTTCATTCAGGATGAGATCACGCTGCTCCCCAACCGTGTGACCTTCACGGCCGGCACGAAGGTCGAACATAACGACTTCACCGGATTTCTGGTGCAACCGAGCGGGCGGCTTCGGTGGACCCCGACCAACGATCTTACCCTGTGGGGAGCGATTTCCCGAGGGTATCGAACCCCCTCGCGCGCCGAGGACGATGCGCGGATCACGCAGCAGGCGATTCCTCCGAACGGGCTCTTTCCCGGCTCCCCCGCCGCGCTCACCGCCGCGCTCGGGAACCGTGGCTTCACGAACGAGGCCCTGTCCGCCTATGAACTGGGTGGTCGGATGCAAGTCCATGAGACGCTCTCCGTTGACGTGACCGGATTTTACAACCACTACGACCATCTACGGAGTTTAGAACCTGGCTCCCCGACGTTGGAGACCACCCCACTACCGCCGCATCTGCTCGTCCCGTTTTTCGCCAACAACAAGCTCTCGGCCGAAACACGGGGCGTGGAAGTGTCGGCCGAGTGGCGCCCGGTGGAGTGGTGGCGGCTCCAAACTTCCTACACCTATCTCCACATGCGGATGCTCACAGGGGACTCGCTGGACCCCTTGAGAAATAGAGCCGCCGGGGAAAGCCCGCAGCATCAGGTGTCCGTCCGCTCCCTCATGCGACTGCCGGGCAATCTCGAATTCGACCTCTGGGGGCGTTACGTCGATCACCTCCCGGCCTTGGGTGTGCCCGGGTACATCAACTTGGACGCGCGCCTGGCCTGGAAACCCATGAAGGGGCTGGAAGTAGCCGTGGTGGGACAGAACGTGCTCGATACCCATCGCCCCGAGTTTGTGTCCTCCGTCGTGCCTCAAAATGGCACGGAGATTCAACGCGGTGGCTACCTGAAAGTGACCTGGCGCTACTAATATCCGAGGCGGACGGACAGGCGCCTCCGGCGCGATACCTTCGATGAAGCGAACAGGATCACAGGGGATGGCATGGCGGCTCCCCCGAGCAAGCGTGATCCTCTGGATGCTGTGCCTATGCACGGATGGCCCCTCGCGGGGGCACGCCTCCGAGCCGGGACCAGCAGCGGAGTATCTGTTGAAGACCGCGTTTTTGTACAACGTCGCCAAGTTCGTGGAATGGCCAGAGGACACCTCGGCGCCGCCCGGGACCCCACTGACCCTGTGCATGACCGGGAACGCGTTCGGCGCGACGATCGAGAGCCTTGCCGGCAAACCAGTTCAAGGACGGCCGCTCATGATCCGCACACGCCCCGACAAGGAGACGCAGGGAACCTGTGACATTCTGTTCATCGAATTCAAGGAGCCGGCACAGATCGCGGCCATGCTCGACCCAATCAAGGACCGTCCGATCTTGACCGTCTGCGACCAACCGTCATGTGCCCAACAGGGCATTATGGTCAATCTCCAGCGTCAACATGACAAGATCAACATCGAATTGAACCTGGAGGCAGCGCAGCGCGCGCGCCTGAAATTCAGTTCACAGCTCATCAAACTCGCTCACGTGGTCGGGGCCAAACCGTAAGGACGTGCCTGTCATGACGTGGATCTCACGCCTCCCCATCGCTGCCAAGCTGACGGCCATCATCATGACCGTCAGCGCCGTGCTGCTGCTTGTGGCATCCCTCGCCCTGGTCTTCACGGACCGGACAGCCGCCAGGGAGGCGTTGGCCCAGGAAATGGGGTCGGTCGCGACGGTGATCGCCGCCAACAGCACCGCCGCGTTGAGTTTCGACGACCGCAAGTCGGCGCTCGATACCCTCTCCACGGTCTCCCACTACCCTCATGTGCAACTCGCCATCACCTTCGACCGGAACGGTCGCGTATTCGCCCACTATACGTCGGCCGGGTATCCGATTCCGGAGCATCCACCCGACTTCCTGAACCTACATCTCGCCGCATCCAGTTTCGAGGCGGCGGCGCTGCACGTGACTCATCCGATCCTGTTCAACGGTGAGTTTCTTGGCTCGGTCTATCTCCAAACCAGCACGGCTCCACTGCAAGCCAAACTGATGCGCACGCTCGAAGTGACGACCGCTTTTCTGGCGATTTCCATGCTTCTGGCCTATCTCCTGTCGCAGCGACTGCAGCGCCTGGTGTCCGAACCCATCCAATCCTTGGTGGCGACCATGCGCCAGATCTCCCATGACCACGACTATGCTCTTCGCGCACCGACCGAGAGATTGGACCATGACTTGAGCGCCCTTGCCGATGGATTCAACACGATGGTGGCGCACGTCCAAGACCGGGACCGTCGACTCCACCAGCATGGCGAGGAGCTGGAAGCGATGGTTGCCCAACGAACGGAACTGCTCTCGCGCACGATTCGCGAATTGCAAGTGGCCAAGGAAGGCGCGGAATCGGCCAACCGGGCCAAGTCCCAATTCTTGGCCAACATGAGCCACGAAATTCGAACTCCCATGAACGGCATCATGGGCATGACGGAGTTGTTACTCGGCACGCCCCTGACCACCACCCAGCAACAGTATGCAGAAACCGTGCAGACCTCGGGACGCAATCTGCTCACGATCCTCAACGACATTTTGGATTTCGCCAAGATCGAGGCCGGGCGCCTGACACTGGAGTCGACGGAGTTCGACGCCCGCGAAGTCGTCGAGGATGCGATCGCCCTCTTCGCGAAATCGGCCCACGAAAAGGGGCTGGAACTTATCGGGCACCTGGCAACGGACCTTCCGGCCACCATCAAGGGCGACCCGCACCGATTGACACAGATTTTGATCAATCTGGTGGGCAACGCCCTGAAGTTCACGGAGCGGGGGGAGGTGGTGGTGCGCGTCACGACCACCCCAAGGGGAGTCGGCCCCCTCGTGCTCCGCTTCGAAGTGCAGGATACCGGCATCGGCGTTCCCCTCGAAGTTCAATCGACGATCTTCGATGCTTTTTCTCAAGCCGATGCGTCAACGACGCGCAAGTACGGCGGAACAGGCCTCGGGTTGGCCATCGTCAAACAGCTGGTGCAGCTCATGGGCGGCCAAGTCGGACTGGTGAGTCGACCGGGGGCCGGATCGACCTTTTGGTTCACCATGCCGTTCACCGAAGGCGTCACTCCTCATCATGCACGGCACATGTCACCCGCACTCACGGGGACGAAAACTCTCGTCGTCGATGACAACGAAACCAACCGCACCTGGCTTGTCCAATTGCTCCAACCGGCAGGACTCCAGGTCACCGCCGTGTCAAACGCCGCAGCCGCACTGGCCGCGTTGCACGAGGCCACTGCGGCCGGACAGCCCTATCAGGTGGCCCTGCTGGACATGCACATGCCCAATATGGACGGCGGGATGCTAGTCAAGGCGATCAAGGCTGAAGCGACGCTTGCCGCCACACGGCTCGTGATGCTGTCGTCTGGGGGGATCGAGGCGCAGGCCACCTCTGGGCTCGGGCTCGACGCCATCCTGCACAAGCCCGTCCGGCGCAAAGACCTCCTCCGCACCTTGGGCCAGATGCGGAGCGGTCAACCGCCCATTGTAAGCATCCCCAATCCCGCTCCCCAATGTCCCCCCACCGAATCCCAAGCACATATCTTGGTGGTAGAGGATAACAGCGTGAACCGGGAAGTGGCGCGTCGCATGTTGGAGTTCCTGGGGTATCGCGTGGATGTGGCGGAGCACGGCCGCCAGGCCGTCGAAATGACCGCGCGCACCACCTACGATCTGGTGTTCATGGATTGCCAGATGCCCGAGTTGGACGGATTTGAAGCGACACGCCTGATCCGAGAACGCGAAGCCGCCCAGGGCAACCACCCCGGCCCGGGGATAAGCCACGCCGCGGCGACGTTTCGGGGGCCACGCGCCACCCCGAATCGGCTCCCCATCGTGGCATTGACCGCCCATGCCCTGCAGGGGGACCGCGACCAGTGCCTCGCCGCCGGGATGGACGACTATTTGACCAAACCATTTACACAGGGACAAATGAAAGCGTTGTTGTCCCAATGGCTTGTCACTTCTGCCCCGACGACAACCGGCACCTGCGCCAAACCAGCCAGCCCCGACGAGCTTCCCCTCGGAGCGCCACCCACCTCCTCGGAGGCCTCGACAACCGAGACCGCCGTGATCGACCGGAAAGCGTGGGACCACATCCTGGAGTTGCAGCAGCCCGGACGACCCGATGTCCTTGTCAGCATGCTGTCGTTGTTCCTCAAGGACTCCGACCAGATGGTCGAACGCCTCCGGGAGGCGTCCACACGCCGCGACGCGAAAGCCGTGTTCGAACTGGCGCACGGGCTGAAGTCCCGAAGCGGCGTCCTTGGCGCCACACGGTTGGCGGCGCTCTCCAAAGAACTCGAACTGGCAGGACGACGCGAGGATCTCTCCGGAGCCGACGCACAGATGGCGCAGATCCAAGAGGAATTCCTGCGGGTGTCGACCTGTTTTCGCACTGAACTCACACGTCGGAGTGCATGATGGCCACCGAAACCGTTTCCGCCCCCAGTCCGCTCGTCCTGGTGGTCGATGACGACCCCCTGGTACAGGGGGCGGCTGAGCTAGCTCTCCAGGCCGCGGGGTTCCAAGTCGCCCAAGCCTTGAACGGCTCCGCCGCGATTCAGACCTTTGCCACCACCAAGCCGGACTTGGTCCTGTTGGACGTCCTCATGCCAGGCATGGACGGGTACGCGACCTGCGCGGCGCTTCGGCGCCTGCCCTCCGGTCAACATACCCCCATCGTGTTCCTGACGGGATGCGACGATACCGAATCCATTCACGCGGCCTACGAAGCGGGGGCCACCGACTTTGTCGCCAAGCCCTTTAATGGCGTCCTCCTGGGACATCGGGCCCGCTACCTCCTCCGGGCCAGCACGGCGATGAAGGACATCGAACGGAGCCGGGAACATCTGGCGACCGCGCAGCATCTGGCAAAAGTCGGCAGTTGGGAATGGGACCCCGTGGCGCAACGTTTGACGCTTTCGGAAGTCGCCTGCCATATTTTCGGACTCCCCTCCTCCTCCTTTCGCGGTCTGCTGCAACACTTTCTCGAACAGGTCTCGCCCAGCGTCGGCACGACCCTCGCGGGGATCCTTACCCTGCCGGGCATCGCGACCCACCCCTATCATCAGGACCATCGTCTCACCCTGCGGAACGGCTCCGAACGTGCGGTCCATATCCAGGCCCGAGCCGTGTTAGCACCTACTACCGGGACCATCCAGACCATCACCGGCACGGTGCAGGACATCACCGAGCGGAAGCGACTCGAGGACCACGTCCATAATTTGGCGTACTACGACAGTTTGACGGGCCTCCCGAACCGGATGCTCTTCCGGGACCGTGCGCAACAAGCGCTCGCCCATGCGGCCCGAAGCAACGCATTGGCCGCGATCCTCTTCCTGGACATCGATCGGTTCAAGTTCATCAACGACACCTTCGGGCATACCGCCGGTGACCTGCTGTTGAAACAGATCGCGGAGCGGCTGACCGAGGTGACCCGAACCTCCGACTCCATCGCCCGCCCAGCCGGCGAGGAAGTGTCGAACGCCGTGGCCAGGCTCGGTGGGGACGAATTCACCATTCTGTTGACCAATCTGCGCCAAGCCGACCATGCGACTGTTGTGGCGAGGCGAATTCTCGCGTCCCTGGCCGCACCCTTCATGCTCGAGGACCGGGAGGTGTTCGTCACCGGCAGTATCGGGATCGCCTTGCATCCGTCGGACGGCGACACGCTCGAGGAACTCCTGAAGAACGCCGACACTGCCATGTATCAGGCCAAGAACGAGGGGCGGAACAATTACCAGTACTATTCGCGCTCCATGAACGCGATGGCGGCGGAACGCCTCACGCTCGAGAACGAGATTCGTCATGCGTTCGAGCGGCAGGAATTCCGCCTGGTCTATCAACCATTCGTCAACGCCGCCAACGGCCGAGTGGTCGGAGCGGAAGCCCTAGTGAGGTGGCAGCATCCAACTCGGGGGCTGTTGACTCCCGCCCATTTCTTGTCCGCGATCGAAGAAATCGGGCTGAGCCGTCGCCTGGACCAGTGGGTGATGGAAACGGCCTGCCGTCAGATCACGGCGTGGCAACGTGCGGGCGCACCTCCGATGCGGATCGCCGTGAACTTGTCCAATGCGCAATTCCAGGACCCGGCGCTGCTGAGCGAAATGACCCGTCTGCTGCAGGAGGGGAATGTCTCGCCCAATCTGGTCGAATTGGAGTTGACTGAAACCATCGTCATGCCAAACCCGGAGGAGGCCGCCAGGCTGCTTCGGCAATTGAAGGCGCTGGGAGTGCGGTTGGCCCTCGACGACTTTGGAACTGGGACGTCCTCCATCAGCCACCTGCGGACGCTGCCATTCGACACCGTCAAGATCGACCGATCGTTCATCGTGGATATCGCCCGGAACAGCGAAGACGCCGCCATTGCCGAGGCTATGATCGCGATGGCGCACATTCGCCGCATGCACGTGTTGGCCGAAGGCATCGAGACGGCCGATCAACTCCGGTTGCTCCAAAAACTGGGGTGCGACGAATTGCAAGGCTATCTGTTGAGCAAACCCGTTCTGGCGGACGCCATGCCGCCGCTGCTGGATCGAACCCTCTTGCCATGAGTCGGGGTGCCCAACGGCACACCACCCATGTCGAGGTGTCCAACGAAGGACCTGGCCCATGCCACACACGCACACATTCCGCGCACAGCCCCTGGCCTTGATCGCCGACGACGACGAGACCGTCCGTACGCTGACGCGGGTCGCCTTGGAGCAATCGGGCCTCGCCGTCGAAGCAGCGGCGGATGGCCAAGAGGCCCTGGAACTGTTCAAGCGCATGAGCCCCGATATTGTCCTGCTCGACGTCATGATGCCGCGCATGGACGGCTTTGAAGCTTGTCACGCCATCCGTCATTGTCCGGGCGGGAGCCATACCCCGATCCTGATCATGACAGGCCTGGACGACGCGGAGTCGATCGAGCGGGCCTACGACATGGGTGCGACGGACTTCATCGCGAAGCCGTGGCAAGTGCTCGTGTTGACCAACCGGGTTCGGTACATGCTGCGCGCAGGCCGTGTCGTGCAGGCACTGCGGGACAGCCAGCAGCAATTGGCGCGAGCCCAGCAACTGGCCCGGCTGGGCAGTTGGACATGGACGATCGCGACTGATCATCTGGCGCTCTCGGACGAAGCCTATCGGATTCTCGGCCTCTCTCTCGGACAATTCAGCCACACCCGGGACGCCTACCTGACGTTCGTCCATCCAGACGATCAAGAGTTGGTGCAACAATCCTCCGAGGAAGTGCGCTATGGACAGCGTCCCTACTCCCTCGACTACCGCATTGTGCGAGCGGACGGCACGGAACGGATCGTGACAGAGCAGGCCGAACCCATTGTTGACGACAGCGGCGCCACGGCAGCCATCGCCGGCATCATCCAGGACATTACCGATCGCCGCAATGCGGAGGCGCAGGTCTTCTTGTCCACCTACTACGACAGCGTGACCAATCTGCCCAATCGTCGGCTGTTTCACGAGCGACTGGCCACCGCGCTCGAGGTCACGGCGCACGCCGGCCATCTCGGTGCACTCCTGCTGCTGAATCTCGACCAATTTCGCCGGATCAACGACAGTTACGGTATGACGCAGGGTGATGACGTCCTCCGTACCGTGAGTGAACGGATTCAGCACAGCCTTCGGAAAGGCGACGCCTTCACCCATGCCGAACCGGACGATCCGGGACCGGCGGTGGCGCGGCTGGTCGGAGATACCTTTGCAATCTTCCTGCCGCACCTCGCGTCGGAACGGGATGCGGCCAAAGCGGCCCGCCGCCTGCTGAGCACCCTTCACCGCCCGCTCACGGTCGGTGAGGAGCAGGTCGCGCTCTCCGCGAGCATCGGCATCACGCTGTTTCCCTCGGAAGGCCTGACGGCCGACGCCTTGGTCCACAACGCCGAAGCGGCCTTGCAGGCGGCCAAGGCGAAGGGAGGCAATCGTTTCGAGTACTTCGTCCGGGACATGCACACCGGCGCGATCGACCGCCACGCCCTCGAACAGGACCTCCGGCGCGCCATCGATCGCCACGAGCTCGTCCTGCACTACCAACCCCAGGTGGACATGAAGCGGTGGGCGATCACCGCGGTGGAAGCCTTCGTCCGCTGGCATCACCCCACGCGGGGCGTCATCCCACCCGCTCAGTTCATTCGCATGGCGGAAGAGGCCGGCCTCGGCGTCCTCCTCGGCGAATGGGTCATCCGGACGGCCTGCGCCCAGCAGAAAACCTGGCGGATGAGCGGGGCGCCTGCCATCCGCGTGTCGGTGAATATTTCCGACTATCACGTCAAGCAGCACACCCTGGCCGAAATCGTCAGTCTTGCCGTCCAGGATATCGGCCCCTCGCCGGACTTCCTGGAATTGGAGGTGACGGAGGGAGCGATCATGCACGACATGGCCCATTCCGCCAAACTGTTGAAGCGGCTCAAGTCGCTCGGCGTTCGCATCGCCTTGGACGACTTCGGCGCCGGCTCCTCCTCATTGCGCGAGCTGACCCATCTGCCGATCGACAGCCTCAAGATCGCCCCCGTCTTCGTGCAGGACTCGAACCATCACGGAACTCACGGGGGGCTGACTGCCGCCCTGATCGGACTCGGCCACGGTCTCCGATGTCGGGTGATCGCCAAGAATGTCGAGACCCAGGAGCAGTTGGAATTTCTCCGACAACTGGGGTGTGACGAGATTCAGGGGCACGTCTACGGCGCGGCCGAATCGCCGGAACGGATTGCCCAGCTCCTGCTGAGCAAACCTTCGGGACTTTCACGGCGACCGGCTGCCTGACACGGAGAGGACCTTCCTACGAAGCGCCCTTCGGCATGATCGAGGTATGGACACACGCCACCGCCCCGACGTTCTTGTAAATCCGCTGCGGACTCGGTAGGCTGCCCCTCGGTTTCCTTACACGCTCATGGCCATCTACGCAATCGGCGATGTGCAGGGGTGCGCAACAGCCCTGCGGCACTTGATCGACCAACTTCCCTGGGATCCCCGCCACGATCGCCTCTGGTTCGTCGGCGACCTCGTCAATCGCGGCCCTGAATCCGCCGAGGCCCTCCGACTGATCATGGCACTCGGCGAACGGGCGGTGACCGTCCTGGGCAATCATGACCTGTATCTGCTGGCGGTCGCCGAAGGGGTCATGCCGATACGCCCGAAAGACACCATCGGCCCCATCCTCCACGCACCCGATCGGAGCCAGTTGTTGAACTGGGTCCGCCGCCAGCCGCTGATGCACCAGGAAGGGCCGTACGTGATGGTTCATGCAGGGTTGTTGCCGAACTGGTCCCTCGACGAGGCCGCCGCCTATGCTCGGGAAGTGGAGACGGCGCTGCAGAGCACCGCTTACCGCCGTACCTTGGAAAGTATGTTCATGCCGAGCCAGACGGAATGGTCCACCACCCTGACGGGAGACGCCCGCGTCAAGGGCATCACGGATGTGTTCACCCGCCTCCGAATCTGCACACCGGGCGGACACATCCACCACCAATTCAAGGGCGAGCCCAAGGACATCCCGGATGGCTACCATCCGTGGTTTGAGGTGCCGTCTCGCCGCCCCCCGGGATCGACCGTGGTCTTTGGCCACTGGTCGGCGCTGGGGCTGCATCTGTCGGGCTCCTCGCTGGGACTCGACAGCGGCTGTGTCTGGGGCCGAAGCCTCACCGCCGTCCGGCTGGCAGACCGACGCGTGTTTCAGGTTCCCTGCCATTCCTGTGCCTCCCCGCGCGTGTCCCGCGCTTAGCAAGCTATCCCCTGCCCCGCAGTCGTCCGGTTCACCCCTGTTCACTCCCTGACAGCTCCGGCCTTTTTTCTTGACGCACAGGGACGCTCTGGTAGGGTACGTACGTACTGGAACGACGAGGGGGCCGTTCCAGCTTAGGACAGCTCGCACTCCACATCTAGAACCGCCACCCAATCAGCGAGCTCGACTCCCGTGACCGCCATGTCTGCCACCGCCCGCCGCCGGTCGTCGCTTCTCCTTGCGCTTGCGGCGCTCTGCGCACTTTGCGCCACGATCTCCGCCTTCACGAGTACGGCGCAAGCCATTCCGGCCTTTGCCCGCAAATACAATCTGAACTGCCAGGCCTGCCACACGGCGCCGCCGGTTCTCAACCAGTACGGCCAACGATTCCTCGAAAACGGCTACCAGCTCCCCGGGACGGAGGACGGGGGCATCGTCGGGAAACGAACCCTCGGTGACCTCACACTGGACGACGTCGGCCATTACCTGGGGTTTCGGATGGTCGGCAACGTCGCCCGCAATTGGCGCTTCGCGCAGCAGAATCCGCCCGGCACCGATACCGGCGTCGTCGAGAATAAGACCGAATTCACCTTCCCGGAAAATTTTGTGCTCTTTACCGGCGGGGCCGTCGCCAAAAATATCGGGTACATGGTTGAACTCGGGCATGATACCGAAGGAGGCGGGGCCTCGGTCGAACGAGGCTTTCTCACCTTCAACAACCTCGGCGGACACGACCTGGCCCATCTCCGGGTGGGCCGTTTCGACCCCAACACCTTTTCTTCCTATGCCACGGTCCGCCAACAGCTGTCCGACGTGGGCGAAAGCGCCTCCAGTTCCTGCCCCCCGTTTACGCCGTGTCGGTTGAATCGCCCGGCCCTGGGCCCGGCCGCATTCGCAGCAAAATTCTATGGATTGTACGACCGCACCGGTACAGCCATCTCACCCCATGCCGCCAGCCTGTACAACTCAGGCGGCGAAATGGGCATCGACATTCACGGCCGTCCGTTCGGCGACTGGTTTCTGTATCAGGTCGGCGTGCTCAACGGGGCCCAGGAGGGATTCGGGGACACGAACAAGGGCAAGGATTTCTATGGGATGATCCGCTTCGACTACGCGCGCGCGCACGACCTGTCAGCCAACATCTCCGGGTTCTACTATCACGGAAACAGCAACGCGAAGGTCGCCTCCCAGGAGGACGTCCAATGGAATCGCATGGGCGTGTCCGCACGCCTGACCTATCGGATGGTCGATCTGTACGCTGCATACGCCTACGACCGGATTCATAAGATCCCCACCGGCCTCGTGAACCTCTTTGACCGAACGGCCACGGGTTTGACCGTAGGCCTCGACACGTTTGTCACAGACCACACGCTCCTCTCCTTCCGCTACGACCACATGGATGCCGGAGGTCTCATAGACACGCGTCAATCGACGCGGTTCGTCGGCTTGCAAGCGAAGCATTTTCTGCGTAGCAATATCGCGGTGTATGCCAGAAACGATGTCAATCTCCGGAGCGCGGAGGGGGGAGACCAGGCGGCCCGCAACCTGCGCAATGCGTTCTTCACCGGCATCGACGTCGTGTTCTAGGGAGGCTCGCCATGCGATTGACCCGATACGTCCTCGCGGCCCTGATGCTCTCCACCCTCGGGGTGGCCTCACTGGGGCATGCCGTTAAACCGGACGACACTCGCTCGACCCACGAGCGTGGGCGGCGGATTTATGAACGGGCCTGCCTCCACTGCCATGGATCCCAGGGAAAGGGGGACGGGCCCGCCGGTTGGTTCGCCGGCCGTTATTCATCCCCACGCCCGCACGATTTCACCACGTCCAACTACAAGCTGCGCAGCACCGCCTCGGGCGACTTGCCCACCGATCAGGACCTGTTTCGCACAGTGACAAAGGGCATCCCGGCCTACATGCCGTCCTTCAGCAGTCTCAGCGAAGAGGACCGTTGGGCGGTCATCACTTACATCAAGTCGTTCCATCGAGACTTCGAGCAAGCACGCCCGGACCCAGTACCGATTGAGCTCCCGCCGCCCTCCGTCACTGATGCCAGCCTGACCCACGGACGCCTGCTCTACAACCGATTCGGCTGCCAGGGGTGCCATGGCTCAGACGGCCGTGGGGACGGGCCAAGCAGCCTCGCCGGCGAATTGAGGGACGCCGCCGATCTGAAGACGCAGGCGACGGACCTGACTCGCCCTACCTCGTTCAAGAACGGCGCGTCCCCGCGGGACGTGTACCGCAGCCTCATGACCGGTATGAACGGCACCCCGATGCCGGGTTATGCGGATCAACTCACGGGACAGGAGCAGGCTGCCTGGGACCTGGTGCACTACATTCTCAGCCTCTCACACGAGGGATCCCGCGGATTCTAGCCGTGCGCGGAAATCGGAGACTGGCTGAACCGCGCTCATCCGCGCGGAGTCCGAACGTGGCGGAAATCGCCCCGGGGATGCGAAGACGATGGGGAGTGAAAGGCGGGAAGGACCTGTGGGAGTTCGCTAGGAGTAGCTCTCGGCCTCGGAAGGGAAGGCGCCCTGTTCCACATCCGCTTTGTAACGGCGCAAGGCCTGAAGCGCGTCGGCTTTCAAGTGCGCGTAGGGCCTCACGAATTTGGGGACGAATTCGTCGAACAGGCCCAGCAGATCGTACAGGACCAGCACCTGACCATCGCACCGCGGGCCGGCCCCGATTCCAATTGTCGGCACGCTCAACGCGGCCGTCACTCGCCCGCCCAACTCCGCAGGCATGGCCTCGAGCACGATGGCAAACACGCCAGCCGCTTCCAACGCCCGCGCATCATCCACGATGGCCGCGGCCTGGTCGGCCGCCCGTCCCTGGACCTTGTACCCACCGTACTGGTGGACGGATTGCGGCGTCATGCCGAGATGCCCCATCACCGGGATACCGAATCGAGCCAGCGCCTGGACACGATCGACCACGGCGGCGCCGCCCTCCAATTTCACGGCGGCAGCCCCGGCCTGAATCAATCGCCCGGCATTGCGTACCGTATCTTCCACGCTGGCCTGGTAACTCATGAACGGCAAATCGGCGATCACGCACGCCCGTTGCACGGCGCCGGCAACCAACCGCGTGTGGTACACCATGTCGTCCATCGTGACGGACAGGGTATCGGATTTACCCTGTACCACCACCCCCAGTGAATCCCCCACCAACAGAATCTCGATCCCCGCCTGCTCCGCCATGCGCGCCCCCAGGGCGTCATAGGCCGTCACGACGACGAGTTTCTTCCCCTCGCGTTTGAAGCGGAGAAAATCGGGGACCTTCATGGGATCACCCCAGTTCGGCTTGGGTGATGATCTGCGGGAGTCGGTCGGTGGCCTTGATGGCCATCAGGTGCACCCCGTCGCAATGGGGCCGTACCGCCCGAATGGTGCGCACCGCGATCTCGACACCGACCTCGACCGCATGCTTGTCGCCGGCGGCCTTAAGTTCATCGATCATGGACTGGGGGACGGACACGCCGGGGATATTGGCGTTCATGAATTCCGCCATCTTGGCATTGCGCAGCAACAGGATGCCCGCCAGAACCTTCACGTTGAACTTGCGGACGGCCTTCATGAACACGGCAAACTGTTCGGGGTTGTAGATCGCCTGCGTCTGGAAGAATTGGGCACCCGCTTTCACCTTCGTCTCAAACTTGACCAGCATGGGTCCGAGCGGATCGGCTTCGGGGGTCACCGCGCCGCCCATGACGAACTGCGTCGGTCCCTCCAACTTGTTGCCGGCCCAATCGCGCCCGGCATTCAAGCCCTGCACGAGTTGCATGACTTGGACGGAGTCGAGATCGTAGACCGGTTTCGCATCCTTATGGTCTCCGACCGTTGGATAGTCGCCGGTCAGGCACAAGATATTCCGGATGCCCAAGAGATGCCCCCCGAGCAGATCCGCCTGGATGCCGATCCGGTTTCTGTCCCGGCAGGTCATCTGCATGACCGGATCGTGGCCCATTTCATAAAGCAGCCGGCACACCGAGACCGAACTGGCCCGCATCACGGCTGCGGTACAGTCGGTGACGTTCACACCGTGCACACGCCCGACCAGGCCCTTGGCGCTTTCCAACAGCCCGGTGATGTTCGTGCCCTTGGGCGGATTGTATTCGACCGTGACGGCAAACTGCCCTTGACTCAGAACCTCGGCCAACCGTCTGGGTTCACGACTCATCGGGGTCCTCAGGCCAAACCCGCTGCGCGCTTGGCCGACTCCAGGGTGTTGTCCAACAACATGGCGATCGTCATCGGCCCGACCCCACCCGGAACCGGGCTGATCCACCCGGCCTTCTGCGCGACCGGCTCGTAGTCCACGTCGCCGACCAGTTTCCCATCTGGCAATCGGTTGGTCCCGACGTCGATGACCATGGCGCCATCCCGCACCATGTCCGCGGTGACGAACTTTGCCTTGCCGATTGCCACCACCAGTATGTCCGCCTCCCGGCACACCGCCGGCAAGTCCTTCGTTTTGGAATGGCAGACGGTCACGGTCGCATTCCGCTGAAGTAGCATCAGGGCCGCCGGTTTGCCGACGATGTTGCTGCGCCCGACCACGACCGCGCGCTTCCCATCGATCGCCGTTCCCGTCGATTCAATCATCTTGATCACGCCCTTGGGAGTACAGGCCTCGAACACCGGGCTGCCTTCGACCAATCGGCCAAAATTGTAGGGGTGAAAGCCGTCCGCATCCTTGGCTGGAGACACGGCCTCCAGAATCGCCTTGCTTTCGATATGCTTCGGCAGCGGCAACTGCACCAGAATACCATGAATCTTCGGATCCGCATTCATTTTGGCGATCAACTGCAGCAGCTCGGCCTGCGTGGTCGAGGCCGGCAATTTGTTTTCGTCCACATAAATACCGGCCGCCTCACAGGCCTTTTGCTTATTGCGGACATAAATATGGGATGCCGGGTCGTCACCGACGAGAATGGCCGCCAGCCCCGGTTTGATGCCCTTCTTGGCGAGTAACTCGGCACAATCCTTTGCAATGCGATCACGAATCTGTTGCGCAAGCGCCTTCCCGTCAATGATCTGAGCCGCCACGACGATCCTCCTGAACGCTGGTGAAAGTAGGGTGGGTCGAAGCCGGACGATAGCAGGGCTTTCCCAACCAAGTCAACGACTTCGGAGGTCCTCGGAGGTCGAGAGATTGTCGACGGTTCCTTGACAGTCTGTTTTGGCGTCCGATACCATGCAGAACCTGTGGCACCCCTTGCATGACAGTCCCGACCGTCCCCTCCCACGTTCCCGTTCGAGCACGGGCCTTCTGGAAAACCGGGGGACCGCTGTGCGTCTCCATGCTCTGCGCCACGGTGTACGCCTCGTCGGCCCAAGCCATGCAGGTACTCGACTTGCTCGAGCCGTACAGCTTCGTCGTGGACGGCTCCACAAAGGAGTATTTCATCTCCAGCGTGAACGGCGATGAATCCGCCCGCGACAACAACGGGTTCATCACCAAACTCAACGAGTCCGGCACCGTCGTCAAACAGAAGTTCATTGCTGGCGGGCTAGACGGGCAGGCTCTGCATGCCCCCAAGGGCTTGGCCATTCACGAGCAGACGCTGTATGTGGCCGACCTGGATCAGGTGAAAGGCTACGACAAGACCACCGGCAAGCTCCTGGTCACCATCCCGTTGGGCTCAGGAGCCAGCCCTCAGGCCGGCCCCCCCAGCCAACTGATGGATATCGCGCACGACGGGCACCATCTGCTCTACGTCACCGATCGCACACGTCATGCCGTCTACCGCATCGATGTCGCCAAGAATCACCAGACCTCGGTCCTGGTACAGCATCCCGACCTCGCCGGTCCCTCCGGGCTGGCGCTGCACCCGAAGGGCGACCGGCTGATCGTCGTGAGCTGGGACAAGGGCAAGATCTTGGAAGTCCACCTCGACGGCAGCTATACGGAATTGGTCTCCAACGGATTTTTCTCGTCCCGATTCGGCAACCTCTCTGGGGTTGATTTCGACCAGTGGGGCAACATGTACGTGTCCGACTTCACCCGAGGCAAGATCTGGCGCATGCGGCCCGACCAGAAATTTCAAGTGATCGCCGAATATCTGCCCAGTCCGGCCGACATCGCCATCGATCGGTCGAGCCACGTCATTCTGGTCCCCTATCATTACGGCAATGCCGCGGAGATCAACGGCCTGGAGACGCCGACGAAGAAGAGCACCCAAAAGCGCTCCTTGGCCGACTACGGCTTTACACCACCACCGTCAGCACCGACGCAGGCCCCGAAATGAGCTCCTGTCCGCACTGTCATCAACGAAGAGGCAAACGTGCCTGCCCGGCCCTCAGCGGCCTGATCTGCGCCCCCTGCTGCGGGGAGCACCGCATGGTTCGCATTGCCTGCCCCCCCGATTGCGAATTCCTCGCCAGCGGGAGTGACTATCAGCAGAAGCGTCTGGGAGAACAGTTGGCGCCGTTGCGGCGGGTCTTCTACCGAGAAATCGCGGAACTGGGCGGTGACCAGGCGGGAGCCCTGTTCAATCTGGTGGAGGTGGTGGCGTTCGGCTATTTTCAGGGACGCCGCGACGGACAGGACGCGGAGGTCCTCGCGGGCATCCAGGCCCTGCGGCGAAGCCTGAGCCCGCTACACGTGCCGTCAGGTCCGCTCCCCGTGTTCGCCGAGCACTTGATGAAGGAGTACGATACCTACAAGAAGCAGCAGCCGAAGGAACTCGTGGAGTTGCAGGCGACGCCGGAGGTCTTGGAGCGCGCCGTCAAGTTCATTAGCGAGTTTTCCGGAAGCGGGTTTCAATCACAGCGCTACCTGAACGCGCTCATCGGCTACGTCCGCACGGCGTATCCGGACGTGGCGGCGCAGCTGACCAAACAGGGAGACCGCAAGAGCATCATTCTGCCCGGCCAGATGGTGCCGCCCCCCGAACCGGAACCCCACACGCATGGACCGGGCTGCCACCACCACTGACTTCGCATCAGCCCTCCTGCAGACAATCCGGAAGGCCGCGTGAATCGGGCGCGGCAATGAGGCTTCGGCCACGGACCCGACGCCGAGGCCCAGACTGGGAGCCCCGGCGCGGACCGGCCCCCTCGAACTAGTCGACGACCGTCACCGTCATCTCGATCCGCTCGTTCGGCAGATCGGTGCGACTGCGCGGCGCGCTTACGATCTTGTCGGCGACGCCCATCCCTTTTGTGACTTCGCCGAACACGGTGTACTGGCGGTCCAAGAATCGGGAATCCTCCACCACGATAAAAAACTGCGAACCGGCTGAATTCGGATCGCTGGAGCGAGCGGCGGACAGAATCCCCCGCTTGTGCGGAGTCTCATTGAATTCGGCTTTGATCGAGTACCCCGGCCCGCCCATGCCGTAGGTTTCCTTCTTCGCGGGATCCTTCGTGTTGGGGTCGCCGCCTTGAATCATGAACCCTGGGATGACCCGATGAAAAATGGTGCCGTTGTAGAATCCCGACTTGGCCAGCTTGATGAAATTCTCGACATGCTTGGGCGCCAGGTCCGGAAAGAACTTCAGCTCAATTTCGCCGAATTTCGTCTTGATGATGGCGCGCGGACCGCTCTTGCCGTCCGTCGCGGCTTTCTCCTCCGCCCAGACCGCATTGACACCGCCGGCCAGAACCGCCAGGGCCAAGGCCCCCATAACAACCGAACGTACTCCCATTGTGTGTCCTCCTCCATGAATCGAATCGCCGAGCCGTCGCATCATATCACAGCCCGGCGACCGCTTCGTCTTCCAACCGGCGAAGCGCTTGCCGTGCCGCATCCTGCTCCGCTTTTTTTTTCGTGAGCCCGTGCCCGGTCCCCCAGACGGCACCGCGCAGCAGCACTTCGACGGCGAATTCTTTTCGGTGATCTGGTCCCGATTCTCCCGTCGTCCGGTAGAGGGGCAACTGCTCGAATCGGCGCTGACAGTACTCCTGGAGCTGCGTCTTATAGTCGGTCCCGTCCGGGGACGGCCCCTGACGCTCCAAAGCCGCCAGGGCCTGACCCAGCACCCGCAGCACAAACGACCGGGCGGCCTCCAGGCCCTCGTCCAGGTAGATCGCGGCAGTGACCGCTTCGAGCGCATCAGCCAGCAACGATGGTTTGTCGCGCCCTTGTGTCAGTTCCTCCCCTCGGCCCAATCGCAGAAATTCCCCCAGACCCAGGCGCTTCGCGGCCTCCGCCAAACAGACCTCACTGACCAACCGAGCCTTGATTTTGGAGAGGGCCCCTTCGCTCAGGGCAGGAAACCGTTCGATGAGGTGATCGGTCATCACGAGCGACAACACCGCATCGCCCAGAAATTCCAATCGCTCGTTATGCCCCACGATGGCGGAGGCCCGTTCGTTGAGGAATGATTTGTGCGTGAGGGCCTGCTCCAGCAGAGATGGCCTACGAAAGGCGTGACCCAGCGCGGCCTCAATGCCGCCTTGACCGGAAAACCGATCCATCATGAGGTAACACCGTCGGCACGAACGCGCGACATGCGTTCACGAAGGCGTGGAGCCCGACGACAGCCAGGCAGGGACGCGCACGACCAGATGGATCAATCCCCACACGATGCGGTCGCCCCATCGGCGGGCAGGTTCGGTTGACCGTCAGGCCTCCATGCGCCGATACAGGACGCAGGCGTTGACCCCGCCGAATCCGAACGAATTGGAGAGACCGACTGTAATCTTCGCGGGGCGCGCCTGCCCCGGCACATAATCCAGATCGCAGGCCGGATCGGGATTCTCAAGGTTGATCGTGGGAGGAATGACCCCGCGATGAATGGCCAGTACGGTGAAGACCCCTTCGATCCCGCCGGCGGCCCCCAGCAGATGGCCGGTCATCGACTTGGGTGAACTGACGGGGATACGGGCGGCCAACTCCCCGAAGACCTGCTTGATCGCCCGTGTTTCGATGGCATCCGCCATGGTAGACGTCGCATGGGCCTTGATGTATCCCACATCCTGTTTGGCAATGCCGGCATCGCGGATCGCCGCCTCCATGCAGCGCACCGCCCCTTCGCCATCCTCGGGGGGCGCCGTGATGTGATAGGCGTCGCTGTTCATCGCATAGCCGACCACTTCACAGTAGATGCGTGCGCCACGACGGCGTGCGGACTCCAACTCCTCCAAGACCAATACGCCGGCCCCTTCCCCCAACACGAACCCGTCGCGATCCTTGTCGAAGGGTCGGCAGGCACGGGCCGGATCGTCGTTACGGGTGGAGAGCGCCCGGGAGGCCGCAAACCCCGCCACCCCCAGGGGAGTAATCGCCGCCTCGGCGCCCCCGGCGATCATGACGTCAGCCTCCCCGCGCTGAATCAACCGGAAGGCGTCACCAATACAATTGTTGCCGGTTGCGCAGGCCGTGACCGCGCAGGAATTGGGCCCCCTCGCCCCGATGCGGATGGCGATCTGTCCCGAGGCCAAATTGATGATGGTCATGGGGATGAAAAAGGGCGAGACTTTGCCCGGCCCCTTCTCCTGCAACACCTTGTCGTAATGCTCGATGGAGCCGAGCCCGCCGATCCCCGACCCCACATAGACCCCGACCCGCTCGGCCATGTCCGGCGTCACTTTCAGCCCGGCATCATCCACCGCCATCTGGCTGGCGCCGACGGCATAGTGGATGAAGGTATCCATCTTCTTGATTTCTTTTTTCTCGATGTACTGCGCGGGATCGAAGTCCTTCACCTCGCCGGCGATTTGCACCGGAAAGGCGTTGACGTCGAACCGCGTAATGCGCCCGATGCCGGAGGTGCCCGCGCAGAGTGCCGTCCAGGTTTTTTCGACACCCGTGCCCAACGGGGTCACACAGCCTAGCCCGGTTACGACCACTCGACGTTTGGACACCGGCTCGCCTCCTCTCCGCGGCCGCGCTTAGGCCTTGTCCTTGATGTAGTCTAGCGCCTTCCCGACCGTCAGAATTTTTTCCGCATCCTCGTCCGGGATTTCGATCTCGAATTCTTCCTCGAGGGCCATCACCAACTCGACGGTATCCAGCGAATCCGCGCCCAAATCCTCCACGAAGGACGCCTCAGGGGTGACCTCGTCCTCCTCCACCCCGAGTTGCTCGGCGATGATTTTCTTGACCCGCTCTTCGACCGAACCCGTCTTCCGTCCTTCTTCAGCCATGTTCTCTCCCTCCTGTTCCGTAACTGATATCACACCCTCGTGTTTGGCGTGCCGGCGAACGCCGCTACACCATCAACATGCCGCCGTTCACATGGAGCACCTGCCCCGTGATGTAGCTGGCCTCGTCCGACGCGAGAAACCGCACCGCTTCCGCGACATCGGCCGGTTGCCCCAACCGCCCAAGGGGAATTTGCTTGTACAGCGCGTCCTTGACCTCTTGGGGAAGACCCTGCGTCATCGCCGTGTCGATGAAGCCCGGCGCCACGGCATTCACCGTGACGTTGCGCGTCGCGTACTCGCGCGCCACCGTCTTGGTGAACCCGATCACCGCGCCTTTCGACGCCGCGTAGTTCGCCTGCCCCGCGTTGCCCATCACACCCACGATGGATGCGATATTCACGATGCGGCCGTAGCGCTGTTTGGTCATCGGCTGCAGCACGGCTTTGGTGCAATTGAAGGTCCCCGTCAAATTGACCTGCAGGACCAGATTCCAATCTTCCTCGCGCATCCGCAACAACAGCCCATCGCGGGTAATTCCCGCATTGTTGACCAGAATATCGACCTTGCCCAGTTCTTTGATCACCTGCTCGACCATGCTCTTGGTCTCGCCCGCGTCGGCGACGTTGACTTTCACCGCCATGGCACGGCGCCCCAATTGCTGCACCGCCGCCACCGCGTCTTGCGCGCGCGCGGGGTCCACATCGGCGATAGCCACATCGGCGCCATGTTTGGCCAGCACCTCCGCGATGGCGCGGCCGATGCCCTGCGCCCCACCTGTGACAATCGCCACTTTTCCGCTCAACGAAGACATGCGTCCCTTCTCCCCTCTCGTCCGTTCACGTCGCCGGGGCCGGGCTCAGGCCGACGTGTGCGCGGCCAGACCCAGCGCGCCCCGCACCGCCTCCACCGAGGCCGGATCGTGCACGTTGTGCGTCGCGGCCTCTGGCGCGATCCGTTTGACTAACCCGGTCAGAACCGTCCCCGGCCCCACTTCCACGAAAACCGTCACCCCCAACCCCACCATCGTCTTGACCGAATCCTCCCAGAGAACGGACGAAGGCAACTGCCGTACCAGTGACGGCTGAATATCTTGCGCGCTACGGAGGGCCTTGGCCTCCGCATTGTTGACCACCGGCACGGCCGGATTCGTCCAGCGTACGGCCGCCAGGTCTTTGGCCAATCGGTCCGCCGCCGACTGCATCAACGGCGTATGCACGGGCACACTCACCGGCAACGGAATGGCCTTGCGCGCCCCCTTGCCTTTCGCCAGTTCGATCGCTTTTTCGACCGCGGCCTTGGCCCCGGCGATCACCACCTGACCGGGACAGTTGAAATTCGCCGCAGCCACCACACCAACCGCCGAGGCCTCCTGGCACACCGCGCGCACCACGTCCGGAGCCAACCCCAGTAACGCCGCCACCAAGCCCGTACCCGAAGGAACCGCCTCGGCCATATACCGTCCACGTTTCTGCACCAACGACACCGCGTCGGCAAAACTCACCGCCCCCGCCGCGACGAGCGCACTGTATTCGCCCAGGCTATGCCCGGCCACCGCCACCGGCTTGAGCGTCTCACTGGCAAACACCCGATAGGCCGCGAGGCTTGCGGTGAGCAAGGCGGGCTGGGTGAACTCCGTCAAATTCAGTCGATCCGCCGGTCCCTCGAAACAGAGCGCGGCAATGTCATACCCTAGGATCCGCGAGGCCTCCTCGTAGGTCTGCCGAGCCACCGGCGACGCGTCGTACAGCGCCCGTCCCATGCCGACGGACTGCGAGCCCTGTCCTGGGAAAATGAGTCCGATTCCAGCGGTCATGGGGCGTAAGATATGGGGGAAAGTCGACCGGTTGTCAACGGGAAAATCCGTGCAGTTTTGCCCACTTGCTCTCCTGGCTCCGGTCTACCAACGGATCAACGCCGATGCCCAGGTGAGGCCCGCCCCGAAGGCGCCAAGCATCACCAAACCTCCCGGTCGAATCCGTCCCTCGCGGACGGCCTCGTCCAGCGCAATCGGGATGGACGCCGCCGACGTGTTGCCGTACCGGTCCATGTTCAGGAACACCTTCGACTCGGGCAGGCCCAGCCGCTCGGCCACCGCGCGAATGATGCGGATGTTGGCCTGATGCGGGACGTATAAGTCGAGATCGGCCACAGAATATCCCTGCGCCGCCAAGGCATCGCGGGCAATTTCTTCCAACGTCCGCACCGCCACCTTGAAGGTCTCGTTCCCGCGCATCTTGATGAACTGGGCGCGCTCCCGCAGCATGTCCTCCGATGGGGGCCTGCGCGTCCCCCCACCCGGGACGTGGATGTAGTCCCACATGGCGCCATCCGAGCCTAACAGGGTCGACAACACCCCGCCGCCCTCATCCCGGGCGCTCACCACCGCGGCCCCGGCTCCATCACCGAACAGGATGCACGTGTTACGATCGGTCCAATCGGTGATCGACGACATGACCTCCGAGCCGATCACCAACACATGACGGGCGCCCGTCCGCACATAGGCAGTGGCCACGCCCAACGCATAGACGAACCCGCAGCAGGCAGCCGAGAGATCGCAGGCCGACGCCCGCACCGCGCCGAGCCGATGCTGGATCAAGCAGGCCGTGGCGGGAAGCGGTTGATCGCCGGTGCAGGTGGCCACCAGGATCATATCCAAATCGGCCGGGGCGATGCCGGCGACTTTCAACGCGCGCTGTGCGGCTTTGAGGCCCAAGTCGGAGCACGCTTCGCCCTCGGCGGCGACATGCCGTTCCCGAATGCCCGTCCGCTCGGTAATCCACTGATCCGAGGTCGCCACCATCTGCTCGAGTTGCGCGTTGGTCAGCACACGCTCCGGCACATAGGACCCCGTCCCGGTAATCCAGGCGTTCATGCACGCGTATCCTGCGGCGGCGCCGGTGAACGCCGCGAGAGGCTTTCTTCGATATCCTGCCGGATCAATTCGTTCAGGCGGCTCTCTGCCAGCGCCTTCCCCCGGCGTATGGCGTTCTTGATCGCTTTCGCGGACGATCGTCCATGACAAATCATGCAGATTCCATTGACGCCCAACAACGGCGCACCGCCGAACTCCGCATAGTCGATCTTGCGCTTCAAATTGAGCAGCGGCGCAGCAATCAGGGGATAGGCCAGGCGACCCCAGAAGGAGCCGCTGATTTCCTTTAACAACAGCTTCTTGATCGTGTCCGCCACCCCCTCGGAAATTTTCAGCGCCACGTTTCCGATGAACCCATCGCAGACGACCACGTCGGCTTCGCCGCTGTAGACATCACGCCCCTCGACGTTACCGATGAAATTGATGGGGCTGGCTTTCAACAGCTTGAAGGCTTCTTTGGTGACCTCATTCCCCTTGGTATCTTCCTCGCCGATGCTCAGTAGTCCCACGCGGGGATTGGGCTTGTTCAAGAGATGTTTGGCGTATTCGTTCCCCATCAGCCCGAACTGTTCGAGATGCTGCGGGGTACAATCGACGTTCGCACCGACATCGAGCATGACGGCATAGCCGGTCAACGTCGGAAGCGCCGTGGCAATGGCGGGCCGTTCCACGCCCTTCGTCAGCTCCAGCACGAAAAAGGCGGCGACCATGCTGGCTCCGGTATTGCCGGCGCTGATGACCGCCTGAGCTTCGCCCGACTTCACCAACTCGGTGGCGATCCAGACGGAGGAGTCACGTTTCTTCCGCGCCACCTGGGCGGGCGACTCGTGCATCTCTACCACCTGGGGAGCATGACGCACGGACAAACGGGGATCGTTGGCATTGAGCCGGCGCAAGTGCTCCCGCACCTGGGGCTCGTCGCCGACCAGCACAATCTCGACGTTGGATTCGGCCGCCGCGGCAATGGCGCCTTCGACGATGGGGCCCGGACCGTGGTCCCCACCCATCGCATCAAGGGCTATCTTCATGCAGAGTGTCGACCTGGCGACATGGGACGCCAGGTGTGAATGGGCATCGCACTGAGACGAACCACGTGCTCCTCCCCGGAGAGGCTCGACCGCACTTAGGCTTCTTCCACCTGGATGATGGCTTTGCCCTTGTACGTTCCGCAGTTCATGCACACGCGATGCGGCAGCTTGAGTTCGTGACACTGCGGGCAGAGCGAAAAGCCCGGCGGCACGATTCGAAGCTTGGCCGTGCGGCGTTGATCGCGACGGGCACGTGAATGTTTATGTTTTGGATTTGGCATGGCAGTCCTACCTAACTCGGCTAAACGTGAACATCCTCAGGGCCGTGGCGGCCCCTGGCGCTGTTGCGCCGCCCGAATTCTCTCGCCCAATGTGCCCTCTCCGGGCACCTGACACCCGCACGCCCCGGCATTCTGATCCTGCCCGCACACCGGGCAGAGCCCCGGACAATCCTCCCGGCAAATCGGCTGCATCGGCTCGGCAAGAATGATCTGTTCGCGCAGCATCGGCACCAGATCAACCTGCTCCCCCGTAAACTCGTAGACGTCGGCTTCGTCTTCCTCCTCCTCGGGCGCCGGAGCCACCGGAGCCTTCCCCGGCTTCAACCGAGGCGGCTGCGCCGGCTTTTGCGCCTTGCGGGCGAACTCCCCGCTAAACGAGACCAGGAGGGGTTCGGAAAACGACCGAAGACACCGCACGCACTGGCGCACGGCCGTGCCGTCGATCAACCCCGTCACCAAGACACAGGGGTCTTCCCGCTGCAAGGTCGCGGTCACGTGAATGAGACCTTCGACGCGGGCATCCGTCGGCGCAAGTTCCAACTCGGCCGCTGAGACGTCGCGGTCGACCTCCAGCCCACCCGGGAGAATCTCGGCCAAGTTGTAGGTCAATGCGCTGTGCGTCGCCATCAGCCCACCCCGTTGAACCGAGTCCCGCACGACCCCTACCGTTCCTCGGCAAATGACACGAGCGCAATATGCCGCGCCCGCTTCACCGCCGTGGTCAACTCACGCTGATGGCCCAAGCAATTCCCCGACATCCGGCGCGGAATAATACGCCCCCGCTCCGTCAGGAACCCCTTGATCAACCCCACATCCTTGAAATCGATCGGCAACTTGTCGACACAAAAGCGACAGGCCTTACGGCGCGGCATGCGTCCCCCGCCCCCGCCGCCTCCACCACGTTCCATCATTCCCACGGAAACCTCCCTTAGTCCAACTGGTTACGCGTGTTCTTCGTATTCATACGAGGCGGGCACATCGTCCACCCCGGCGCCCGGCGCCGGCTCGCCGCCGTCTTGCCGCTTCGGCATGAACGTGACCGTCTGCGCGACGACTTCGTGCTTGCTGCGCTTCTGGCCGTCCTCGGTCTCCCACCGCCGCTGCTGCAGCCGCCCCTCGACGATAACACCGTTGCCCTTGCTCAAATACTGCCCGCAGTGCTCGGCTTGTTTGCCGAACACCACGATATCGATGTAACAGACCTCTTCCTTCATCTCCTCGCCCTGGCGAAAGCGCCGGTTGACCGCCAACGCGAAGCTTGCCACCGGTGTGCCGCTTGGGGTGTACCGCAGTTCCGGGTTCCGGGTGAGGTTCCCGATGAGGATAACTTTATTAAAACCGTTCACTGGCGTGCTCTTGCGTTTGGGCCGGAGCCGGAGCCGCCGGCAATTCCTTTTCCAACCGCACGCTGAGAAACTTCACAATGGAGTCTTCCAACCGATAGGCCCGCTCCAACTCCCCAACGACCGGGCCGGGCCCTTTGAAATAGAAGTAGGCGTAGGTGCCCTTGCGCTCGCGCTTCACTTCATACGCCAATTTCCGGCGACCCCAATTCTCGGCCTTCATGAAATTGGCGCCGGCCTTTTCGGCCACGCCTTTCATCTTGTCGATGAGCGCCGTCGTCTCCTCATCGGACAAAGACGGACGAATGATAAACAGGGACTCGTAGAGTTCCATGCAGCGATCCTCCTGGACAATGGCCCCGGCTCACGGACCGGAGCGAGGGATATGAGCCTCAGGTCGAGGCTAGGTAAACGGAGGGACCGTAACACAGGGTGCGCAAGGGTGTCAACGAAGTGGAGCCGTATGCGGCGCACCGGCCATCCTTTGCGCTCATAGAATCTGCACGTTCACGTGGTGCTCCCTTGATGCGCGCGAGGCAGGGTCGCCCGTGCCGCCATTCGAAGAGACGAGATGACCGGCCACTCTCTGAAAAGAGCATCGGAACCGTCCCGCTCTCGGGCCGCTCCCCCTTTCTACGTACTTGACTGGGGACAGGCTTGATGTAACCATTGGATACAATTTATAGCCTGTTGGTATCCCCGTGATGGACCGCCAGATTCTTAGCGTGCACATTCCCTCCTTCGAGATCGCCCTCGCGCGGCAGGGCGACCGCTCGCTGGCGACCCGGCCGGTTGCGATCGTCCCCACACACTCCTCCCGCGCGCGTGTCCTTGAAGCCTCGGATGAAGCCCTCGGGGAGGGGGTGGCACCGGGCATGCCCCTCGTCCTCGCGCGCCGACTCTGCCCCTCGCTCCACGTCCTGCCGCCCGATCCGGGGCGGACCCATGCCGCCCATCACGACCTTCAACACCTCGTCGCGCGTTTCGCGCCGCTGTGGGAACCGGTCCTCCCCGGGCATGTCTATCTCGACCTGACCGGCACCAGCCGGCTTTACAGACGGGCCGTCGACGCCGCCGCCCGGTTGGAGCGGGAGATCAGCAACCGTCAAGGGCTGAGCGGCGTCATCGGAATCGCAGGCAACAAACTCGTCTCCCGGTTGGCCGCCACCGCGCTGGGACACCCCTCGCAGTTGGTCAGCATTTTCCCCGGCTCCGAGCAAACGTTCTTGGAGCCATTACCGATCGACCTGTTACCGGGCCTCACGCAACTGTCGGTGTCGAAGCTGCGCGCTACGCTGGATGACCTGAATCTCGGGACCCTGGGCGCCATTGCCGGCACGCCGATGGCACACCTCGAACTGGCGTTGGGGCCGGCCGCCGCCGTCTTGCACGAATGGTCGCTCGGTATCGACCCGTCGCCGGTCCGACCGGCGGTCGAACAACCGGCCGTGGAGTGCACACACACCCTCGACCCCGACGACATCGACGACGGCGCGCTGCTGGGACAGGCGTTCGAACTGCTGGAAGCACTCTGCCGAACTCTCCGCCGGCAGCAGCGCCTATGCCGGCGTCTCACGTTCACCATTCGCCACAGCGACCACACCGAACGGTCGGCGCACCAAACCGTGCCCGCCCCCACCTACTGGGAGCACGACCTGGCCGATGTCCTCCGCACGCTGTTCTTCGCGGCCTTTCGACGCCGCGTCCGCCTCCACACGTTGACGCTTCGCGCGGACCAGCTCGGCCCACCATCGGAACAACTGGGGTTGTTCGCCCCGGAGCCTTCGCCCGCACACACCGCCCGCCTGCGGCGCCAACAGCTTTCGCTCGCCGTCGATCGCCTGCGCGCGCGCTTCGGCGACACGGCCATACGGTGGGGATATGCTGCCCTTCGTCCACCTGCACGTCCACTCTGACGCCTCGCCCATGCAGGGCGTCTCTTCGATTCAGACCCTGTGCCACGCCGCCCGGGCACAAGGGGCGCAGACGCTCGCGCTGACGGACACCAACGGCCTCTATGCGGCCGTGCGGTTCCTGGAGGTCGCCCGGCAGGCCCGGCTTCGTCCGCTATTGGGCGCCGAATTGCGCGCCGGCACACACCGCGCCGTGTTGCTGGCCAAAACACCGGCCGGATACGCCAACCTCTGCCGCCTCCTCTCCGCGCGCCACTGCGACCCGGACTTCACGTTCATCGAGACCGTCGCCCGGCATCGGGAGGGCTTGATCCTCCTGACGGACGACAAACCGGCACTGACAGCGTGGGCCGAGGACTCCGCGGAGGATCTCTTCGTCGAGCTCTCGCCGGGACCCACCATGCATGACACATGGCGGTTCAGTCGAAGCGCCGGCCTTGCGCCGGTCGCCACCAATCGCGTGGCCTTCGCGGAGCCGAACGAGTTTGCCGTGCACCGCCTGTTGCGGGCTATCGCCTTGAACACCACGCTGTCGCGGCTGCCGGCCTCCGCCTGCTGCGCGCCAACCCACTGGCTCATGCCGCCGGCCCTCCTCGAACGGCAATTCCCGCATTGCCCGGAGGCCCTGGAGAACACGGCACGCATCGCGGCGGCCTGCCATGCCGACTGGCGTTTCGGCGAGACGATCTTCCCGGCCTTTCGCCACCTCTCCAGCGAAGCGGCGTTCGCCTTGCTGCGCGAGCGGACGTACGCCGGGGCCGTCAAACGGTACGGGGCACTCTCGTCCGCCATCCGGAACCGCATCGAGCACGAATTGACCATCATCCGGCAAAAACGTTTCGCCGATTATTTCCTGGTGGTCGAGGAAATCGTCCGGCAAGCGCCGCGCACATGTGGGCGCGGGTCAGTCGCCGCCTCCATCGTCTCCTATTGCCTGGAGATCACCCACGTCGACCCGCTCCGGCACAACCTGTTTTTCGAGCGGTTCTTGAATCCCGGGCGCCAGGACCCGCCCGACATCGACATCGACTTTCCCTGGGACGAACGCGACGACATTCTGGACTGGGTCTTCACACGCTACGGAGCACGGCAGGCCGCCATGGTGGCCAACCAGAATACCCTGGGCATCCGGGCGGCCATCCGCGAGGTGGCCAAGGTCTCTGGCCTGCCGGCCGCTGAAATCGGCCGTGTGTCTACGCTGATCCAGCGACGCCACGAGTTTGTGGCCTTTGAGGGGCCCCTCACCGCCGACGCCTGGGCCTCGGGCCTGGCGCGAGCGTTACATCTGCCCGAACCCTGGCCGCAGGTGCTCCGGTTTGCGCGACAGGTGGAGGGACATTTCCGGAACGTGGCGCTCCATTGCGGGGGCGTCGTGATCGTTCCCGACGAGATCCGCCGCTACGTTCCCGTGGAGATCGCCGCCAAGGGCATTCCGGTCATTCAATGGGAAAAAGATCAAACGGAAGACGCCGGTCTCGTCAAAATCGACCTGCTCGGCAACCGATCGTTGGCCGTCATCCGTGATGCCGTGCACGCCGTCGCGCGCCACACCGGCCGCACCATCGAGTATGCCGCCTGGGATCCGCTGACCGACCCGGCCACCCAAGACCTCATCCGACGCGGCGACACGATGGGGTGCTTTTACGTGGAATCGCCCGCTACGCGCCTGCTGCTCAAGAAACTATGGGGCGGCATGCCTGCCGACCGCGCAGCCCGCACGGACGTCTTCGAGTCTTTGGTCATCGTCTCGTCACTGGTACGGCCCGCCGCAAACCGGTTCGTCGATGAATTTGTCCGCCGTGCGCAAGGCGGCGCCTATGCGCCCTGGCATCCGCGGCTCACGCCTATTCTGGCCGAGACGCACGGGATCATGGTGTACCAGGAAGACGTCACCAAGGTCGCCATGGCACTGGCCGATTTTTCGGTGGAGGACGCCGACCAACTCCGCAAAATTCTGAGCAAGAAGCACAAAGAGAAGCAACTTCAAGATTATCGTGACCAGTTCTGTCTGGGCGCGGCCAAGAACGGCGCGTCGTCGGCGGTCATCGTGCAGATTTGGCAGATGATCTTGAGTTTCGCGGGCTACAGTTTCTGCAAACCGCACTCGGCTAGTTACGCGCAGGTGTCGTTCAAGTCGGCCTACCTACGAGCCCACTATCCGGCGGAGTTCATGGCCGCCGTCATCAGCAACCAAGGCGGATTTTATTCGGCGTATGCCTACCTGTCGGAAGCGAGGCGGATGGGGCTGACGATCTTACCGCCCGACGTCAACACGAGCGAGTGGCCGTATACTGGGGAGGGACGGGCCATCCGTATCGGCCTCATGCAGATCAAGGGGCTCCCCGACCCCCTCGTCCGACGCATCGTCGAGGAACGGACCCAACATGGGCCGTTCGGCTCCTTTGCCGACTTTCTCGCCCGCGTGCCGATGGAACAGCGGCACGCCCGAACCCTCGTGCGCGCGGGGGCCTGCGACAGTATTGCCGGGGAACTCACCCGGCCGGCGCTGCTGTGGCGTCTCTACGCTGGGACTCGTGCCGGGTCCGTCAATTTGCCGATCCCGCCCGACTATTCGGCGGCCCGCAAGCTGGCCCACGAGCGGGAGACCCTAGGGCTGTTGTTCAGCCGGCATCCCCTCGAACTGCACACCGCGCAGATCGCCCGACTTCGCCCCATTCCCGGCTCGGCGATGCCCGCCTACATCGGCCGTCGTATCACCATGGTGGGGGTGTTGATCACCGAAAAATTCGCCGAGACCCACAAGGGCCAGCCGATGGAATTCGCCACGTTTGAAGACCGCACCGCGCTCTACGACACCACGCTGTTTCCCGACGTCTACCGCCGGCACTGCCATCGGCTGTTCACCAACGACGCCTACATTCTCCACGGCCTGGTGGAGCAACAATTGGGCGTCGCCACGTTGACGGTCACCGACCTCACACGCCTGGAATCCCACCCGACGCCGCAACGACATCCGGTCGCGACCTCCGCAGATCCTTGCCGCCCATCGGAAGGGAAAGGGGTTGATCCGCCCGCACGCATTCAGTACGGTACGCACAAGTCCACGTGAGCCGATCAACCATGCCCCGAACATGCGCCCATACCCGATGGCTGCTTCCCCTGGCCGGATTTCTGGTCTGGACTGCGACTGCCGCCGCCCAGAGCCTGGACGAGACGGTCACGTTTCTCACGGAATTTACCGCCAAGCAGGGCTTGATCCGCGCGCCGAGCTGCAAGGCGGAGGAGGCCGGGCGGCCGACGGCAATCACCGAGATGTATGCCGCGATCCCGATGGGCACGAACTTGGGGTTGGTCGAGCTGAATCACGGCACGCCGAACGGGCGCACGGGCCACACCCTGTTCGATCTGCACGATGTGCGGCCGATGGAAATCGGGGGCGAAGAACGGGTCGACCCGACGCGAGCCTACCAGACGCTGCGTGTCACCTGCACCGGCGACCGCGCCTGCATCGAAAAGCTGACCTACTGTGGGGGCGAGGTGCGCGAGCGGCGCACACAGGTCAAAACGGACGTGCTCTACTTTCGCGGCGCCAGCGCCGCCGAACGGGCCCTAAAGGCCTTCACTCACTTGCACGACCTCATCACCGCCAAGGACAAAACCAGCCCGTTCTGATCACCGCACCACGTTGCGGTTCGCCGGAGCCCTTTGTGACGGCCATTGAACCGCAGGGGGCCGATGATGGTCCTGTTCGGGATGGCCCTGAAGGAGCACTGCCCGCCGAATCTTGAGGGCGCAGGCTGTTCAAACCGGTTACACGTTGAAGCGGAAGTGGACGATATCGGCTTCCTTCATCACGTAGTCCTTCCCTTCCAGGCGAAACAGCCCCTTTTCCTTCACCTTGGCTTCGGAACCGCAGGCGAGCAGGTCGGTGTAGTGGTAGACCTCGGCGCGAATGAAGCCGCGTTCCATGTCGGAATGGATCTTTCCCGCCGCCTGCGGCGCCTTCGTCCCCTCAAGGATCGGCCAAGCCCGCGATTCGGTCTCCCCGGCGGTGAAGAACGTGATGATGCGCAGCAATTGATAGGCTTCGCGCGTGAGCCGTACCAAGCCCGATTCGGTGAGCCCCAGGTCCTTGAGGAAGTCCGCACGCTCGTCCTCGGGCAACGCCGACAATTCGGCCTCAATTTGCCCGCAGATGGTGACCACTCGCGCCCCGCGCTTGGCGGCAAACTCGCGCACGCTGTTCACCAGGGCCTCATCCGCCGCGGCGTTCTCGGAGACGTTGGCCACAAAAAGCACGGGCTTGGCCGCAAGCAGTTGGAACTCGGTCAGCATCACCCGTTCCTCCAGCGAATAGGCCAGATTGCCGAGCCATTCCCCCTTGTCCAGCCGTTCCATCAGGCGACCGATGAACTCCACCTCTGCCGCCGCTTTCTTTTCCCCGGCGCGGACCTTTTTCTCCGTCTTCGACTTCCGGCGGTCAAGCGTTTCCAGGTCGGAGAGCATGAGTTCGGTTTCGATCGTCCCGATATCTCTCAGCGGGTTGACGCCGCCGCTGACATGCACAACATCGGTGCCCTGAAAGCAGCGCACAACATGGAGCAGCGCATCGACCTCGCGGATGTGGCCCAGGAACTGATTGCCGAGCCCTTCCCCCTTGCTTGCGCCCTCGACCAACCCGGCGATGTCCCGCACCTCCAGCGTGCTGTAGGTAGTCTTTTTCGAGGAAAAGATCTCGGTGAGCTTGACCAACCGCGGGTCAGGGACGATTGCGATTCCCGTGTTCGGGTCGACGGTGGCAAAGGGATAATTGGCGGCCAGCGCCCCGCCCCCCGTCAGCGCGTTGAACACCGTCGTCTTCCCGACGTTCGGCAATCCGATCATTCCGCAACACAATCCCATGGCAGACTCCCGTCTCGAAGACTTCAGCGTTATCGGCGCGATACAGGGGCGGCATGACGAGCCCCCGGCGCCAGGGCGCGGCTAGATCGCGTCCCCTGTGCCCCGTTCCCGCACATTGAATTGATTCATCGCGACGGCCACGCCGCGGTGAATCAAGCATTCCAGCGCATCGACGGCCCGATCCACGGCAGGCTCAATCTGTACGCGTGTCTCGTCGTTCACGTCCTGCAGCACATACTCTGCGGCGTCCTGCCCCGGAGCCGGCCGCCCGATGCCGATCTTGACCCGGACGAATTGCGGCGTGCCCAAGGCCTCCACCACCGACTTGATCCCGTTATGCCCGCCGTGCCCCCCGCCTTGCTTGATCCGCAGGCGCCCCGGCTCCAGATCAAGATCGTCATGAATCAAAATGAGCTGATCTGGCGTCAGGCGCAGCGTACGGAGCAGCCTCTTGAGGGGAGGCCCGGTCACGTTCATCCAGTCGAGGCACCCGGCGAGTTCGACGAGTTCGGCCCCCTGGCGGCCGGACCCCACAAACGACACGCCGCGGCGGTGGAGTGCGATCTTCCACCGAACCGCGGCGCGTTCGATCACCCAGCAGCCTGCATTGTGGAGGGTCTGCGCGTAGTCGGCGCCAGGATTGCCCAGTCCGACAAGCAGGCGCACTGCTATTTCTTCTTCTCAGCCTCTTTCGCCGCCGGCTTGGCCGCTGCCGCCGCCGGCGCGGCCCCTTCCTTCGCTCCTGCTGCCGGTGCCGCCCCTTCTTTGGCCGCCGCCGCTTCCTTGCCCTTGGCCATCACCTCAGGCTCCTTGCCTGCTTCAGCGCCCGCTCCACTGGTCAACAGCGCTTCCAGCTTGGCCTCGGACATCGGCACCGCCACACTCACCACCATCAGTTCAGGATCGTCCAGGAACCGGATGCCGGCTATCGCCGCCAAGTCCTTCAGGTGAATCCCTTGGCCGATCTTTAGCGCCGAGGCATCCACGGGAATGCTGTCGGGAATGGCGCCCGGGAGACACTCCACCGTCAATTCGCGCAGGTTATGGTGCAGCACGCCGCCGTCCTTGACCCCGATCGGCTGCCCCCCGGCCATACTCACGGGGACCTTCACCCGAATGACCTTGTCCATGGAGACTTCGAAGAGATCGGCATGCAGCACTTGGCCGGACACCGGGTCCACTTGATAGTCACGAAGCAGGGCCGTCCGGGACTTGCCGCTGCCCAACTTTACCGTGATGAGGCCCGTGGTGGCCGCCCTGGACTTCACCACTTTTTCCACCAGCTCAGGTGTGATGGTGAGCAGCACGCACTCGCCCTGGCCATACAGTACCGCCGGAACCTTCCCCTGTGCGCGGAGCTTCCTCGCGACACCCTTGCCCGATGATTCCCGAACCTCAGCATCCACCTCGAACTTCATGGCGATCCCCCCATCCCTCGCGTGGCACCCTTCTCCGGCACTCCAGGCCGACCCTGCTGCATGTGGCGCCGGCGGCGACACGCCGCGTGTGTTTCTCTTGTCCTCTCCGACCTTCTGCTTGCTCCCTACGCGAACAACGAACTAACGGACTCTTCCGCATGGATTCGAGCGATGGCTTCGCCCAGAATCGGCGCGACCGACAAGACCTGCAACTTGTGGCAAATCAGGTCCTTCCCGTTTAACGGAATGGTATTGGTCATGACGACTTCGGTCAACGGCGATTTCTGCAAGCGTTCCAACGCGGGCCCGGAGAGGACGCCGTGCGTACAAGCCGTCCACACTTCACGTGCGCCCTTATCCACACAGGCCTGGGCCCCTTGGACGATCGTCCCCGCCGTATCGATCATGTCGTCCAGCAACAACGCGCTCTTGCCATCGACGTCACCGATAATATTCATGATCTGCGCTTGGTTGGGCCCTTCCCGACGCTTATCGATGATGGCCAAACTGGCTTGGAGTCGTTTGGCGATCGCCCGTGCACGCTCCACTCCCCCGGCATCCGGCGACACGACCACCAGGTCTTCGACGCGCTTCTTGCTGATGTATTCCAACAACACCGGCATGGCGTACAGATGGTCCACCGGGATGTTGAAGAAGCCTTGGATCTGCCCCGCATGGAGATCCATCGTCAGCACACGGTCGGCCCCCGACGTGGTAATCAAATCCGCGACCAGTTTCGCCGTGATCGGAACACGCGGCTGATCCTTGCGATCTTGCCGGGCATAGCCGAAATACGGGATGACGGCCGTGATCCGTGAGGCGGAGGACCGCTTCAACGCGTCGATCATGATCAGCAATTCCATGATCGACGTATTGACCGGACTGCAACACGACTGCACGACGAAAACATCGGCGCCGCGCACGTTTTCTTCCAGCTTCACCCGAATCTCGCCGTCGCTGAACGACGAGACGGTTGCGCCGCCGACGGGAATCTCTAGATATTGGCAAATCTCGTGTGCCAACGCGGGGTTGGCTGTACCCGAGAACAGTTTCAAGTCGCCGCGCATCGCGCCCTGGTAGCTTCGTCCCATGGCCGTGTCTCTCCTGAGCTCGACTGATCACACTCGTGGTGAAACGTCAGACCGCCCGATCCCTGCGGGGAAGGACTCAAAGAACAGGGCACTTTAGCGAAGTGGACGGAGTACTGTCAACTGAACGATGTGCTCGGGCGCACCCTCGTCATGAGGGTTGCGCCGGAGAACCTGACGAGACCTCGGCCCTCATGCCTTCCGATTCGGTCGGCACAACCCACGTCTTCCAGGCCGACTGGCCGACCATGCCGTCGCGAGCCCGTTCCGCTGCCTCAAGGCTCGGGAAGACCCCAAAGACCGTCGCTCCCGTCCCCGACAGAAAAGCGGATTCCGCCCCGGCTTCACGCAATCGCTCCTTGAGGGTCTTGAGCATGGGATGATGGGGGAACACCACGTCTTCGAAGTCGTTTCCCATGAGCGAGGCAATCTGGCGCCATTCCACCCCCGTCGCCCCCAGCGCCCGAAGCCCCTCCGGCACCGGCGGCGCCTGCGTTCGGCCTGCCGCCAAGGTCCGATAGGCCCACGCCGTCTCAACCCCAAACCCCGGATTCACGAGGAGCAGCCACCGCTGCCCCGCCACCCTGAGCGGCCGGACGGTCTCGCCCCGACCCGTGACCACCGCCGTCGGCGCATAGAAAAAAAAGGGCACATCGCTGCCTAGCAGATGCGTGGCATCGGCCATCTCAGCGGCCGTCCACCTGAGATCCAGCAGCCGGACCAGCCCTACCACGGTCGCCGCCGCGTTGCTACTGCCGCCGCCCAGCCCCGCGCCCATTGGGATGTGTTTCTCCAGAACGATCCGCACACCGGTTCGAATGCCCGCACGGTCGAACACCGCCTGGGCGGCCCGATACACGAGATTGGCCGGCCCCAGCGGCACGTCCGGATGGGTACAGGTCACGTGCACATCCGTCGAATCGGGATCGAGCGCAATGGTGAGCGTATCGGCAAGCCCGACCGTCTGCATGAGGGACCACAGGTTGTGATACCCGTCCGGTCGCCGATCGAGAATCCGGAGAATGAGGTTGACTTTGGCCGGAGCGACGACCGTGACGGCAGGCGCCGTCACGTCACGCGTCGAGATCCTGGGGGTCGTCCTGCCCACCTTTGATGCCGTACTTCTCCAACCGATAGCGGAACGAGCGGGTGTTGAGCTGCAGCAGCCGCGCCGCCTTTTTCTTCACCCACCCGGTCCGTTCCAGCGCCTTGAGCAGCAATTCTTTTTCTATCTTACAGATGAGCCCTTCCAAATCCAACCCTTCCGGCGGGAGATCCGTCGGGCTTGCGGTTTGCGGGGGCGCCGGCCGGTGCAACCACGCGCGAATGTCCGCGGCCGTGATCGTGCCGCCGCTGGAAAAGGCCACGGCCCGCTCGATCAAATTTTCCAACTCGCGCACGTTGCCTCGCCACTCGTGGGCCAGGAGCGCCTGCAGCGCATCCGGCGCCAGCGTGGGCGACGGCTTGCCGCTTTCCTTGGCAAATTGCTGCAGGAAATGCTGCACCAGGAGCGGGATGTCCCCAGCCCGCACCCGCAACGGCGGCAGGCGAATGGGAATCACGTCGAGGCGATAATACAGATCTTCACGGAACGTCCCGTCGGCTACGGCCTTCTCCAAGTCGCGATTCGTCGCCGCGATCAACCGAACATCGACCTTGACGTCCTGCGTGCCCCCCACCCGTCGGAATTCTCGTTCTTGAATCACGCGCAGGAGTTTGACCTGGGTCGGCATCGACATGTCGCCGATTTCATCCAGAAAAATGCTGCCGCCATTGGCCACTTCGAACAGACCGGCCTTGTTGGACATCGCCCCGGTGAACGAACCTTTCATGTGGCCGAATAGTTCGCTCTCCAAGAGGGTTTCCGGCATCGCGCTGCAGTTCACCGCCACAAAGGGCATGTGCGCCCGCGAGCTGTTGTAATGAATGGCCCGCGCCACCAATTCCTTGCCCGTGCCGCTTTCCCCGCAGATCAGGACGTTGCTGCGCGTGTCGGCGACTTTCGCAATGACGTCGAACACCTTCTGCATGGCCTCGCTTTGGCCGATGATGCTGGACAGCGAGGAGTGACTGGCCATCTCCCGCTTGAGCAGCATGTTCTCGGTCGACAAACGACGCTTTTCGAGCGCGTTCCGAATGATCAGCTGCACTTCGTCGATTTGGAACGGCTTGGTGAGATAGTCGTAGGCCCCGAGCTTCATGGCCTCCACGGCAGATTCGGCCGATCCAAACGCCGTCACCACCAACACCACCGTGTCGGGGGACGCCGACTTCACCGCCTTGAGCACATCCATCCCCCCCATGCCCGGCATCTTGAGGTCGGTGATGACCAGGTCGTAGATCTCTTTGTTGACCTGCGACACCGCTTCCTCGCCGTCGGCCGCCGTCGCCGTGGCATAGCCGGCTTTCTTGAGCATGATGTTCAGGACGTCGCGCAAACTGGGTTCGTCATCGACTACGAGTATTTTTTCCACGGCTCCCTACCTTCGTGCCAGAGTCTGGGACCGTCGCCGCCCGCCTGCGGGAGACAGACGACGAAGCGCGCCCCGTTTCCAGGTTGGCTCTCGACGCGAATCCATCCCCCGTGCTGATCGACGATGCGATGGACGGCAGCCAGCCCCAACCCCGACCCTTCGTGTTTGGTGGTGAAAAACGGCAAGAAAATCTTGTCGAGATGCTCTTTGGCAATACCTTCGCCCACATCTTCGAAGGCAATTTCCACGACCTCGCCGCTCTGCTCCCCGGTCTCCACCCAGCGATGCCCAGTAGAGATGGTCAGGCACCCTCCCCGCTTCTTCATGGCATCGAACGCGTTGACGGCCAGATTCCAAAAGACTTGCTTGACCTGATTGGCGTCCACCGACGCCAACAGAGGCCCTTCGCTGAGCTGTGTCTTCATCGAAATCCGTGGCCGATTGCGCGCCTCGTGCTGGATCAGCTCCAAGGTCTCCGCCAGCAACTGGTTGATGTCCGCCTCATGAAGGTTGAGGGCGGGTGGTTTGGCATACTGGAGGAAAGCGGTGATGATCTCGTCCAGCCGTTTGGCTTCGCGTACCGCGATGTCCATCAAATGCCGACTTGCATCGTCTGTCGCCGTATCTTTCCGCAGAATTTGCATGGCGCCAGCCAGCGCCCCCAGGGGATTCCGAATCTCGTGCGCCATGCCGGCTGACATTTCGCCCAACTTCGCCATCCATTCTTTTCGGCGCATGCGCTCTTCCAGATCCCGAATCTGCGTGAGATCACGGAAGACGCCGACGAGTCCGGTCTGGGCGCCGCGCTCGTGCAAGGGTGCCAGCGTCACCCCTAAAATAAGGCTGCGCCCGTCCGCCCGCCGGCACTCCACCTCAAATCGTGTCGGCGTCGTGGCTGGCGCCGACGCTCCCGGCATGCCGGGAACCAAGTGAAACAGGTCACGCCAGTCGCGGCCGCGCACGTCCTCCCAGGCATACCCCATGATTTCCAACGCCGCCCGATTGAACGTCGTGACCCGGCCTTGCCCATCCGTAGAAAAGACCCCGCTGCTGATGCTCTGCACGACGTTTTCGTGAAACACCTGCAGATGGGCCAACCCCTCGGCCTTTTCGTGGAGGGTTTGGTCGGCATACCGCAATTGGTCCGCCAATGCGCCGCTCAATAGCCCCACGACGAGAAACGCGACCCCGTTCAGCCCCCAGAGTCGCCACGCCTCTTCCCCCGATACATGCACGGGCGTCAGCCATTCATGCGGCGAGGCCCCGACCACCTGCATGACCGCGACGCCGCCGAACAACATCAGCGCCGCGGCCCCCGCGATAGGCGCGACATGCCGGCCCGGGACCAAGCTGGCCAGACTCACGGAGATCACGAACAACACCACAAACGGACTTTCGATCCCGCCGGTCTTCGCCACGAGCAGCGCTTCCAGCGTGAGATCGAGCGCCACCTGGCTGTAGGCCAAGGCCGCCAACCACCGCTCGCCGTGGAGGCGCGAAAGCACCCACACGTAGGGCACCGTAATGGCGTAGGCGAAGGCGATCAGCCCATAGAAGGTCTGGAAGGGTTCACCCCGCGTCAGTTGCAAGCCAAGCGACAAGCCCAGCAGCAGCGTAACGACGACGACACGCAATCCCATCAGCCAGAACAGCCGTTCTTTCATGCTCTGCATGGGTGAGGATCGCCAGCGCCATTCCGTGGCGACGGCCGGCCACTGTTCGCCGGACAGACCGGGCACCGCGGAGAGCGCGCCCTCGAACGTCGCAGTGTGTGGGGAGGCGAACAACGACATGGTCGGCATCACCAGTCCTCACGCTGCGGGGGACGTTGCCGTCCGACCCCGGTAGGGCGAACGCCGCCGCAGCGTGGCGATGTCTATCCGATGGCGGACGCCATCGTGAAAATCGGCAGATACATCGCGATGACGATGAACCCGATGATGGTGCCCAAGAAGACCATCATCATCGGCTCCAGCAACGCCGTGAGGGCCGCAACCGCTTGGTCGACTTCTTCTTCATAGAAATCGGCGATCTTCCCCAACATGGCGTCCAATGCGCCGGTGGATTCGCCGACACCGATCATCTGAATCACCATCTTCGGGAACACATTGCTCTTTAACAACGGCTCGGCAATGGTCTTCCCGCCGCTGATACTGACCCGTGCGTCCAGAAGCGCGTTTTCGATGACCTTATTCCCCGACGTCTTGGCGCAGATGCTCATGGCCTCCAACAAGGGCACCCCGCTCGAAATCAATGTGCCCAAGGTTCGAGTAAACTTGGCGGTGGAGGCCTTCTTGATGAGATCGCCGAAGACAGGCAGTTTCAGCAGAAACGTGTCGATATACAATTTGCCCTGCGCCGTCGCATAGTACTTCTTGATGCTCCATCCCATCGCCATGAACGCGGCGGCGATGAGCACGAAATAGCTCTGCATGAAATTGCTGCAATTGATGACGAGCTGAGTCGGACCCGGCAAGCCCACCTTCCCACCGGACAATTCGGTGAACATCTTGGCGAAAATGGGAATCACCCAGATCATCAGCACACTGATGACGATGACGGCGACGCCGATGATGGCCGCCGGATACACCATGGCGCTCTTGATCTGACCTTTGAGCTTCATGGCTTTTTCGATGTGCTTGGAGAGGCGGTTCAGAATCGTGTCCAGGAGCCCGCCCATCTCGCCCGCATGAATCATGTTGCAATAGAGTTCGTCGAACACCTTCGGGTGCTTGCGCAGGGCATCGGCGAGCGTGGAACCGCCCTCCACCGCGAGCTTGGTTTCTCCGACCGCCTTGGCAAGGGCCTTGTTGTCCGACTGATTGGCCAAAATGTCGAGGCACTGCACCAACGGGAGCCCCGCATTGATCATCGTGCCGAACTGGCGGGTGAACACGACGATATCCTTGTCCCCGACTCCCCCGCCGAAACCGAAACTGAACCCACCTGGCTTTTCCTCCAGGGTCGTGACCGTGACGCTCTGTTTCTTGAGCTGTTCGAGGGCGTCCTCACGACTCTTGGCCGAGACCTCCCCCTTCTTGACAACGCCTTGCTTGGTCCGACCTACGTAGGCAAATGTTCCCATGGTCCATCCTCAGAAGGTTGAGATCCGTCGGCCGCAAAGCCGCACCACGCCCGTCTTAGGCTCCTTTGGGAAGTCTAGATGGGGGGTCCCAACCTGTCAAAACAAATGCTTTTTCCGCCAGGTTACGGCGATGGAGGCAGCGGCACACCGGCCGCCATGGAGTCAGAGAGGGGACGACCCAGGCTCGTCAGGACGGACGGGTGCTGCCGCGCAGAAACCCTCGATACAGATAGTGAAAACCTGAGGAAAGGGTCACCAGGACCAAGAGAAACAACAGGGGATGAAGCAGCCCAGGGTCGTACCCCCTGGCCGCCGCCAAGAGCACGAGGAGCAGATAGAGTAATTGCACCGCTGTGGTGCTTTTGCCCAGCACCGTGGGCGTAATGTCCAGCGGGGAATCTGTAAACCGGGCGACCATCGTCCCGATAATGAGGATCAGGTCCCGGCTGACCACCACGATCGCCACCCACGAGGGCACCAGATGCAGTGCCGACAGCGTCACAAACGCCGAGACCAACAAGAGTTTGTCGGCCAGGGGGTCCAGAATCTCCCCCAAGCGGGTTCGTTGATTGGTGAAACGGGCCACAGCCCCGTCGAGTGCATCCGTAATGCCGGCCACGAGAAGCACGATCAGGGCTCGGTCCGGCTGCTCATAGACGAGAAACCCCACCATGACGGGGATGAGGAGAATGCGCAGCGCTGTCAGGCTATTCGGGAGGTTCATGCGCAGATCCCCCCGGCCGCCGGTCGACGCGCCGGCAGCTAGGGTGGCGGCATGATAGGTAGGGGTGCCTCCGCTGTCAACCGCGGTTGCGCTCGTCCGGCCCACCTCCTTATAATGCCCTCCGACTGTGGAGTACGTGGACGGAGGATGGGATGAGCACGTTGCCGTTGTCGCTGAAGAAAGAAGGCTTGGTCGAACGCCATCAGATCGAAGGCATGGACCCGAGCGAACGATATTTCAACCGTTCCATTGCCGTCAATCGGACGGGAAACGGGTACCAAGCCACGGTGATGTATGAGGCCCTCGTCGTGGATGGGCGTCCGCAAAAGACCATCGCAGAGGCGGTGACCGATGTCGTCTCCCAGCTACGCAATTTCGGGTTCCGGCGCATGCGGACCCGCCTGAATTTCCGCGGCAAACGCTATTTGGCTGAAAAAGAAACCTGGGTCGACTACGCGGATTGATCCCTCCGCGGCGGGGCCACGACACCCCCCTGCGCCCCCTCATCCCCACGCCTGATAGACCGCGTCGTGCAGCCGAGGCCGAAAGGCTCTAATCTGCTCATTGGCGCGGCTCGGGTGCACGCGGTTTGACAGCAACACCACTAGCAGCCCAGCCTCCGGATCCATCCACAAGGATGTTCCCGTAAACCCCAGGTGCCCGAAGGCCTGAGCTGAAAAGTACTGGCCCGAAGACGACGGTGGAGACGGCGTATCCCAACCCAACGCCCGGCTTGATCCGGATATGCCCAACACCCGTGCGGTCAGCCGGCGTACCCAGGCCGACCGTGCCGTCGTTTCGTGCGCAGCCCGCTGATCGAGCCACCACTGCCCAAGCTCTCCCACGGCGTCGGCCGTACCGAACAGTCCGGCATGCCCGGCCACGCCCCCCAAACTCCAGGCGTTCTCGTCGTGCACCTCACCGCACAACAGCCGTCCCCGCCACGGATCACATTCCGTCGGCGCTACCAAGACCCCACTGCCGAAGACCTGCTCCACGGTTCTGGGCCGGTCGATAAAATCCACCGCACGCAGGTGTCGAACAGCCGGACGCTCCTGCCGCCACCAGACGTCTAGGGGCATGCCCAGCAGATGCTCCAGGAAAAATCCGAGCAGCATGAACCCCAGGTCACTGTAAAGACTTCGAGCGCCGGGGGGCGACGCCAGCGGTTCGTCCACAATCCACTGGCACACTTGTCGAATGGCCGTCGCCCGTTGGGTTGAATTCCAGCCCTCACCTGGCACTGGGGCAAGCCGCTCGTAAAAGGCTCGCCAGGCTGGAAGGCCAGTGGCATGGGCAAGCACCTGCTCACAGCTCGCCATCCCGATCTCCGTCGAAGCCACCGCCGCCCAGTGCGCCCCGATCGGCTGCTGAAGATCAAGGCGTCCTTGTTCGAGCAGATGTAGGACACCCAGCGTGGTGACAAGGGGTTTGGTCAGAGAGGCTAAATCATACACGATGTCCGGCGAGACTGCCGGCGAGTGGGGATCGTAGGTGAGCCGCCCCACGGCCTGTTCGTAGACGACGTGGCCGCCCACCCGTACATGGAGCACGGCCCCGGGGAAGACGCGGTCGGCGACCCCCGCCTGCAGAAGGGCGGTGACGGGATGAACGTGGGTCATGGGTGGGGAAACAGACGGCGATTCAACCGGTGTCGGGGGTTAGCTCGCCGGCCCCGCTGATCCCGGTTACTGATACCGGCCGGTCTCGCCAGCCTTATTGGACGGCGCGGCCGGCTCGGGCGTGTCTTCGTCGGCTTCCTCGACTTCCAACATCCGGTCGAAGGTCCGCACCGTGGAGCGAAGCCGTTCGATCATGAGGAGCCGCTGTTTGCGCAGTTCGGAAATATCGCGCTGGGTCTCGGCAAGTTCCACGCGCGCTTGGCGCAAGAGTTCGGACCCCTTGAGTTCCGCTTCTTTCAACAGGAGGTCGGCTTCCCGCTGCGCTGTTTTCTTGACGTCATCGGCCATCGCCTGGGCGGAGAGCAGCGTGTTGGACAGTGTGACCTCGTTGCGCTTCAAATCGGCCAACTGCTGTTCCATCAGCTGCACCCGTTCGCGCAAGATGGCATTGTCCCGGTTGACCCCCTCAACCGCCTGGGCCACTTCTTCGAGAAAGCGATTCACCTCGTCGCGGTCATAGCCCCGCATGCGGACCTGGAACACCATCTGCTGAATTTCCAAAGGCGTGAGTTTCATGGGCGTCCCTCTCTCGAATGGGTCATGAATCGAGCCTAGTGGAGGCGAGCCGCAAGGTCGCGCAGGGTCCCCACCACAGCGTATTGTAAGAAGACGATGGCGAAAATCGCAATCAAGGGGGACAGGTCGATTCCGGCCCGCCAACCCACGAGGCGCCGAATCGGCGTCAAGACCGGCTCGGTCGCCCGCTCCAGAAACTGCACGATCGGGTTCCACGGATCAGGGTTGACCCAAGAAATGAGCGCTCGGGCGATAATGATCCACTGATAGAGCCAGAGCAGCGAATCGAGCACCGTCGCAACCCCTTGCAAGACGTTCCCCACGACAAACATCAGCCTCCCAACTCCTGTGAGCGCCGTGCTGCCGCCTCTACCGCCTCCGCGGCGACGCGCGCACAGCCATTGTCTACCAAGACCTGCAGCCCCGCACGGGCAGCGTCCGGAATCCCATCGCCACCCGACAGGTGTCCAGACGGCTCCAACCGCATCGTCGCCGCGCCACGAGCGGCCCCCACCGCCAACTGTTCGGCCACATCACGCGGCAAACCGGCTTTCACCCCACCGTCCGCTAACGCCTCCAACGCCACAAAGACGAAGGCAGGGCCGCTGCCACTCAGGCCAGTCACCGCGTCCAGTAGGCCCTCGTCCACGACGACCGAGCGCCCCACTGCGTCACAGAGCCGTTGTGCAAACCGAGTATCCTCGGCCGTCGCACTCGCGTGGGGTGCCAGGGCGGACATACCGGCCCCCACCAACGCGGGGGCGTTAGGCATCACCCGCACAAGCCGAACGCCCGCGGGCACACGGGCCTTGAGCCAATCAAGTCGGCGCCCGGCCACGATGGACACCACCAGTTGTCCCGACAGGCCCGGGCGCAGGTCCCCCAGAACCCCGTCGCAGACCTGCGGCTTGACCGCCAAAACGAGCACATCCGCCCATCCGGCGATCGCAGCATTGTCGGTGCTGGTCTGGACTCCGAAACGCCTGGCCATCAGCTCGCGACGAGCGGGACTTGGATCCGTGGCGCGAATGTCGTCGGTACGACACACGCCGGCCGAGAGCAATCCGCCGATCAACGCCTCCGCCATCTGTCCGGCGCCAATGAAGGCCAACCGCTTGCCCACAAGACGCATTTAGCCCCTCGCCGGGGGCCGCGCCCCAAAAATGCCCGTCCCAACTCTCACAATCGTCGCCCCTTCCTCCACCGCCACCTCGAAATCGTGCGACATTCCCATGGACAACTCCTCAAACGAGTCTCGTCCCCCTCCCTGCGCCCGCATCGCCTCCCGCAACTCCCGCAAGAGACGGAAATAGTTCCGGGCGTCCTCGGGCTGGTCCGTCGGCGGAGGGATCGTCATCAGCCCCAACACCTGCACGTTCGGCATGGCCGCCAGTTGCGGCAAGGCCCGCACGGCCTCCTCAGGGGCGAATCCACCTTTCGTCGCTTCCCCGCCGACATTGACCTCCAGCAACACGGCTTGCCGGATGCCGGCCTCCTGAGTCCGCCGCTGAATCTCCTCGGCCAACTCCAAACTTTCCACCGAATGAATCAGCGCGAATCGCCCGACGACCTGCTTGACCTTGCGCCGCTGCAGACGTCCGATGAAATGCCATTCGATCCCCTGGCCCTGGAGCGCATCGAGCTTTGGCAAGGCCTCCTGCAGCCGGTTCTCCCCGAAAAGACGCACGCCGGAACCCAGTACCGCCCGCAACCGCTCGACATCGACCGTCTTCGTCGCAGCCAGAAGCCGCACGGACGAGGGATCTCGCCCGGTTCTCCGGGCCGCGCGCCGGATGGCCTCGCGAATGTCAGCCACGCGCCGCGCGATCGCCTGTGTCTCCGCCTGAGGTTCCACGAGCCTAACCCTGGGCGGTAAGCACGATGCCGCTCACCATCGTTCCCCGCACCGCACCTTCCCGCCGATAAGAATAGAACCGCTCCGGCTGACAGATCGTGCACTGGGATGCGGCATGGATGCGCGCCGGTTCGACGCCGGCCGCGACGGCTTGTCGCTGAATCAGGTCGTGCAGATGGAGCTTGGCCCGGTCGTCCTGCCGATCGCGGAGCACCGCTTCCCAGTCGGAAAAGCCGTCACGTAACCGCGCAATCACCGGCGCGTCCACCTCATAGCAGCAGACGCCGGCGGCGGGCCCGATGCCGATCTCGACATCCACTGCCCGGCTGTCGAATCGCTCGGCCATGAGGGACAGCGTCTTCGGCAGAATCCCGGCCACGGCGCCACGCCAGCCCGCATGGATGGCCGCCACGACCCGGCGTCGAGCATCATGGACCAGGATCGGCACGCAATCGGCCGTCTTGATCGTGAGACACACGTACGGCTGGTCGGTCACCAGCGCGTCCCATCCTTGCTCGAGTACGGATTGGGGCGGCAGGTCAGTGCCGACGACCAGCGCATCGATCCCATGCACTTGTTTCACCGCCGCCACGCGGCACCCCGTCAGTAGATGCCGGAGGGGCGAGTCGTCGGCTCGGAGCCGGCGTTCGGTTGCACTGACGTCGCGGTTGCCATGTTCACCCGGCAGCAAATGGCCCGCCTGCCTGGTGCCGAAAAAATGCGCCGCCCCCCTGTTTTCGGAAGCGAAGCCCGCAAGTCTGATAACACCCACGCCGTTCACCGCTTCATTGTGCCATGCCTGGGCGGCGCCGCCAACTCCAAACACGGAAGACGGCCGGCGGCGCGAACCCCGGCCCCCTCGGCTAGTCGGCTTGCTTGCGCAGGAACGTCGGCACGTCCCACTCGTCGTCCGGCAACAACCCGACGCGCTCCTTGATCTCGCGCTGCTCGCTGAGCTTGCGGAGAAACGCGGGGCGATCCAGGTCGCGAGCCGGTTTTTCGGCCGGTCCGGCCGACACGCCCGCCAACACTTGCTGCCCCGCCCGCACGGGCGCCGGCTTGGCGACCGGACGTTCGACGGCCGGTGCGGGCTTGACCATCTCGTCCCCCCGGTCAAAGCCGGTCGCGATGACCGTTACAACCAAATCGTCGCCCATATCCGGATTGATCACCTGCCCGACGATGATGTTGGCTTCGGGGTCGGCCGTCTCCTTGATGATCGACGCCGCCTCATCCACTTCATGCAGGGAGAGATTGGCGCCGCCGGTGATGTTCAGCAACACGCCCCGCGCCCCTTCCACCGTTCCTTCTTCAAGCAGCGGCGAATTGATGGCCTTCTGCGCGGCTTCGATGGCACGATTGGCGCCTTGGGCCCGCCCCATCCCCATCACAGCCCGGCCGGTATGCGCCATGACGGTGCGCACATCGGCAAAGTCCACGTTCACGTGGCCCGTGGTGGTGATGACGTCCGCAATGCCTTGAATGGCTTGACGGAGAACGTCGTCGGCGACTTTGAACGCGTCCAACAGCGGCGTCGCCTTGTCGACGATGGCCAACAGCCGTTGGTTCGGAATCACCAGGAGCGTGTCGACATGCCGGCGCAAATCGCGGATTCCTTCCTCCGCATGGCTCATGCGCCGGTGCCCCTCGAACTGGAAGGGCTTCGTGACGACCCCGACGGTGAGAATACCCAATTCCCGCGCCACGGCCGCCACAATCGGCGCCGCGCCGGTGCCCGTGCCGCCGCCCATGCCGGCCGTCACGAACACCATGTCCGCGCCTTCCAGCGCGTCGCGGATCTGGTCCTTCGATTCCAGCGCCGCATCCTTGCCGATTTCCGGCCGGGCGCCCGCACCCAACCCGCGCGTCCGCTCCGGACCCAGTTGAATCTTAAACGCCGCAAGCGACCGATCCAGCGCCTGCAGATCGGTATTCGCCGCGATGAATTCCACCCGGCTCAGCCCGGAGTTGATCATCGTATTGACTGCGTTACATCCGGCTCCGCCACACCCGACGACCTTGATGTGGACCGGGGACATCAGATCCTCCTGAAAAGAAAACATAGGCCTCCTCCCTCCCGAAAGCCTGGCCGAGGCTTTCGCTGTGTAAGGTTAAAAGAACTCGCCAACCCACGCGCGCATACGATCGATGACCTTTCCCAATCCGCTGCCGGTTCCAATGCCCGCCAATTCCTGGTCGTCGGCGTGTTGCCGCGCATGCAGCAGCAGTCCGACGCCGGTGGCGTATATGGGGTTGCTCACGATGTCCCGAAGTCCGCCCACCCCGCCCGGCGCACCGCGCCTGGCCGGCAGATTCAGCAAACGCTCCGCTGCGTCCGGCATGCCTTCGAGCAGCGATGTGCCGCCGGTCAACACGACCCCGGCGCCCAACATGCCCTCGTACCCGGCGCGCGAAATTTCCCGGCGTACAAGCTCGAACATTTCCTCGACCCGCGGCTCCAGAATGTCCCCGATATCCCTGCGGGTAAACGTGCGCGGGGGCCGTTCTCCGACCGAGGGCACTTCGACCACCTGATGCCCCTGCAACAGATCGACACGCGCGATCCCATGTTGAATCTTGATCTTCTCGGCTTCGCTTTGCGACGTGAGCAATCCGATCGCCAAATCCTTCGTCAGATTCTGGCCGCCGATCGGCAAGACCGCGGTGTGGCGCACACTGCCGTCCAGGAAGATCGCCAAATCTGAGGTGCCCCCCCCAAAGTCGATCATCGCCACGCCCAGCTCTTTTTCTTCGGGACTCAGGACGGCCTCACTCGAGGCCAACGGCTGCAGCACGATGTCCACGACATCCAACCCGGCTCGATTGACGCTCTTGACCAGATTCTGAGCGGACGTCACGGCGCCGGTGATCACATGGACGTTGACCTCGAGCCGGGTGCCCGACATGCCGATAGGGTCCCGCACCCCATCCTGATCGTCCACCATGAACTCGCGGGGCAGAACGTGGAGCACGCGCCGTTCGTGCGGCACCACGGCCATGGTTCGAGCACTGTCCACCGCGCGTTGAACGTCCTCGCGCGAGACCTCCTGTTTCTTGAGCACCACGACGCCCTTGCAGTTTTCTCCGGCGATGTGCCCCCCGGCGATACCCGTATAGACCGAATGAATCTCGACGCCCGCCATCAATTCGGCGTCGTCGACCGCTTTCTTGATCGACTCCACGGTACTCTCAATGTTGACGACCACGCCCTTCCGCAGTCCGCGCGAGGGACTGGACCCCACGCCGATGATGTTCAGCGCGCCGCCTTCCGCGACCTCCGCGACGATGGCGCAGATCTTGGTGGTGCCGATGTCGAGGCCCACTAAAATTTGCTCACGTTTGGGCACGCGCTACCCCCTTTCTCGAACGATCACCCGATCGGCGAACCGCAGATCGACATCGACGGCCCGCTGGGCCAACGATGCGCCGTGTTCGGCGACTAAGACCGGCTTCAATTGTTGATACAACGTCCACTTGGCGCTGAACGGCGCCTGGCCAAACAGCACTCGGGTCTCATGCACGGACACGATGAGGTTCAGAGGATTGGCCGCATCGACCGTCACCCGCTGGCCCTCGGCCCGCTCGATCAGGGCCGCCAACTCGAACGCCTCCTTCGCCGTCCGCCGCTCCCGGCTTCCCGGCTGCGAGAGCCGCTTGATGTCGAGCCCCGTCACCAACGGCAGCGATTCGTCCGTCGTCTGGCCGATCCACTTCAGGATGATGCCCTCCTCGTCCACCAGCACATTGGCGTGAACACCCTGCACCACCCCGGCGGGCTTCCGTTCCACAATCGCCACATCCAAGCCGTGCAGGGGAAGCCGGGTGAACTCCACTTCCTTGACCCACGGCATAGCCTTCACCCGATCGGCCATCGAGGCGGTATCCAGACTGAACAACGTCGCGGACTTGGGCACTTGCAGCTTGGCCAACACTTCGGCGCGTGTCACATGGGTCGCCCCCGAAACATAGACATCCCGTACCTGAAAGCATTCGGCGAGCCAGGGACCGCTGTAGCGCCAGGCTTGCGCAACGCCCCATACGGCAAAACCACAGGCGACGATGAAGAGGGTCAGCCTGCCCAGCCCTAGGATCAAGCGGAGCACCCGACGCCCAGCGCCCTGAGGTGTCTCTGCCGCCTGGTCTCGGCGCAGATTCTGCCGCCTGACCGGCGCCGCCGGCTTCGGATCTTTCTGAAGCCCGTCCCGTCGAATGGTCACGCGTGTCCCGCCTCCCGTGGTCCCATCCCAGCCTTGGCCCGCGCCACGGCCGACGCCAAGATCCGCTCCGTGAGGGTGTCGTAATCGATGCCCGCCTTGGCAGCCGCCATGGGCAACAAGCTCGTCTCCGTCATGCCGGGTACCGTGTTGACCTCCAACACGTACGGGGTGCCGCGCGGCGTCAGGCGAAAATCCACACGCGCGGCCCCTTCGCATCCCAGCGCGTCATAGGCCCGCACGGCCAGTTCGCCAAGGCGTTTCGCAACTGGCCGCGACAACGGCGCGGGGCAGAGATACTGGGTCTGTCCCTTCTGATATTTTGCGGAGAAATCGTAGAACCCGGAAGGAGCAACGATCTCGACGGCGGGAAGCGCTTCGCGATGCATGCCGTCCCCCAGCACCCCGACCGTCAGTTCATGGCCAGGGATGAACGCCTCGATCACGGCTTCCGCGTCGTAGCGATGCGCCGCCGCCAGCGCAGGTCTCCATTGCGCCGGCTTTCTAGCGATGCTGACCCCGATGGTCGACCCCTGGGTGGCCGGCTTGACGATCACCGGCCACTTCAACCCACGCGGCAAGGCCGGGCGCGCCGTCCGCCCCTCGACAATCACCCCGCCGGGCGGCACCGGCACCCCGGCCGCGGCCAAGACCACCTTCGTCAGCACTTTGTGCATCGCCACTGCACTGGCCCGCACCCCCGAGCCGGTATAGGGGATGCGCAAGGATTCCAGCAGCCCCTGAATCGTGCCGTCTTCCCCGCCCGGCCCGTGGAGGCTGATAAAGGCGAGTTCGATCCGTTGCGCCCGCAATGCTTCGACGATCGTCAGCCCCACATCGATTCCAACCGCGTCGTACCCGCGGCGCAGCAGCGCCTGGTGGACGGCCTGGCCGGTCCGCAGCGAGACCTCCCGCTCTGCCGACTCCCCGCCCATCAGAACCCCGATCCGCGCCCGTGTCAGCGGCCCCTTCCCACTCATTCCCGACCTCCCGACTTCACGTCTGCTTCGCCCACCACCTTGAGTTCGAGTTCCAACGTCACGCCCACCGTGTCTTGGACCCTTTGTTGGACTTGGGCGATCAAGGCCAACACGTCCGCGGCCGAGGCCGCGCCCAGATTCACGATGAAGTTGGCGTGTTTCGGAGAGACTTGCGCGTCGCCGACGCGCAGGCCCTTCAGACCAGCGGCTTCGATGACCTGCCCGGCCGACTGCGGCCCCGGATTCTTGAATACACACCCGGCATTGGGCTGGGTCAGCGGTTGGGTGTCCTTCCGGTAGCGGAGATAGTCGGAAATGGCATGATCCACCTCGCCCTTCGACGAGGCCCGCAATTGCATCCAGACACCGACGACAATGCCCGGTGGCAGATACGCCCGGCGATAGTCGAACCGGATCGCCTCGCGGGGATAGTCCCGCAGAGCCCCGTCCGGCTCCGCCATGCGTAACGCCTTGAGGCTGTCCTTCATTTCGCCTAACCGGGTACCCGCATTCATCACCACGCACCCGCCGACGGTTCCAGGTATTCCCGCCGCCCATTCCATGCCGGCCAACCCGTGCTTGATGGCATGCTGCAACAACGTGGGCATCCCGACTCCACCTTCCGCGTACACCACCTGCCCCGGTTCATTCCGAATCGCCTTGAGCCTCGCGAGACTGACCACGATCCCGCGGATGCCGCCGTCGTTGATCAACACGTTGGTCCCGCCGAGCACAAACACGGGGACGCCGGCGGCGGACGCCTGCCGGAGCAGATGCGCGGCGTCGGCCTCGTCGGCAGGCGTCGCCAATACGTCGGCAATCCCGCCGATCTTGAATGAGGTCAGTTCCTTGAGCGAGGCGTCGTAGTGCACGTCGCCACGCACCCCCGCCAACACGGGGGCGAACCGGCTCCCCGGCTCCGCACCGGCGGACGGCCGCCCGGATGATGTTCGCCCATGCGTGTCTGGCATGATGACGACTCACGACGGCAAACGATCCAAAATCCCCAGTCCCGCTTTCCAAATGTCTCCGGCCCCTAGTGTGAGGACCAAGTCTCCCGGCTCCAGCGTCGGCACCACCCGATCGGGCAATTCCTGCTTCTGCGGCACCCACGTGACATTGGCCTGCCCCGCTGCACGCACCCGCTCGGCCAACACTTCGCCCGTGATCCCGGGAATCGGCTGCTCGCTGGCCGGGTAAATATCCGTGACAAAGAGCACGTCGGCCTGTCCGAACGCCTGCGCGAAATCGTCGAGCAGATCGCGCGTCCGCGTATAGCGATGCGGTTGGAACAGCACCACCAGGCGTCGGGTCCAGCCTTGTCTGGCCGCCGCGATGGTAGCTTTGATTTCCGTTGGATGGTGGCCGTAGTCGTCCACGACCATAATGCCCGCCTTCTCTCCGCGCAGGTGGAACCGGCGTTCCACGCCGGAGAATGCCGCCAGGCCGCGGCGAATCAGATCCACCGGCACGTCCAGCTCCAGCCCGATCGCGATGGCGGCCAAGGCGTTCGACACGTTGTGAATGCCGGGAATCACCAGACGGAAGGGGCCGAGATTGCGACCGCGGAAGTGCGCCCGGAACTCCGAGCCCCACTCCTTCAGCACGATGTCGGTGGCCCGAAAATCCGGCGGCGGCCCCCCCGGATGTTCCTGCAGTCCATAGGTTTGATACCGCTTCACCACGCCGCCAAGCAGGGAGCGCAGCCGCTCGTTGTCACTACACAATACCGCTAGCCCATAAAAGGGAATTCGATTGATGAATTCCAGGAACGCCGCGTGAACCCTCTCCATGGATCCGTAGTGATCCAGATGCTCGCGGTCGATATTGGTGACGGCAATGATCGTCGGGGACAGGCGGAGAAAAGACCCGTCACTTTCGTCGGCTTCCGCCACCAACAATTCGCCACGGCCCAACCGGGCATGGCTTCCCAAGGCGTTGACTTTCCCCCCGATGACCATCGTGGGATCCAGCCCGCCTTCGGCCAGTACGCTGGCGACCATAGAAGTCGTCGTGGTCTTGCCGTGGGCTCCGGCGATCGCCACGCCGTATTTGAGCCGCATGAGCTCCGCCAACATTTCGGCGCGAGGAATGACCGGAATGACCTTCTCTTTGGCGGCCAGCACTTCCGGATTCGTCGGCGAGACGGCCGAGGAAATCACGACCACCTGGGCGGGCCCGATATTCGATTCGTGATGCCCGATGAAAATGCGGCCCCCCAACTCCTCGAGGCGTCGCGTGGTCTCCGAGGCGGCGAGATCGGACCCCGTCACCTTGTATCCGAGGGTCAACAGCACCTCGGCAATGCCGCTCATTCCGGATCCGCCGATGCCCACCAAATGAATGTGTTGAATTTTTCGAAACATAACGCGCCGTGCTACAGATAGGGTTGATGTTCCGTGAGAGGTCGGTCTGTCTCCCGCACCGTCACGTCTGCCTAACTCCAGTAGACCGGTTAGCTTCATGCGTCTCCCCCGCTGCCAGCGTGAGACACTCGTCCACGATCCGCGCCGCGGCATCGACCCGCCGCATGTGCACACTGCGCTCGCGCATCTGTCGCAGCCGCTCCGGGTCGGAGACCAACTCGCGGATGGTCGCGGCCAAGTACCCGCCGGACAAGTCATGTTGAGGAATGACCACGGCCGCTCCCGCAGCCTCCATCACGGCCGCATTCTTGGCCTGATGGTTATAAATCGCTTGGGGCAAGGGGATGAGAACCGCCGGGCAACCGCAGGCCGTCAGTTCCGCGATGGTCATCGCCCCCGCTCGGGCGATCACCAAATCCGCCGACCGCAATACCAGCGGCATATCGTAGAAGAACGCCTGGACGTCCGCCCGGAACCCGCCCTCTCGATACGCAGCTTCTACCGCCTGGCACTCCGCTTCTCCTGTCTGATGCGTGAAGATCAGCCGCTCCCGGAGATCGCGTAACTCCACCAGCGCCGAGACCATGGCCCCGTTGATCGCCTTCGCGCCCTGACTCCCGCCAAAAATCAACACATGCACGGCCTGCACTCCCTTCCGCTGTTGTTCCGAGCCGTCCGGCTCAAAAAAAGCTCGCCGAATCGGCGTGCCCACCACTCGCACCTTACTTCGCTGGAAGAACTCCGCCGTCGCCTCGAAGGCCAGAAACACCCGGTCGGCCAACGGCCCCAGCACCTTGTTCGCCAGCCCCGGATACGAATTGGGCTCGAGAATGACCCGAGGCACCCGTGCCAACCAAGCCGCCACCAACACAGCCGGCGTCGTATAGCCTCCGACCCCGATCACCACGGTGGCACGTTGTTCCCACAGGATCCGCAAGGCCTGCCACACCCCGATGGGCAACGCCAGCAGCGCCTTGACACGCCCCCACAGCCCAATGCCCATCAGCGGTTTGGCGGTGATCAGTCGCAGCGGAAGCCCCTCGTGTGGAACCACCCGCGACTCGATCCCCCGGGTAGTGCCGACAAACAGGATCGTGGATCGGGAATCGCGCGCCTGAAACTCGCGAGCCAAGGCAATGGCCGGATAGAGATGCCCCCCGGTCCCGCCCGCTGCGATCACCACACGCATGGGCTCGCTCACGTGTCATAGTCCCCCCGTGGCCCGCCGCCCTGCCCGGCATAGCGATCCCGCGAGATGCTGAGCAGGATACCGATGGCCACCAAGCTAACCACCAATGACGATCCTCCGTAACTCACCAGCGGAAGCGTCAGCCCCTTCGTCGGCAGCAGCCCCGTCACGACGCCGGCGTTAATGAGGGCCTGGACCCCGATCAACATGGTGAGCCCGGTCCCCAGGAAATACCCGAAGGGCATCCGAGCCCGATCGGCGATCTGAAAACCCCGCAACACCAGCAGCAGGAAAAGCGCCATGATCGCCGTCGTGCCCACGAGGCCCAGTTCCTCGCCGACCAAGGCCAACACGAAGTCGGTGTGCGCCTCCGGCAGAAAGAAGAGTTTTTGCTTTCCCTCGCCCAGCCCGACCCCAAATGGGCCCCCGCTTCCGAAGGCCAAGAAGGATTGGGTGACCTGGAACCCTCCGTCGGCCGCGTCTTTCCAAGGCGTCAGAAACGTCATCAGCCGCTGCCGCCGATAGGGCGAACGCAGAATCAGGATCGCCACAACCGGCAGTGCCGCCAGCACCAGTCCCACCACATGCGACAGACGCGCGCCAGCCACGAACAGGAGCGTCATGAGAACGGCCCCGACCACGACCACACTCCCCAGGTCCGGCTGCAGGAGAATCATGCCGCACAGCGGCCCCACGACCAGCAGCGGGGGAAGGAAGCCATTGAAGCACTGGCCGATTTTTGGCCCCTTCTTCGCCAGATACGCCGCGAGATAGACGATGATCAGGACCTTCGCGATCTCCGTCGGCTGCAACAAGGCCGGACCGATCCGGATCCACCGGCGCGCGCCTTTCGTCATCACCCCGATCCCCGGAATCAGCACCAACGCCAGCAGCAGTCCGGAGCCGATTAGCAGCGGCGTGGCCAGCTTTTTCCATATCGCATAGTCGATGCGCGAGGTGATGTGCATGAGCGCGAGACCCAGCGTCAGCCACGCCAACTGGCGCTTGAGAAAATAGCTTTGATCCTGAAACTTGTTGCCGGCCACCACAGCGCTCGCGCTAAAGACCATCACCAGACCGATAAGCGACAGCACCAGCGTCACCGCAAGGAGGGTATGGTCCATGGCCACCAGCTTGCGGGCACGTTGCCCGGAAGACGGCCATGGCAACGCCAGGGTTCCTGCGGCTTTGCTCGCCATCGCTTTCACCATCGAAACGCCCGCCCCCCACTCAGGACAACGCCTGCACCAACGCTTTGAATTGGCGCCCACGATCCTGATAGTCGATGAACATGTCGAAACTGGCACAGCAGGGCGACAGCAACACCATGTCCCCCGCCACCGCCAAGGAGGCGGCCAGCGAGACCGCGTCGCGCAACGATGCGGCCTGGCGTACTGGAACCACCCGGCCCAACGCCGCCTCGATCAACGGCGCCGCCTCCCCGATCGTGATGATCCCTTTCGCCCGTTGCCCGACCGCCGGAATCAGGCGGCTGAAATCTCCGCCCTTGTCTTTCCCGCCCGCGATCAGCCACAGGGGCTGCTCGACGCTCTCGAGCGCTTTCAGGGTCGCGTCGACATTGGTGCCTTTTGAGTCGTTGATGTACCGGACGCCGTGCCGCTCCCGCACAAACTCCAGGGCATGCTCCAATCCTGGGAACGAGGCGAGCACGCCCCGAATCGCCTCGACCGAGCAGCCGGCCAGCAGTCCGATGGTGGACGCCGCCAACGCATTTTCCACATTGTGCAAGCCGATCAGCTTCATGTCCGACCGCCGGCAGAGATCCTGCGTCGTCCCCTGCAAGGAGACCGTCAACCGCTCACCCTGCAGCGAGGCCCCTCCGGCAAAATCGACAGGGATTCGGTCGCCTCGCGTGAACGCCAGGCGCGTCCCCCGGCCCTGCGCGCTCAAACCGACGACCTGCGGATCACCTAGATTCACCAAGGAGTAGTCCGCCGGCGTCTGATTCTCGAAAATCCTCGCCTTGGCGGCCACATAGTCTTCGACACGGGCATACCGGTCCATGTGGTCCGTGGTGATATTCAGCAACGCGGCCACATGCGGCCGAAACTGTTCAATCGTCTCCAGCTGAAAACTGGACACCTCCGCCACGACACATTCGTAGGGCGACGGGGCTCCGGCACACTCCGCTTCATACACCTGCAACGCGGCTTCTGAGAGCGCGATCCCGAGATTCCCCCCCACGAAGGCGCGACGTCCGCTGGCCTCGAGAAACTTCCCGATCAAGGTGACCGTCGTGCTCTTTCCATTCGTTCCGGTGACCGCGAATATGGGAGTACGAAAGAATCGGGACGCCAATTCGAGTTCGCCGATCACCCGCCCGCCGCGGGTACGAACTCGGTCGAGGATATCGGTATGCGTCGGCACTCCCGGGCTGATGACCACCAACTCCGCATCCTGAAACGCCGTCTCGTATCGTTCGCCCAATGCCAACTGGAGCCCGCGCGCATCCAAGCGGGACAGTGCGTCGCTGAGTTCGTGCTCACCCTTACGATCGGCCACGGTCACCCGCGCGCCCAACCGGGCGAGCAGCCGGGCAGCGGCCATCCCGCTCCGCGCCAGCCCCACCACAGCCACGGGCTTGCCCGCCACCGCCGCCTGCATGTCCGTAGAGAGGGCCATCGTCGTCATCGCAGCTTCAACGTACTCAGACTCAGCAGAGCCAACAAGATCGCGATGATCCACAAGCGCACGACCACTTTCGGCTCTTCCCACCCTTTCATTTCAAAGTGATGGTGGATCGGCGCCATGAGGAAAATGCGCTTTCCGCGTGACTTGAAGGACAGCACCTGAAAGATGACCGACACCGCCTCGATCACAAACACCCCCCCGACCAGCAGCAGCAACAGCTCGTGCTTGCTGATCACCGCCACCGTGCCCAACGCTGCGCCCAGGGGCAACGAGCCGACGTCCCCCATAAAGACCGACGCCGGATACGTATTGAACCAGAGGAATCCGAGGCTCGCCCCGAAGATCGCGGCCGTGAAGACGCCGACTTCACCCGCCCCCTCCACGTACGGCACGAGCAGATAGTCCGAAAAGATCTTGTTCCCGGCGATGTAGACCACGATCGTATAGGCCATCGTCGCGATCATGACCGGGCCGATGGCCAGACCGTCCAACCCATCGGTCAGATTGACCGCATTTGAAGCTCCGACGATCACCAACACCACGAAGGGCACGTAAAAGAGGCCCAGATCAGGCGTGATGTTCTTGAAAAAGGGGAGATTGAGCTTGGTCGAAAAACTCGGCAAGGCGTACAGAATGATGCCGATCAGGATGGCCACGCCGAACTGGCCGATGAATTTTTCGGTCGCCGTCAGCCCCTTCGAGCGGGCCTTGCTGAATTTCAGGTAATCGTCGGCAAAGCCGATCAGGCCGAACCCCAAGGTCGATAGCACCACGAGCCACACATAGGTATTCGTCAGGTCCGCCCACAGCAAGGTCGACAACACGACGGCAAAGATGATCAGAATGCCGCCCATGGTGGGCGTCCCGCTTTTGGCGAGATGGGTTTTCGGCCCGTCCTCCCGCACTTGCTGGCCCATCTTGATTTCCTGAAGCTTGTTGATGAACCAAGGCGTGAGGACAAATGCGATCAGAAAGGCCGTCACGGCCGCGTAGATCACGCGAAAACTCAAGTACCGGAAGACGTTCAGGAACGAAAACTCTGTGTGAAGAGGATAGAGCCAGTTGTACAGCATGGGTCGCCGTTGAGTCCGTTCTCTGCGCTGCCGCCCGCTAGGCCCCCGCCGCCATGCGGATGCGGCCTTGCACGATTTCCAGCACCCGCTCCAATCGCATGCCGCGCGACGCCTTGACCAACACCGTGTCACCGGCCTTCAGCATCGACTTGAGCACCGCCCCCGCCGCAGCTGCGTCGGCCACCTCGTGGATCCGCTCCGCCGACATGCCGGCCTTGCGGGCACCCTGCGCCAACATTGCGCCCAACCGCCCACAGGCGATGAGCACGCCGATCTGCCGCTGCGCCGCCACGGCGCCGACTTCGCGGTGGAACTCGCTTTCCTTGGGACCGAGCTCCAGCATGTCGCCGAGCACCGCGATGGTCCGCCCGCCTTGGCCCATTTCGCCCAGAAGCTGCAAGGCGGCTTTCATCGAAGATGGGTTGGCGTTGTAACAATCGTTGATGATCCGAGCGCCGCGCACGAGCACCACCTGCGACCGCATGGAGGCCGGGCGGAACGCCGCCAGTCCCTTCGCAATCATGGTCCGGCTCAATCCCACCGCACAGCCCACGGCAGCCGCGGCCAACGCGTTGGTCACGTTGTGGACCCCATAGACCCGCAGCGCAACGGTCGTAGGACGCGCCCGCCCGGGCACATGCAATTTGAAGGTCGCCCCCTGCTTGCCCCGGTTGTCGATCTCGGTGGCCCGGACATCCGCGCGCGCCGAGAGACCGAAGGCCAAGACCCGTCCGCGCGCGCGGGCCGCCAGATAGTCGAAGTAGGCGTCGTCCGCATTCAACACGACGACGTCATCCGGTGACATCATGTCCAACAGTTCGGCTTTGGCCTGCGCCGAGCCCTCCAAGTCCCCGAAAAACTCGAGGTGGTCGGCCCCGATGTTCGTGATGATCCCCAACGTGGGCTTCACCATTTCGCATAACTTCGTCGTTTGGCCCCGCGCGTCCACCCCCATTTCGATGACGGCGGCCTTGTACCGCGGGGTCAGCCGCAGCAGCATCTGCGGCACACCGATCCGATTGTTCAAATTGCCTTCGGTTTTCAGCGTGGTCCATCGCGTCGCCAACACACTGGCGGTCATTTCCTTGGTCGTCGTCTTCCCGTTGCTGCCCGTCACGGCCACGATGGGGATGCGGAATCGTTGTCGGTGATGGGTCGCCAAATGCTGGAACGCTGCCAACGTATCCTTCACGCCGAGAATAAGAGCCGGCCGACGCGCGTGGCCGCGCGAGAGGAGGTCAGCCGGCACCTGGTAGGCCTCATGAACCAGCGCCACGGTCGCGCCCTTGCGGAGAACCTCGGGCACGAAGGCAGATCCATCGAATCGTTCGCCCTGCAACGCGACAAAACAATCCCCCCGGCGAACGGTCCGTGAATCAGTCCAGAGACGCTTGATGGGAGTCTTGAGATGCGCCGTGACCTCGCCGGCCAAGACCCGCGGGTTCACGACTTCCAACAGTTCCTCGAGCGTGAACAGCGATGTTCCCATGAATTCAAACTCTCCGTGCATCATCCGGCCTACCGTCCGCCCAAGGCCGTAATCGCCGCCCGGGCTTCCTCACGATCGTCGAAATGATGCTTGGTGGTTCCGATGATTTGGTAGTCTTCGTGTCCCTTGCCGGCAATCAGCACCAGATCGTCGGGACGGGCTTCACGAACCGCGGCTCGAATCGCCTCCCGACGGTCGGCGATCAAGCGGTACTGGACGTGAGGCCTTCGTCCCAAGGCCTCTTTCACGCCCACTTCCACTTCCCGCAGAATGTGCTCCGGATTCTCGGTCCTAGGATTGTCCGAGGTCAGCACGACGACGTCGCTCCGCTCCACAGCGGCCCGCCCCATCTTCGGCCGCTTCGTACGATCACGATCCCCGCCACAACCGAATACGGTGATGATGCGTCCCGTCTTCAATCGCTCAGCCGCCGAGAGCAATCGGATCAACGCGTCTTCCGTATGGGCATAGTCGACCACCACGGTGAACGGCTGACCGGCCAGAACACGCTCGAATCGTCCGGGCACGTTGTGCACGGATGCCACGCCCCGACACACCGCCTCGAGCGACAGCCCCTCATGTAATGCGACCCCGATGGCCGCCAACGTATTGGAGATGTTGTGCTCCCCCACCAAGTGACTTTCCACTCGGGCTTGCCCCAGCGGCGTCACCAGGGTAAAAGACGTTCCCCCGGCCGACATCCGAATGTCCTCCGCCCGCAAGTCGGCGCGGCCGCCCAATCCATAGGTCCAGACCGGAACCGTCACGGCCTTGACGATACGGGCCGAACGGGGATCGTCGGCATTCACGATGGCCCGTTTGGTGTTGGGCTTGCAGCCGCGATGGTCCAGTCCGGTGAAAAGCTTCAACTTCGCATTGAAGTAGTCGTCCAGGTCGCGATGGAAATCGAGGTGGTCCTGCGTGAGATTCGTGAAGACCGCCACATCGTACTCGCACCCCACCGTCCGATCGAGAGCCAGGGCGTGGGACGACACCTCCATCACCGCGGCGTCCAATTTGGCGGTCACCATGCGCGCCAGCAAATCTTGCAACTCAAGGGCGCCGGGCGTCGTGTGCGAGGCCGGGATCCGCTCCGCGCCGATTTCGTAGGCCACCGTACCGATCAGGCCGACGCGCCGCCCAGCCGACTCCAACATGGCCCGGCACAGATACGTCGTGGTCGTCTTCCCGTTCGTACCCGTCACACCGATCATCCGGAGGCGAGCCGACGGCTTTCCATGGAACGCGCTGCCCAGCAGGCCCAGCGCACGGCGGCTATCCGCCACCTGCACCACCGGAACGGCCAAGCCCGACACCTCCTGTTGAACCACGAGGGCGACGGCCCCGGAGTTCACAGCCTGCGCGACGTACTGGTGCCCGTCCACGCGCTCTCCCTTGACGGCGATAAAGAGCGTGCCCGGCTTGACCTGTCGGGAGTCATCGGTCACCCCGGCGAGCGGCACGTCCAATGAGCCGGCACGACGGACCACGCCCAACTCGTTGGCCTGAGGCTCGATAAGTTCAGCCAGCGTCACGCCCCGCTCACCTCCGGACTAGTTTGCCATCGCAATCTTTACGGTCTGATTCGGCCCCACACCGAGGTGCGGCAGCACCTGTTCCGCGATACGCCGGAAAGCCGGCGCCGCCACGGCGCCGCCCCAGGCATCCACTTGCGGTTCATCCACCACCACAACAATCGCCACACGCGGGTCATCCGCCGGCGCGAACCCGACGAACGAGCCAATCACCATCGTAGAGGAGTAGGCCCCGGTTCGTGGATCGACCTTTTGCGCTGTCCCCGTTTTCCCAGCCACACGAATGCCGGACAGGGCGGCCTTCATGCCCGTTCCGCTCGTGACGACTCCTTCGAGGATGGCGGTCATCGCGTGCGCTGTGGCGGGCGAAATAACCTGGCGACGGACTTCCGGCCCCATCTGTGCCAGGGTGCGCCCCTTCGCATCGCGCACCTCCGACACCAGATAGGGCTTCATCAAGGTGCCGCCGTTGGCAATGGCGGAGACCCCCGCGGCCAATTGAAGCGCCGTCACGCCGACCTCCTGCCCCATGGCAATGGAGGCCAGACTGCGCCGACCCCATTCCTTGGTCGGCTTCAGCAGGCCGGACACTTCACCGGGCAAATCGGCATCGGTCCGCTCGCCGAACCCGAACTTGCGCAAATACTCGTACAATCGGCGCTCGCCAAGCTTCATGGCCGTCTTGGCCGCTCCAATGTTGCTCGACTTGGCCACCATTTCCGACACGGTCATCCAGCCCAACTTTTCATGGTCGTGAATCGTCGTGCTCGCGATGCTCATCTGGCCAAATTCCCCGAACAACGACGTGCTCGGCGTCACCACTTTTTCTTCCAGCGCGGCCGCCGTCATGAACATCTTCATGGTGCTGCCGGGCTCGAACGTGTCGGCAATAGCGCGATTGCGCCACCGATCCGGAGTCAGTGACTTCACGACGTTGGGGTCGAAACGCGGATTGACGGCCATTGCCAAAGTGGCGCCCGTGTGAGGATCCATGACGATGGCGACACCCCCTTTGGCCCTCGTGCTGTCGACAGCCTCCTCCAACTCCTTCTCCGCGACATACTGTACGACCTCGTCGATCGTCAGCGTGACGTGCCGCCCGGCGTCCGGCCCGGCCTCTTGGACGCCGCGCGGCAGCACCGTTCGCCCCAGGGCGTCTCGCTCCAACAACATGATTTGCTTGTCCCCACGCAAGTAGCGATCGTAGCGGCGCTCAATTCCTTCCAAGCCAGAGCCGTCCATCCCTGCAAAACCCAGCACATGCGCCAACAGCGGCCCCTTTGGGTAGAACCGGCGGCCCTCCATCACCACCCCGATGCCGTCCAGCGACAAAGCCTGCAGGCGGCGCCCTTGATCCGGGTCCAGTTTTCGGGCCAACCAGACGAAGTGCCGGTCCTGGCGAAGTTTCTTCTCGAGTTCTTGCGCCCGCAGGTTCAGCACCGTCGCCAGCCGGCGCGAAACACCGTGCAAATCGCCCAACGCGGTGGGCACCCCGAACGCCGATGGGACTTCCACGTTGATGGCCAGCACTTTCCCGTTCCGATCGTAAATGGTCCCGCGGGCCCCCTCGAGCGTCACCGCCTTCCAATGCTGCCGATCTGCGCGCTGAGTCAGTTCCGCGGCTTGAAGAATGTGCAGGTTGACCAGGCGGGCCAGCACCACCAGAAAACCGACCATCATACCCAGCACCGCGACCCGGCGACGCCAACGATGCACGAGATCCCCCGCTATGGTTATTTCACAAGACTGCGAGCGATCTGCATTTCCGTCACGGCCCCCCCGGGCACGGACAGCCCGGGATCAGCACGACGGACGACCACGATTTGCCCCTGCTGCGGCTGCATCATCCCCAACTTTTCGCGCGCCACGCGCGCGATACGGTCCGGCGCGCTCAGGGCCGCCAGCTTGACGCTCAATTCATCCCGTTCGCGCTCCAGCTGCACTTTCTGCGTCTTCAATTGTTCGAGACGGTAACCGACCCGCACAATGTCGACCCGCTCCCAGACATACCCCAGCAAGAAGGCCAGCAAGCCCACGACCAACAACGGTCTGCCCAGTCGAGTCTTCATGCTACCCTCTCCATGACACGCAGTTTGGCGCTCCGTGCGCGGGGATTCCGTGCACACTCCTCATCCGATGGCTCCACCGGCTTCCTGGTCAAGATCCTGATCGTCGGCTGCTCACCCGCGGCCCACTCCCGAAACGCATGTTTCACCAGGCGGTCTTCCAGCGAATGAAACGACACCACCGCCAACCGCCCACCCGGCGCGAGCACCTGACGGGCTTGCGGCAACGCCTCGCGCAACACATCCATCTCTCGATTGACCGCAATGCGCAGGGCCTGAAACGTGCGGGTGGCACAATGCAGCCGTCCGTGGCGATATCCCGCCGGAACCGCCCCACGAATCACGTCGACCAGTTCATTCGTGGTACGAAGCGGAGAGGTCGAACGGGCTCGCACGATGGCCCTGGCGATGCGCCGGGAGAATCGCTCCTCCCCATATTGGTAGATCACGTCGGCCAACTCCCGCTCTGAGAGCGAGTTCACCAAATCGGCGGCCGTGCAGATGCCCTGACTGGCCATGCGCATGTCGAGCGGTCCCGACTGGGAAAAACTGAATCCGCGCTCGGCTTCATCCAACTGGGGCGAACTCACGCCCAGATCCATGATGACCCCATCGACGGAACCGATACCGACCGAGTGAAGATGCATGGTCAATTGCGAAAAGTTGCCTTCGATGAAGGTGACACGGGCCCCAAACGCCGCCAACCGAACCTTCGCCGCCCTCAAGGCCGACACGTCCTGATCGATCCCGATCAGACGCGCGTCCGCATCCGCCTCCGAGAGCAGCCGATACGCGAGCCCGCCATAGCCCAGGGTGCAGTCGACATAGACTGCGCCAGGACGACGCGGCATCCATCCCACCATCTCCTGAGCCAGGACCGGAATGTGGGGCTCGTCATGCAAAATAGTATTAACACCAAAATCACCCACTTTTTCCCACTTACAGGCGGAGTATACACCCGCCCTCTTACCTGTCAACAGATATTTCAATGTTTCATCAAAATCTTACGAGACTATTAGAAATTGGCATAGAATCGAAAAATAGGATCAATGAACAAGCTATTTCCCCACCATCACCCACCATATTGATGGATTTCAGAGAATCGGCCATGGGAGCCATCCGAGCCTGCAGGCAGGAGCAGGCCGTCTTTCACCTGGGTCAACCCGGAGAATTAGGAGGGAGCGTTGTGAGAAACCGACGCGGACCGCTTAGGGGTACAGCTTGTAGAGCATACGGGGGAACGGAATCGTTTCACGCACATGGTCGATTCCGCATATCCACGCCACCGCTCGTTCGATTCCCATGCCAAATCCGGCATGCGGCACAGCGCCGTACCGGCGCAGGTCCAGGTACCAGCGAAAGGCCTCTTCGGGCAGATGGTGCGCTTTGATGCGCGCAAGCAGCTTGTCGTACTCATGAATGCGCTGGCCGCCGCCGATGATTTCGCCGTACCCTTCCGGCGCCAACACATCCATGCACAGCGCCGCATCGGGCTGTGCGGGATCGTTCTGCATATAGAACGCCTTCATGGCGGCGGGATAGCGATGCACGATGACCGGCCGATCGAATTCATTCGACAACAGCGTTTCTTCATCGCCGCCGAAATCGTCGCCGTGCCGGATCGGATTACCTTTCTGCTGCAAGATGGCCACGGCCTCCGCATACGATAGCCGGGGAAATGGCGCGTTGATCCGCTCCAGCCGGCTCACGTCGCGCCCCAGCACGGACAGCTCCGCGCGCCGGCACTCGAGCACGCGCGCCACGATGAACCGGATGAAGTCCTCCGCCAATCCCATCACGTCGTCGAGTTCGGCCCAGGCAATTTCCGGCTCGACCATCCAAAACTCCATGAGATGCCGGCGCGTCTTCGATTTTTCGGCGCGAAACGTCGGACCGAAACAATACACTTTGCCGAACGCCGCGGCGGTGGCTTCGCTATACAGCTGACCGCTCTGCGTCAAATAAGCCGTCTCGTCGAAATATTGGGTTTGAAAGAGCGTCGTCGTGCCTTCGCAGGCGTTAGGAGTGAAAATCGGCGAGTCGACGAGAATGAAGCCGCGCTCGTCGAAAAAGTTGCGGCACGCCCGCACGATTTCGTGGCGGATCCGCAAGATGGCATGCTGATGCGCGGAACGCAGCCACAAATGGCGGTGCTCCATCAGGAATCCCACCCCGTGATCCTTGGGCTGAATCGGAAACGCCTCGGCGATCTGGAACGGCGCGACGTCCGTGACCTGCAACTCGAAGCCGCCGATTGCCCGTGGTTCGGATTTGACGAGGCCTCGAACGACGACCGATGACTCCTGCGTGAGCCGCGCGGATTGCCCAAACTGTTCGTCCCCCACCGCCGCTTTGCTCACCACCGCCTGCAGATCCCCCGTACCATCCCGCAGAATGAGGAAATGCAGTTTACCGCTGTCCCGCCGACTGCGCAGCCACCCCCGTATCGTGACCGTCTGCCCGACGTACTGCCCAATCCGATCGATCATCGCGATTTCCATGACTCCCCCACGGCCATGCCGCACACGCCCGCCCGGCCTCGCCGGCGTGGCATCACCTCACCCTACTGAAAGCCACCGGCGCATGCAAGGGCACGCCTGCGCAAAACCACCCGTTTCTTGACGATCCGTCGACCTCGGGACAGAATGGTGGCATGACGACACGACGCGTCCACCTCATCCAATGGGCCACCGCCTGGCACGCGCTCCTCGTAACCACCGCCCTCGTCGCCACAATCCCGTATAGCGCCCCGGCTCAGTCCACGGGGAAACCGCCGGCCCAAGCCGCCACCATCTATTGGTGCCCCAATCGCCCGGCAGACCAGCAGATCACCGCGGCCCCTGAACCTGGCTGCGCTCCCCTGGCACAACCACCCAAGTCCAGGACGGGAACGCGGGCCGCGCAAAAGTCGCGGCCGCCGATCAAGATGGAACACATCCAATCGGAGGCGACCCAATTCTTGGACCGGTATCACCAGTTCCTCGACTGCTGCGCGGATGATGTGGCCGAACTAGACCGCGTCCGCGATCTGGAAACGGAAGCGTCCAACCTGCTTCAGTCCATCCAGAGGTCCGGCATCTACAACCTCGGCACGATCGGGCGACAATACGCCTTGGGCGAGATCGTGCGCCAGGTGGCCCAGGCCCGCCGCGAGTTGGACATGCTGGAGACTCGCCTGGAGCGCATCGGCACAGGCATGGACCGATTGGAAGGGCAGGATCCCGAACGCGCCGCGCGCGCCGCGCGCGAGTTGGAGATGGACCGCGAGGCGATCACCAAGGATTTCCGCTCGAAACGGGCCAAGCCCTCTGCGCGAACGGGCGTCAACATTCAGGACACCACGGTACCGAACTGGTACGGCGAGAGCCCGACCGGCACCAGTTCGCTGCGATCCACCACCGGAACCGACATCGGGCAGGACTCCGGCCTCCCCACGAGGCCCGGCGATCAGATTCGGGACACGACTCTTATGGATCGTCCCGGCAACGCCGCGGAAGACACCTCGCTACGCAGCAGCACTGGGTTCGGGATCGACCACATGCAAAATACCGGTGGCTCCAGTACGCGTACCCGCGTGGGTCCCGATGTGGGCGACTCATCCCTCAACCGCTGACCGCCGCCAGACCGCTCCCCAACAGACACCCGACGATCACCCTCCGCTACTGGACGCGAACGGGAGGCATCGCCACCCACGTCTGCCCCGCATCCTCACTCCGATAGAGCCCGCTGCCGTTAGTCCCCAGGTAAAACAACTTGGGATCGAGTGGGCTCTGCGCCAGCGACCGCACATTGAGGCTGCTGAGCCCCTGGTTTCTGGACGTCCAGGTTTCACCGCCGTCCTCGCTGTAAAGAATCCCGAAACGTCCGCCGATATAGATCGCCCCCATCTTCGCACGGTCCACCACCATCACCGGAATGATCGGATCGGTCAACATCGCCCCGATGGCTCTCCAACTCGCCCCTTTGTCCGTGGATTTGTACATCCCCTTCAACGTCGCCGCATAGACGGTGTCGGGCTCGAAGGCGTCCACCTGCATCATCGACACGTTGAGCGCCCGGCTCGACTTCACGATGTCAGCCGGCACGAGCCCGTTGTTCGCCTTTTCCCAGCGCTCCGCGTTGGAGAAGGTCCGGTACACCCCCCCGCTGGTCCCCGCATACATGATGTTCGGCCGCGCCGGATCGATCGCCAGCGTCACGACCATCAGCACTTCCGTCATGCCGTCCATGCGCTTGACCCAGGTATCTCCACCGTCCTTCGACTCCTTCACCCCCATGGTCGTCGCGGCCCAGAGGTGCATGGGATCCTTCGGGTCGAACAGCAGCTGGTTGATCACCGAGCTGATAGTGACTTCGTCCAACCCCTGACGCTTCGATACCCACATCTGGCCGCCGTTGTGGCTCTTGAAGAGCGCATCGCCCTTGGTGCCTGCATAGACAGTCGCCGGATAGGCCGGATCGATCGCCAGGGAGATCACGCGCGAGTGGGTCATACCGCGCGAGACGTTTTCCCAGGACTGCCCGCCGTCGCGGGTCTTGTAGATGTAGTCGTTGGTGGCAACGTAGAGGATATTGGGGTTCTGGGGGTGAACGGCAATCACGACGATAGCGTCGCTGCCGCCGCAGCCAGCGAGCGCGGCGAGGAGCAGAAGCGACAGCGCGAGGAATTTGACGATCGACACCGTGACCGCTTTTTCAGGAGCAGGTCACCCGAGTCCTCCGGGCCGACCATGCCGAGCACGGTAGCCCAGCCGCCATGCCAGGGAGGTCGCACCGCGACCCCATGCGCACGACTCCGGAGCCCTGGGTCACCATCCCGCTACCGATAGTTCGTAAATTGCAGATCGATACCGAAGTCCTTGCCCTTGAGCAGCGCGATCGCAGACTGGAGATCGTCCTTGCTCTTGCTGAGAACCCGCACCTGCTCGCCTTGGATCTGCGCCTGCACCTTCAGCTTGCTGTCCTTGACAGCCTTCACAATCTCCTTGGCCTTGTCCGATGCCAGCCCGCTCTGAATCTTCACGACTTGCCGGACCGTTCCCGCCAAGGCCTGCTCGACCGTGCCGTATTCCAACGCCTTGAGAGAGACCCCGCGCTTCACGCACTTAGCCTTGATGATCTCGTTGACCGCGTTCAGCTTGTAGTCGTCGTCCGACACCACCACCAGTTCCTTTTCCTTCTCCTTCAGGGTGAGCTCCGTCTTGGAATCCTTGAAGTCGAACCGCTGTTTGATCTCCTTCGTCGCCTGGTCGATGGCATTCTTCATTTCCTGCATGTTCACGTCCGAAACCACGTCGAACGAATACTGATCCGCCACAGCGTCCTCCTCTCACCGCCTGTTCAGCAGCACCCGCCCCCCGGCGGCAACTTCAAGCGCCCATCCTCCGAGGAGATATGCCCCTCACCCTCAATCGCCGTCTGCGCCCGGCCGGCCGAACCCGAACCGGCCAACACCAGAACCTCGCTGCTGGTGAACGGCTTCTTCAACACCACATAGCCATACCACTGCCGAAGGCTGTCACTCAAGACGATCAGGCCCAACGCCGCGACGGCAGCCACCAAGACCGCGTCCAGATACAGCGCAAAGGCCTGCCCCGCCCCCAGCGTCGCGGCCTTTCGCAAAAACATCCAGAACATCTCGTATGACCCGGTCAGCGTGATGAGCCCCACGAACACCATAGGCACAACCGTCACCCAGAGGTAGGGCGACTTCCACATCTTGATCAAGACCGTGGTCCCGATACAGAGCGCCAGCGTCCCCAACAGTTGATTGGCCGCGCCGAACATGGGCCAGATCGTGGAAATGCTCCCGGTACCGATCAAATAGGCCCAGGCGCCGACCACCATCCCGCTGCTCGCCAACACCCCGGGCCACCAGTTGATTCGCCGGAGCGGCGCATACACCCGGCCGCCCATTTCCTGCACCAGGTACCGCGCCACGCGGGTACCCGTATCCATGGTCGTCAGAATAAACAGCGCCTCGAACACCAGCGCGAATTGATACCAATAGGCCATCAGGCCGGACATCCCGGGCAAGGCCGAAAAAATCGACGCCATCCCCACGGCGAGGGACACCGCCCCGCCGGGCCGTCCCGCCACATCCACCTCGACCAACTGCGAGAGTTCGGCAATGCGGCTCGGCGCAAACCCCATGGCCGTCAGGGTTTCAGCCGAGAGCATCGTATTGATCGCCAAGTAGTCGCCGGGAATCAATACCGAGGCGGCGATGAGCGCCATCACGCCCACAAAGCTTTCCAGCAGCATCGCCGCATACCCCACCACTGCCTGGGATTCCTGCTCAATCATCTTCGGCGTCGTGCCCGAGGACACCAACGAATGAAACCCCGACACCGCTCCGCAGGCAATGGTGATGAAGAGAAACGGAAACAGCGCCCCAGGGATGATCGGCCCGCCCCCGGAAGCAAAGGCGGTCAGGCGGGGCATTTCGATCGTTGGAGCCATGAGAATTACCCCGAAGCCGAGCAGGAACACCACCCCCAGCTTCATAAACGTCGAGAGGTAGCCACGCGGAACGAGTAACATCCAACCCGGCAGGACCGAAGCCAGAAATCCGTATCCGGCCAGGATCCAGACGAGCGTGGCCCGTTCATACTCAAACCACGGCGCGATCGATGATTGCCCCACCATCCGCCCGAACACCACCGCCGCCACCAACAACAGGACCCCCAACACCGACACTTCCCCCACCGCCCCCGGGCGAATGCGCTGGAGATAGACCCCCATGATGAACCCGATCGGCACCGTCATCGCAATGGTGAACGTTCCCCAGGCGTTGCGATAGAGGGCGTTCACCACGGCAAACCCCAATCCCGCCAGCGCCACCACGACGATAAACAACACCGCCACCGCCGTAGCTGTGCCGGTGATCGTCCCCAGTTCATCGTGCGCCATCTCCGGGAGCGATCGCCCGTTGCGGCGTATCGACGCGACGAGGATGATGAAATCCTGCACCGCCCCCGCCAGCACCGCCCCGATCACCAGCCAGAGAAAGCCGGGGAGAAACCCGAACTGCGCCGCCAGCACCGGCCCCAACAAGGGCCCTGCGCCCGCAATCGCCGCGAAGTGATGGCCGAAGAGCACAACCTTGTTGGTGGGATGAAAGTTGACACCGTCGTTCAACCGCACCGCCGGCGTCACATGCCGGTTGTTCAGTGCGACGACCCGCCGCGCAATCCAACGACCGTAAAACCGGTAGGCCAAGACATAGATGCAGGCCGCCGCGACAACCAGCCACAGCCCGTTCACTTTTTCAGAGGGATTGACGACGCCGACGACGTGAGCCAGCGCCACCGCGCCGAACCCGGAGAGCAACACCCAGAGCACCGTCACCGCCGCGTTCATGCGGCGCATCCTAACAACCTGCCGGATGTATGTAAATCAATCGCCATGTCAGCACTTGGCCGTACAAACGGTGCCCACCCCTGCCGCAATCTCTACGCCTCAGGGCATTCGCGCCGCTCGGCTTTCCCCTGTCCTCGCCCCACTTCCCTCCGCTCGCCCCACGTGTGGGACAAGACCGCCCATTCATTTTTGCCTCTCCCCTGCGCGAATATTGACATGCGATCGGACATCCTCCTAAGTTCCCCCTGGAGAAACACGACCGACCATGACCGTTCAGGCGCCGATCGAACAAGTCCTTCCCGGCCCTCCCCCTTACCAAGAGTTACCGGCCGATGCTGGCCTGGCCGACTTCGTGCAGTGTATGTGGCAGGCCAATGGGAAGGCGCATGCTCCTATCGACGGGTATACGATCATCCCCGACGGCTGCGTAGACGTGGTGTATGAACTGGACGACAGGCAGGCCCGCTGTTTGGCTTTCGGCACAACGACCAGCCCCGCGCAGTTCAGGCCCCGTAGAGGCGCCACCTACCTCGGCATACGATTCCGTCCGGGGATGAGTCGCTACTTTCTCGACATACCAGCGACGGAACTCCTCGACCACACTGAAAGCTTGCGATCGTTCCTCACTCTCGATAACGAGGAGATATCGAGACTATCCAACCTTTCGAGCCGGGCGGCGCGGGTCAATTTGGCACTTCGAGCGCATCTAGCGCACAGCCCTATTGGTCTCTCCCAGCTTGACGACGCACTTCGCACCGCCCACCAGCAGTTGTGTTGCCTGCGCGTTGAGGAATGGGCCTCTGCCTGTGGATGGTCCACAAGGCAATTGGAGCGGTACATCCTCGCATCGACGGGCCTCCCACCCAAACGACTCCTACGGATTCTCCGTGTACAGGCCGCTCTCCCGCTGCTCAGACACGCCAAGCACCTCCCGCCGGCCGACGTGGCGCTAAGCCTTGGCTACCATGACCAGTCACATATGAATCGTGACTTCGCTCTGCTCACGGGACAAACCCCGGCGCACTTTCGTACAGCGCCGACGGGGCTGCTGCAAACCAGCAATCTAGCCACACTGACTCTGTCGGATTTTTCCAAGACCTAACCCCGTTCCTCCCGCTATCGTCCCGCCATCACTCCTCAAGCTGGAGGCCATATGACAATTTGGACTGGGTTCATTACGGACAAACTCCGCGAATCGCGCAATTTCTATTGCACACACTTCGGCGCGACCGTTCTTTGGGAAGCCGACTGGTTCGTCCTCCTGAGATTGGGCGAAAGCCAGCTTGGGTTTCTGGCCCCGGGACACCCGTCGCAGGCCCCGATCTTCCAAGCGGCATTCACGGGGCAAGGCGCCTGGCTTACCATCGACGTCGCGGATGTCGAGACAGAGCACGCGCGCCTGAGTGCCGCCGGAGTGCCGGTCGTGGTATCGCTTCGCAGCGAAGCCTGGGGGGACCGGCACTTTGCCATCGTCGATCCAAGCGGCATCGCTATCGACATTGTGACCCGTACAGCCTGATAAGAATGGAACAGGTCCCACCATAAGATAGGCGGTGAGGCACGACAGGATATGAACCGGGCGAACTCGTACGGAGCTCGCCCAGTTGAATCGCCGGCCAGGGGGACCTGATTCAGGCCGCCTTTGGCAGCGTTGATAGGTCCACTTGCGGTCGTGTTGCTGGAAGCGTCGGCTCGGAGATGGACACGGTGTTGGACTCGCTGGACAACCTCCCGAGCCCCACACCCAGTACCGTCAGTGCTCCGATCACCACCAGTCCGGCCTCGACCACCGAACTCCAATCCATCATCGTGTTCACCTCCTTTCGTTCCTCCCCGCTCAGACGTGTCCACCTAAACAGACCGTGCACCCAGGGGCTGGCCTGACTCTCGGGCGCCCCCGCTCACTCTCGGCTGATCCGGCGCGACGGCGGCGACGCCACCATACCCCGCGCGACGACTCCCGTTTCTGCCCGGACGATAGCGGTTCGCTGGGTTTTCCCGGGCCCAGTCGGCTTGGCCGCTTCCCACTTGGGGAACGCAATCGTCAGTAGACCCTGCTGATGCGTCGCCACGGCCCTGTCCCGATCCACGGCCGGCGCAAACGGAAATTCTCTCAAGAAATGTCGGAGCGCGATTTCTCGCAGATGGTACGTAGCCCCTTCCGCCACCGACTTACGACGTTCCCCCTTCACGCTCACCATGCCTTCCTCGGCTTCCACCGCGATGGCTTCTGAGTCGCATCCGGGAAGCGCCACCTGCACGTACAACCCTTGGTCGTCCTCCCACACGTTGCAGTCCGGCACTCCCCCCTAACCGGACGCGCGATAGGCCTGGAGAGCCTCGTCAAACATACGGTCGATCTCACGATTGAAGACATCCGACGCTCCCGACGACCACACAGAGGGCAATCCTTGGTTCATGGCAATCCCTCCGCCTCCACAGGGGCCTATATGGTGAATGATGGATCGCCAGTAGGGATGGGAAATCAGGTCGCACGGGGGGCGGGGCAACACCTGCCGCCGATACTTCTCCAGAGTTGGGCCTGACACCAATCCTTCTGGATTCGTAGCAGCAAGGGATGTGTAGGTAATTGCAGCCCGAAAAAAGTCAACAGGCTGAGGCGACCCCGCCCCCGTACGTTGGTTCTGGGCCAAGTTTGCTATACTCGGGGCACCATGCCCGCAGACACGCCTGCTCCCCCGCCCTCCGCAAGCGACCGCCGGGAGTTCTATCGGGTGAACGTCACGCTCCCGATCAGCATCCAGCGAGAAGGCGACGAGACGCGCGCCGCTCCCGTCATGCACACCTTCAATATCAGTGGCGGCGGCCTCGGGATCATCGTCACGACCACCTACGAGCCCCAGGATGTCATCCTCGTCACGGTCCTGCTGCCCGATGCCGAGCCCTTCTCATCCACCGCCGAGGTCATGCGGCTCGAACCGGTTCCTGCTCCGGAGCGCACCTACCGGCTCCATGCCCGATTCGTCAATCTGCCCGGGGCACAGCGGGAACGGCTCATCCGCTACATCGTCCACTTCCAGCGTGAGCACCTCAAAACGCACTATTCCGTCTAACATCCCCGGCCCCGACCGAACGGCCTGACTCCCCAGCTCTGTGTTTCGCGATCGCGCACATCCGAGCCCCCCAAGGTGGTAAGGACGCCCCACCCACAGCGCTTCCCTGGAGGCGGCTCCGGTCACACACGCTCATCAGCCATTCCCCTGACCTTCGTTTGGGGGAGGAAGAACCCGGGAAGAACCCGACATTTTGCGGCCCCCGACGCAGGCCGCTCGTGCCCCCGCATCCCTGCCTCGACCGCCTGGAAAGACCATCCCCATATTGCCCAGGTAAATCATGGCCTTCCGAGCCCCTACCTTCTGGGAATCCTCGGGGCTTCGCGCTTGCAGAGATGCCAAGCCTACCTTGATGAAAGGAGTCGCCCATGTCCTTCCTGACGATGCTGACCTGTCTGACCCTGGCCCCCGTTCTCCTGGTGCCGCTCGGCGTGACCGCTGAACGGGTGGTCGTTGGGACGCCGGCCTGGGCGAACGTCCGCGCGGGCCGGCGGCCCGCTTCTGAGCGATCGGCAGGCTAACCCGGGTGGCTACCTGAAAGGGACCCCATGCGTGAACACCGGCAGTTCTTTCGCATCACCATCGAGCGCCCGGGGCAACTCCGCCACGGCCTTCAGACGATCGAGTGCGAGGTCTTGGATCTGACGGAGAAGGGGCTCCAGGTTCGAACCGAGGTGGCCGTCCAGGTTGGGGAGTTGGTGCAACTGGATTGCTTACTGGAGGAACATCTCCCGTTTCGTTGCGCCCTGGTGGTGACCTACATCCGCCCGCCCTATGTCGGGGGCCGGATCGTCAGCATTACTCAGGAACATCATCGGCGGTTGAGCCAGTACGTCGAACGGCACATCGTCCAACACCTCGTGGGATTGTAGCGCTCCACCTGCGCGATGCCTACCGGGAGTCGGGCGAGGCCACCCCCGACTCCCCTGCCGTGGCCACGATCCCGCGCCCGCCGAGCAGGGCCAAACACCCCAACCCGACCACGATCCAGACGATTTCACGGAATCGGCGCAACAACGCAAAGGTGATCCCAGCCACCTCGCTGTAACCAAACGCCGTCACGAGCAGGAGGTTACCGGCGTCCTGCGGGCCGAGACTCCCAGGAATGAAAAACGTGCCGCCTTTGATCAAGGAGGACAGCCCGCCGATGGCCAGCGACGCACCGACGGTCACCGGCTGCCCCAAAACCGCCAGCATCACCCATACCTCCACCGCCTCGAAAAGCCATCCGGCCAAAAAGCAGACCGTGGACAACAGAAAGCGGGGCCGATCCGCGGTATAGAAGTTAAGGATCGTCTGGTCGAGTTCGCGCAGCTGCGATTCACGGGCCTCCAGGTAGGGAACATGAAGATTCACCCTCCGCAGAACTTGTAACCCGCCCGCGAAGAGCCCCCACCGTTGCACCACCACGAAGCCAGCGATCCCGAACAACAGCAACGCCGCGCTCACCACAGAGGCCACGGCCATTTGTCCGCCCGACTGGTCATGGCCGACCAGCCAGAACGCCAGCGCAATGCCGGTGAGGATGAACAGAACTTGCGCGATAGTCATAACGGTCTTGGCCAGGATGACCGAGGCCAAGCCATCCACGAACGGCACGCCGTCTCGTTTGAGTAGGTAGGCTTTGAGGGGTTCGCCGCCGACATAGGCGATCGGGGTGGTCATGTTGACGACTTCCCCGGCCGTCCGAACGGCGAGCAGCCTGAGAAAGGACACCGCCTCGGCGTAGGCCCCCAGCGTGAGTTTCCAGCCGTACGCCTCACAGACGTACATGGCCACGGACGGCCAGAGTACGAAGAGTACCCCGACCGCGCCAACTTGGCCGGCCGCCCCCCAAATGCGGTCCGGGCCGACGTGCCAGACCAGCAGCGAGACCATGAGGGTTCCAACTAGGACGAGGAGCGATCTAAGCCACATCAGGTGTGAGACGTCGTAGCCCACGGACGCAGGCAGAGACGAAACACCTGCGCGAGGCGGTTAGGCACGAGCGGGACGAACGATCAGGAGCAGCACCACGGTGAAGAGCGCGAACAGGGCCGACCCCGCCGCTGCCAGCAACAAGAACCACGGCAAGTGCCCTACAGCGGCAAAGGCCAGCACGACAACAGAAAAATCCCGCGTGGCGACGTTCTTCAGCAGAAAATCGACCCACGGCGACCGAATCCGCCGCTGCTGGCGGGCCGCCAGGAGCGTCACGCCGACGAAGGACACGATGTTCGCGACGACCGTCGTCACCCCGGCCCACAGAAACGTCTCCGCCCCCCAGTCGGGAGGAGGAATCTGATAGGCACCGTAGGCAATCGCGGCGAAAATAGCGACATGCACCAGATTGTCCAGCCACAAGTCGAGCTTGGCCCCGAACGGCGACTCCGTAAACGTAAGGCGGGCCACTTCGCCGTCGCAGCAATCGATCACCGCCGACAATTGAAACAGAAGGGCGCCGATCAAGCCGGCCGTGTAGGATCCGAGCGCAAAGCAGGCGGCGGCGGCCAATCCGATCAATGTGGCGATGACGGTAATGGCGTTCGGTGACGCGTGAAGGGCTAAAAACAGCTTGGTGAACAAGGGGGAGAGTCGCCGGTTGAAATACCGGTCCACGACCCCCTCAAAGTTGCTCTTGAGGGATCGGTAGAGCGCCCGCTCCACGGCTTTGGCATCCTGCTCGTGATGGACTTCGTGCGCCCACACCGGAGTGGCCGCGGAGGTTTCCAGCGCGCGAACCCGCCGTTCCGGCACCGCGGCTTCCACGAGCCGCGCCAGGGGGGTCTCTCCCGCGTGCTGCTCGGCTCCCCGCGTCAGGAGCAAGTCGGCCAAGGGACTGCCGCGCATAAACCCGGCCGCTGGAACCAGTAGCACTTCGCCGGCCGCAAAGGTAGCCACATCGGCCTTGGATGCAGGGGAGCGGACGAGGTCGGCCACATGCGTCAACCGCTCGTGCTTCCGCTGGTGCAGACGGTCCGGCATGATCCGGAGCGGCAAGCCGTTCGGGATGCGGCGCAGGACCACCACCAACTCGTCCGACTGGGCCAAATCTCGCAGAGACTCGATGAGGCTTCGCGAGAACGCCGCTTGCGGCCCCACCACCAGACACGCCCCCGCAGCATCGGCCGCGAGCGTCTCCCAGGTACGCGGGTCTTCGGGGGGAAACTCTCGAACGGGAATCCAGCGGACGCCCGCCGTAATCGGCGGTCCCTCCGCCAGCGCAGCCTTGAGCAGATCGACCTCCTCACCCGCGAGCACAAACACTTGGTTTACCCCGCACCGCTGCATGGTGAGGAGCGTGCGCTGAAACAGGGTGAGTCCTGCGATGCGGGTCAACGGGCCGATCGGATCGTGGGGGGAAACGGGCGTATGAGTGAACAGATTCCTGGCGGTCAGGACGATCGCCGAAGTCAATTCCCGCGTCTGGGTCGCTCGTTGAAGCGCGCTGTGACTCATACGGACTCAGGCCGTGGCGATGATGATGCACTCTAACGCGGGGCGTGGAAGTTAGTCCAGCCTGGGCACAATTTCCCGTTCGGCCCGCGCGACGTCCTCGGGAAAATCGATCTCGGTCCAGGGCATTCCCCCGATTTTCTCATGGCCGACCTTCACCGATCCGAAAAATTCCAGGAGGCCGTCCTCGTACTCCATATCCCACTGGTCGCACTCGATGTAGCCTTGCAGGGAGGCCACCAACTGGTCCGCATCCGCATGCTGCACCTTGAGAAAGCCGACCCCCTCGCCCGCGTAGTCGTAGGTGGAGGGCATCCGTTTGGTCAAGGCGACCACCCGCCCACCGCGCACGACCACCATACACTCTTCGCCGGTCTGCTTGACCGTGTCATCCATGAGCAGACAGGTCGGGTGCGACGACCGCAAGAGGCGGCGCATGATCTCCCGGTGGTACAGCACGTCGGCGTCCATGATGACCGCGTCATCGTCCAATTCCTGTCGGGCCATCCACAACGACGAAATGCTGCCGCGATGGTATTGATCGTTGACCACGTAATTGAGGGCGACGCCGGCGTACGACGACCCGACCGCCTCGCGAATCATTTCCTGCTTATACCCCACCACCACGGTCGTGCGCCGGACACCCAACGACGCCAGAATTTCCAGATGGCGTGCCAGCAGGCTCTTCCCCGCGAACTCGATCAGGCACTTGGGCCGGTGTTGGGTCACGGTCCAGAGCCGCTTGCCGACACCGGCCGCTAGAATGACCGCTTTCACCGCGACACCGATGCCCCCTCCAGCACCTCCTGGAAGGCGGACAGAAAGCCTTGGATCTGCGCGTCGGTCAGCGCGCCCATGTTGGCCACTCGGAAGGCCTTGGAAGCCAGCGGCCCCTGCCCGGCATAAATGACATAGCCGCGCTCCTTGAGCCGATCATGCAAGACATCGTAACTCAAGCCCTCGGGCAGGACATACGACGTGATGGTGTTCGACTGGAAATCGGGCGGCACCAGAGCTTTCAGACCCAACTCAGCGAGCTTGGTGCGGATCGTGGTCGCCGCGCGCTTCAGCCGATTCACCCGGTTGGCGACCCCTTCCTCCAGCAATTCGCTGAGCGCTTCGTCGAACGCGTAGTACACCTGCACCGCCGGCGTAAACGGCACCGCTCCCCGCCCCTGTTCGTCCACATAGTGCGGTAAGTGGAGGTACCAGCTGCGCTTGGGATAGGTGCGCATTCGATCGAGGAACCCCTTGCGCACTAGCACGAAGGACACGCCCGGAAAGCCCTGAATGCATTTCCCGGCGGTCCCGGCCACCATATACATGTGTGTGCCCGCAATGTTCAGCCGCTCTCCGGCCAAACCGCTGACGGAATCCAGCACAAACACACGCCCGAGCTTGTCCGTCGCCTCGGCGCATTCCTCGACCGGATTGATCAAACCGAGGGTCGTTTCGTGGTGCACCATCGCCACGGTCTGCACTTCGGGATGATTCTTCAGCACCCGGGTGATCATCTCGCCGCTCGGGCGCTTCCCCCATTCCATCTTGATCTCCGGAATGGCGATTTTCTGGCCATTGGCGATCAGAGACATGCGCTCCCCGTAGACGCCGTTGTTGACCACGACGACGCGTTTGCCTTGGGGCAAGCTGGAAATGATGGCGGCCTCCACCGCGGATGTCCCGGAGCCCGTCAGAATGACGGCGGCATACTCCGACTCCGCGTCCGGCACGAAGGCCTTCAGCAATTTGTCCTGAATGCGATGCAGCAGTTCGGTGAACTCCGACTCCCGGTGACAAATGTCCGGGCGGAGCAAGGCCTGGCGGACACGTTCGGACACATTGACGGGACCTGGATTGAGTAAGATCACGGGGACACTCCGTTCCTGGCAACACGCGCCCGGCTACGCCGGACCGATTCCGTGTCGCGTCATTCGATCGCCTTCTTGAATCGTTGGGTGATAGCGGGCGGCTCGTGCAGCACACGCCCGACGTCCTCGGCCAACTCGTTGACTTTGATCAGGAGAAAACTCGGTCCGTCCTTCCCGATCATGTCCTTGAATTCATACACGATATCTTCCCGTTCCATGGCACGTTCCACATGCACATAGCCCGCGGCTTTGGCGAGCTGGTCCAGCCGGATCCATTGCGAATAAGTCGGCTGATTGCCGGTGCCCCCGTAGACTTCATTGTCGAACACCACGTGGACGAAGTTCTTCGGCTTGACGGCGCCTACCGTCGCCAACGTGCCCAGCCCCATCAGGAGACTGCCGTCTCCATCGAACACGACCACCCGCTTGTTCGGACGCGCCAACGCCACGCCCAGCCCTACGGCCGCCGCCAGCCCGGTGGCTCCGGTCAAATAGAAGTGGGTGGGCCGGTCGGCGATCCGATGCGCCTCTCGTGCAGCCCCCGCACCGACAATGACCACCTGCTCGCTGAGCAGGGCCAGAAGCGCCTCGAGCGCCTGGGCCCGGCTCTGCATGGCCCCTTCCTCGGGCCTCATGGTTGCAGCCCCTTCACCACGCCTTTGGGAAGCAGAAGGGCCACCGGCACCCGCTGCTTCATGAAGGTTTCGGCCGCCCACCGGAGATCCTGCACGACGGTCGCCTCGCTGAGGGTACGATGCGGCACCTTCATCAAATCCAGAAGTTGCGGCAGGGTCTGGCCCATGAGCAGATGCTCGGGTGTATCCTTGCCCTGATGGCCCCGCCAGGCCACCAGCAGGAGACAGGGCTGCTGGTAGAGCTGATTGAGGGCCCGCATGGTATCGAGGGCGGCCCCGATGACCGC
>FKKE01002636.1_pt2 | contig 97590 bp, 95 predicted proteins | sample 1106331 | NCBI WGS metagenome assembly FKKE01 (sample SAMEA3931202, study PRJEB13176) | freshwater metagenome | biome: Drinking water system; feature: drinking water; material: freshwater | place: China | collected 2013-02-06 | reverse complement strand
GGTTTGCTGACCGTGCAGTTCACGACATAGTGGCAGCCGGACTCGCGGGCGATTTCCGGCAACCGCACCTTGTCGAACAATTTTCCAACTGGGGCCATCTTTGCAACAAATCCGCGCTGCATCAACCCGCTCTCCTGCCCGCCGGTGTTGGCATACAGCTCGTTGTCGAAGCAGATGGTCGTGAACTTCTCCTGGCGGAACCAGGCCTGCAACGTCATGTCGAGACCGATGTCGACCGTGGCGCCGTCACCGGCCAGCACGACCACGTCTTTGACGCGGCCCGGGAACCGTACCGTCAGAGCCCGTTTCAGGCCCGAGGCGATCGCGTTCTGATTGCCGAACAGCGAGTGGATATTGTGCACCGCGACCATCGGGAACACTAGGCTGGTGCATCCGGTCGAGCCGACCATGACCGTATCTTCCGGGTTGGGGAGCGAGGCCAGGATGTAACGGAAGGCCATCGACTCCGGACAGCCGGCGCAAAGGGAATGTTGTTCAATCAACTCTTTTGAGGATCCGATATCTTTCCAGCCCCGATCTTCCTTGCCGTAGGTCGCGTTCTTGACCAAGTCCTGATAGTCCGACGGCATGATGTCGTAGAGGGCTTCCGAAATCTGGATGCGTTCCTTGCTCATATAGGCCTCCTCAGTTTCGCGCCAGGGGCACGAACTGATTGTGAAGGGTTATCGCTCAGCTGCCACGACCGGCCAGGGAGAAGGTCTTCATTCCCAAGGTGGTCTTGATCTCGGACGCAATGATCTCAGGCGGCATCGTCATTCCGCCGCAGACATGGGGACCGGCGTGCACCCGTTGGCTGTTCGGAATGGTGGCCTTGATCTCCTTGGCCAACCACCCGGTGACGTTAAACTCGGGCACGAAAATGTGCTTTGCGTTCTTCGTCGCCTCCCGGATTTCCTCCTCGGGCCAGGGGCGGAGTGTCTTGACCTTGACCAGGCCGCATCGCACGCCTTCATCTTCCAGCAGGCGGATGGCCTCGCGCCCTTGCGAGACGGCCGTTCCGGAGGCCACGATGACGATGTCAGCATCGGTGTTCTCGGTATCGATCAACCCGTTGAGCCAATGGATGGAATGTTTACGGGAGCGCTCCACGGCGGCCCAGATTTCTTGTTGCCAGGAGGCATGGGTCGCGTAGCTGATGTAATTGCTCTTCATCACAAAGGGATCGCGCATCATGCGGACCGGCGGACACTCCATGTCCATGCACGGGACCGGCGACCGGTACGGGTCGTACGGCGGCAGGCACATGTCGGCCGGGGTCAAATTCACCACGTCTTTGGTGTGCGTCACAAAGAAGCCGTCGCAACAGAGCGCCAAGGGGAGATGCACATCCGGCTCCTCGGAGACCATGTAGCCCTTGAGGATCCAATCGAAGAAGTCCTGAGCGGTTTCCGCGTGCCAGACGAGCATGCCTGTATTCAGCAGATAGGCGATTTCGAGGGTGTCCGGCTGAATCGAGAGTGGCGAGTTGATGCCGCGGCAGGTGACAATCATTTGGATGGGGAGCCGTGCTCCGGCCCACATTGGGAAGTTTTCCATCGCCCGCATGGTGCCGGGGCCCGCAGTCGTCGTAAACACCCGCGCACCGCCGAAGGCCGCGCCGGCGCACTGCGACATCACTGCAAACTCACTCTCGCCGCGGAAGTAATCGCCGATATATCCCTCGGCAAAAAGTTCGCCGATGAGCGCCGCGGCTTCAGACTGCGGGGTGATGGGGTAGGCGATCATCACGTCGCAGCTTGCACGGCGGATGGCTTCCTTGATGACTTCACTGCCCGTAAAAAACGACGGGTTTCGGGGCGCTTCGTGAAGCAGCTTCCAAGGGTCGGTGAACGTTTGCCCCTTTTTATTTTGTGTTCCGATCACGGATTTGACGTCGGCCATTGGTCAGCCTCCTTGTATAGCAAGCCATTGGGCTGCTGATTTTCGAAGTCGATTAACTTGAGGCGCCGTTGCGCGCAGAGCCGGACCGGACCGGGACGGTCCCCTTGAGTTTCCGAACCCACTCAGCCAGCCGCATGATCTTTTCGACTGTGGCATCGCGGAGAGACAACATGGCGTCCTCGTGTCCTGCCTGAGCACACATCGCGATGGTGTAGCACGACGTGCCCCCGCGAATAATCTTCAACGACAGATTGGCTTGGTGGCAATGCACGCCGACGAACATGCAGCAATCAATCTTATTATGCCAGATCGTCAGGTTGGGATGGTTGGGGTTAATCTCGATCTCGGGGTTGATTTTCGGGTATTTGGGCCGGTAGTCCGGCATGGGGATGAGCATCGGCTTCTGTTCCGGGGTCACACATTCCTTCAACGTATTGTAGAGATGCCGGACTGCCGTGGCCTTCTTGGCCGCCTTTTCGTTCCAGGCCCAGAGGACCAAGGGACCCGGAAAGATCGTCGGCACCTTGGCCATCAGGAATTGGCGGGCCGCCTCCTCCATGGCCTTTTCCTCTGGGACAATCACGCCATTGATGTGGCCCTGGCCTGGATTGGGGAGGTAGATTCCCATCGAGGCGGCGGCAGGAGGAAGGAAATGCTCAGGTCCCGGCAAAACGCGATATTCACTCATTGCGGTCCAACTCCAGGGTTCGAAAAAGTGTGCCCAAAACGAGGTGTATCGTGGGCTCTCCGGCTGGGCCACACTGTAAGCTTTTACAGGGTGTTATGCAAGTTCACAGAAGGCCCACGAATGGGAAATTTTGGGCCCTCGGGCTCGGAGCTTGGTTAGGCCTTTCGGGCCCCGCACAAAACGTGACGCGGCAGCCCGCCGGCCCGTCCTTTTTTGGCAGACAGGTACCATTTCTCAAAGTGGAAGCTGGTCTTGGGGGATTACGGTCTTGCGGGCCCATAGGGGCGGCGTGACGTGGGTTAGGAGGAGGTTCTCCTGCAAGCTTCTCGTTTTCCCAGTTCGCACGCAACAAGCCGATCGGCGGATGAACGTTCTAAGTCTCCGATTTGGCGGTATATTTCCCCCCGCTGAAAACGTGCTTCCCTGTGCTGAGGGAGCGCGTCGATCAGGATGGAGAGGTCCTTGACCGCCAATTCGGGTCGATGAAGGGCAACCTGGATGCGACTACGAAGCAAATAGGCCTTCGCTTGGTCGGGAACCCAGGACGGCAGCGGGGTGTCACCGAGCAGCTGATCCATGACCTGAAGGGCCGCGTCCCATTCCCCCTTTCCCATGTGGGCGGTTGCTTGGGTAATGGCAGCCACGGCCATGCGCTCGCGGCCAATGTCAAAGAGCGGATCGATGTCCAGCAGTTGCCGGTACAGGGGGATGGCTTCCGCAAGGCGCCTCTGGAGGTTCAGTACCTCAGCAGCGCCAAACCACGCCCAGGGATTTGGCGACCCCACGCTCATCGCCTTTGAAAAGTCGGCCGCTGCGTGTTCCAAGAGCCAGGTACGATCTTCGATGTTTGGGTCGGGAGAATGGGGTAGCGAGGCAATCCGAAGGAGGGTTTGTCCTCGAACGATCCAGGCCTGCTGTTCTCTGGGATTTATGGCCAGGGCTTGCGTGGTGAGGGCGATCCGCTCCAACCAGTTTCCGGTGTGGAGGGCTTGCTGGAGCAGTTCCGTTGACGATTCGAGGGGGCGGACGGTCGACCTCGATAGGGAATGGTCCAGGGTACGGCGTAGGCGTCGGAGTTCCGAACGGAGCGCGGTGTTCTCGGTAGACAGTCGGTCGAATCGGTCCGAGAGTTGGTCCTCCCGATGGAGCACTTCAACAGCCCTCACGAGCTGGCTCATATCCACGGTGGCCCGGATTCGGACAGAAAAGGTCGGACGTCCTTGTTCGAGCGTGACGGCCCGTTCCAGGATGTCGGTCTTGAGGATGGCTGCCCCAAGTGTACGAATCATCAGACTGCTGGATTGTCGGGCCTGAGTCGAGGTGGCGAAGGTTGTGTCTTTGAAGAGACTCTCAAGGTAAACGCCGGCTTCTTCGACCGCTCTTGCTTGAGCGCGCCGGAGCACGGCCTGCTCGGCTGCTGACCATGTGTCGGAATCCGCCATGACATAGGCGGCGCTGGATGTCACGACCTGTAGGCTGTTGGCGTCCTGTGCCTGCAGTGGGGAGGGAAGGAGGATGGCGCACAGACTGAGAAAACCCAATAGGCGGCACATGGCTGCCATGGCACCCTCCTGTTCGGTCGACGATACCGCGCGGGCGAACCCTCGTGCAATCCACCGCTAGGGGTGGGGAGGGACGGAGGGCAGCGAATGGGCGTGCTCGTGGAGAGAGGAGAGAACTATTGAACCCCTGGGAAAACCTGAAGAAACGGGTGAATGGCTACCCGTTCGAAAACCCCAGAGGTTACATAGGGGTCTGCTGCGACGAGTGCTTGAACCTCTTCGAGGGATTCTGCTTCCACGACAATCAGGCTGCCGGTCTTGTCTGTCAGAGGCCCTGCCAGAATGACACGGCCTTGGGCATCCAGCGGTGCCAAGTGCGCCAAGTGCGCGGGCCTGTGGATCTTTCGCTTCGCTTCTCCGTCAGGGCCATCGAACCCAAGTATCACAAATTTCATCCGTGTCGATCCTCTCCCCCGTCGAGGGGCAAGTCTGAGCACTGTCGATCGAGAAGCGCAACCGACTGCCGTCCCTGAAAGCCCACCGTGGTCTCGTGCCACCAACGGACCTCCGATTCGCCGAGTCGCCAACAGAGGTGGACGATCCGCCCCTCGTGGTAATGGGGGAAGTCGCACAGACCTGCATCAAGGTCCTTAATGAGGACACCTGTTTCCTGCAGCGTGTCGAGGGCGCGTTTCATCTGATCCAGAGCCTGGAGATACAAGGCACCCCACGGGCTGCCTCCTCCGGATTCCGCCAAGAGGCTTGCGCGCCGAATGTCCTCCTGAAACACACGGATCCCCCTCCGCGCCCTTCTCGCGCGGGAGAGCTCCTGCTCCAGCAGCGGAATCAATCCATTCGCCTCGGCGACGGAAAACGTTCGATCTGTCGGCTCAAGCGGCTCCTGCCACGCCATAGACACGCTCCGGCTGTCGTGTAACATATCGTCGAAGGCGGTGCAAACAAGTGGGGCCCCAACGCCTTTTCGGGGAGGGGGCGGGGGGGCCTGGAGAAATGTTTTTATTCGGGCACTTGACAATAGGCGGCGATGGGGTTAGGCTCGACTCGTCAAGCTTCCTAACCATTGAACATTCCAACCTTCGTATCCACACATCCGGAGTAAAACTCGTAACCAGTGGCAAGAGGGTGGTCGTTCGGATCACGGGCTCGAATCGCAACGGCGACGATGCCCAGCAGTTCGGTGCATGATTCATATGGGCGCGATCGCGATGCGGTGGGCACACGCATATGATGTGACGGTTCGTAACCCTCGTCTTACGTCCTCTCTGAATCATCCAGTAAGGTAATTGCGCAAGAAGTACAAATGCCCCGCGGCCATGGTTGTTCCAATTCACCGTGCGTGCATGGCGAACCGTGTGGAGAGGCAGTGGAGAGACGGAAGAGCGAGGGCGATTGCCTGGTACCATTTAGACCTGTTGAAGGGGGAGACACATGCATCTGGCTGAGCTGAAGCAAAAGTCGATTGCCGACCTCAACGAGGTGGCGCGTGACCTGAAGATTGAAAACGCGGCCAACTTGCGGAAGCAGGAATTGATCTTTGCCATTCTTCAAGCGCAAACGGAGAAAAACGGCGTGGTGTTCGGTGAGGGTGTGCTGGAAACCCTTCCCGATGGGTTTGGGTTCCTCCGCGCGCCGGATTCCAACTACCTCCCGGGGCCGGATGACATTTACATCTCGCCTTCGCAGATCCGCCGCTTCAACCTCCGCACCGGCGATATCGTATCCGGCCAGATCCGTCCCCCAAAGGAGAGCGAGCGGTACTTCGCCTTGCTCAAGGTGGAGAAGGTCAATCTGGAAGATCCGGATGTGGCGCGGGACAAAATTCTTTTCGACAACCTGACCCCGCTCTACCCGGAAGAGCGCATCAAGCTCGAGCATCATTCGGAAGAATATTGCACGCGCGTGATGGACCTGATTACGCCGATCGGCAAGGGCCAGCGTGGGTTGATCGTGGCCGCCCCGCGAACCGGCAAGACCATGCTGTTGCAGGCTATTGCCCGTGCCATCATTAAGAATCACCCGGAAGTCGTGTTGATCGTGCTGTTGATCGATGAGCGGCCCGAAGAAGTCACCGACTGGCAGCGCCAGGTCAAGGCCGAAGTGATCAGTTCCACCTTCGATGAGCCGGCTCAGCGCCATGCGCAAGTGGCTGAAATGGTGCTGGAAAAGGCCAAGCGGCTGGTCGAGCACAAGCGGGATGTCGTCATTTTGCTCGACAGTATCACGCGGTTGGCCCGCGCCTACAATACGATCGCGCCGCCCAGCGGGAAGGTGCTGTCGGGTGGGTTGGACTCCAATGCCCTGCAACGGCCAAAGCGGTTTTTCGGGGCCGCTCGGAATATCGAGAACGGCGGCAGCCTCACGATCATGGCCACGGCGCTGGTTGACACCGGTAGCCGCATGGATGACGTGATCTTTGAAGAGTTCAAGGGAACTGGTAATATGGAAGTCCATTTGGATCGCCGGTTGGCCGACAAGCGGATCTTCCCGGCTATTGACATTGCCCAGTCCGGCACGCGAAAAGAAGAACTCCTCGTGGACAAGGATCGCCTCAACAAGATGTGGATCCTGCGCAAGGTGCTCAGCCCCTTGGGGACGGTCGAGGCGATGGAGTTCCTTACGGACAAGATGCAGGGGACCAAGACAAATCAGGACTTCTTGCTCTCCATGAATCGCTAACGAAACTGATCAGCGTCGTTGAGGAGTGTGCGTCATGAAGAATGGAATTCATCCCGCGTATCGGAATGCCTGGGTGAGCTGTGCGTGTGGTGCTCGGTTCCAAACCCGAACCACCGTGGGTGACCTCAAGGTGGACATCTGCTCAAGCTGCCACCCCTTCTTTACCGGTATGCAGAAGATCGTCGATACCGAAGGGCGTGTGGAGCGGTTCAAGAAGAAGTACGCCAAGAAGACCGCCTAGTTCTTCGCTCCGTCGCTCTGTGCGAAGTGTTCCTTTTTTACGCGTAGGAGCGAGGATCGTCCGTGGCCAGCGTGCAGGCGGCCGACCCCAAAGAGGCCGCCCTCCTTACCAAGTGGGAATCCGTCAAGTCTCGTCATGATGAGCTGGTGCGCCAGCTCCAGGACGAGACTGTTCTCAGCCAGCCTGGGCAAATTCACAAGCTGAACAAAGAGCGTTTGGAGCTCGAGGAGCTGGCGCAGCTGTTCGATACGCGCCAAGAGCTGCTGCGCCAGCTGGACGAAGCGGCGCAACTGCTGGCCGACGTCGCGGCCGAGGCTGAATTGCGCGCGATGGCCGAGCAAGAGGCGCAGGAGCTGGGTGCGCGGCGAAGAGAGCTGGAGCAGCGGGCCTTCGAACTGCTCGTGCCGAAAGACCCGCGGGACGAGAAGAATATTGTGCTGGAAATTCGGGCCGGTACGGGTGGGGAAGAAGCGGGGTTGTTCGCCGGTGATCTCTTTCGCCTGTACCTGAAGTTTGCGGAGAAGCACCGGCTGAGGACGGAACTGGTTGATGCGTCAGAAACAGGCATTGGCGGATACAAGGAAGTCATTCTGCTGGTCGAAGGAAAAGGCGCCTACGGGCTCTTCAAGTACGAGTCGGGCGTTCACCGGGTGCAACGGGTTCCCGCCACCGAAGCGAGCGGACGGATCCATACCTCCGCGGTGACGGTCGCCGTCATGCCCGAGGTCGACGAGGTCGATGTCCAGATCGATCCGAAGGATCTTCGCATCGATACCTTCTGCTCTTCGGGGGCAGGCGGGCAAAGTGTCAATACGACGTATTCGGCTGTGCGCATTACCCACATCCCGACCGGCGTGGTGGTGAGCTGCCAGGACGAACGGTCGCAGCTGAAGAATCGAACGAAGGCCATGCGGACGCTCCGTGCTCGCATCGTGGAGGCGGAGCGGGCCAAGCAGGAGGCCGAACTGGCACAGAATCGGAAGAATCAAGTCGGCTCCGGGGATCGGAGCGAGAAAGTCCGCACCTACAACTATCCGCAGAACCGCGTCACCGATCATCGCATTGGCCTGACGCTCCATCGCCTGGACCAGGTCATGGAAGGTGATTTGGACGAAATCGTCGATGCGCTCCGTGCGGCGCAGGCCCAGGCCGCCGCCGCCGAGACGGCATGAGCGCTCCGGTCCTTGTGGACACTTCCCGCGATATTCCTACCGTCGCTTCCCTCGTACGAATGGGTCGACAGCGCCTCCGGGAAGCTGGAATCGAGACCGCGGAACGCGAGATCTATTGGATGCTGGAGGCGGTGCTGGGGCTCGCGCCGCTGACCGCGCGCCTGGAGGGGGGGCGGCCGGTCGATCCGATGGCTGCGGCCCAGTTGGTGCAGCTTGTGACCCGCCGCGCCGCCCACGAACCGCTTCAATACATCCTCGGGACGCAAGAATTTTTCGGGCGCGAGTTTCGAGTATCGCCCGCCGTGTTGATCCCACGGCCGGAAACCGAACTACTGGTGCGGGAAGTGTTGACTGGAGTCCCCGCCGATCACACCGGGGTCATCGTGGATGTCGGGACGGGATCCGGCTGCCTGGCCGTGACGTTGGCAGTCGAGCGCCCGCAGGCGTCGGTGTGGGCGATCGACCTGTCTCGGGCCGCGCTTGAGGTCGCACAAGGCAATGCCGAGCCGTATGGCGTCAGGGCCCGCGTGACGTGGCTCGAAGGGGACCTGCTGGCGCCGCTGTCCGGTCGAGGGCTAGAGCGGGCGGTCTCCGTAATTGTCGCTAATGCCCCCTATATTCCGGATGCAGAATTGGATAGACTGCAGCCCGAGGTTTTGCACTATGAGCCACGGCTCGCGTTAGCCGGAGGCCCCGATGGGCTGGCCCTTGTACGCCGCGTGATCGCCGAAGCGACGCCCTATTTGGCGCCGGGGGGATTGTTGGCGCTGGAAGTCGGCATCGGGCAGGCGGAGGCGGTGTGTGGCGAATTGGCGTTGACGGGCGCGTTCGCGCCGGGCGTCATTCGGGTAGATGAGGGCGGGATCGATCGGGTCGTCGCCGCCACGCGGGTTCGATGAGTCGGAGCGCACATGGATAGTATGGTCATCACCGGGGGAATTCCCCTCAAAGGCGACGTGAGAACGAGCGGAGCCAAGAACGCGGCACTGCCGATCCTGGCCTCGACCATTCTCAGCAGTGAGGACATGACGCTGTCCAACGTCCCTTCCGTGGTCGATGTGGTGACCATGGGGAAGTTGTTACGAATGCTGGGGTGCGCGGTCTCGGGCGAGGGGGATCGCGTGACGGCCCGTTGTGAGCAGGTTCGTTCGACTGAGGCGCCGTACGATCTGGTTCGCACCATGCGGGCCTCGGTCCTCGTGCTGGGGCCATTAGTGGCGCGGTGGGGGGAGGCGACCGTGTCCTTGCCCGGGGGATGCGCGATCGGGTCGCGACCGGTCAATCTTCACTTGGCCGGCCTGGCCAAGCTGGGCGCTGAGGTGTCGATCGAACATGGGTACATCCGGGCGAAGGCGGCCCGCCTTCGCGGAGCGCGGATTTATTGCGACATTCAAACGGTGACGGGGACGGAGAATCTGATGATGGCGGCCTGTCTGGCCGAGGGAACGACCATTATCGAGAACGCCGCCAAGGAGCCTGAAGTGGTGGACCTCGCCGCGTGCCTGATCAAGCGTGGCGCGCAGATCCATGGCGCGGGTACGGATGTGATCACGGTGCACGGCGTCTCGTCGCTCCACGCGGCCGATCACGAGGTGATTCCCGACCGGATCGAAGCGGGGACGTTCCTGGTGGCTGGCGCGATCACTCGTGGCGATGTGACGGTGAAGGCCTGCCGGCCGCAGCACCTCGACGCCCTGCTGCAAAAACTTCGGGAGACGGGCGTCGAACTCGAAGAGGGCAAGGAACAGGTGCGCATCCGGTCTCGTCAGCGGCCGAAAGCGACGGATATCAAGACCGGCCCCTATCCCGCGTTTCCGACGGACATGCAAGCCCAGATGGTGGCGCTTATGACGGTGGCTTTGGGCACCAGTGTCGTGACCGAATCGATTTTTGAAAGCCGCTTCATGCACGTCCAGGAGTTGCACCGGATGGGCGCGCAGGTCAAAGTCGAGGGGCACAACGCGGTTGTCACCGGCGTCGACCGGCTGACGGGGGCTCCGGTGATGGCGTCCGATCTGCGGGCCAGCGCCGGGTTGGTCTTGGCCGGTCTGACGGCTGAAGGCACGACGGAAGTGTCGCGGATTTATCATCTTGATCGCGGGTACGAACGGCTCGAGCACAAGTTGCGCGGCCTCGGGGCGAGTATCTGGCGGAGAGCGGGGAGCCCCGCCATGGCGGCGGTGAAAGAACCATGCTGACGGTGGCCTTATCGAAAGGGAAATTGTTGGGGCAGACGATTCCGTTGTTGCAGCGGGCTGGGTACCCAACCGAGGGGTTGTCCGAGGAGACGCGGCGGCTGGTCTTTACCTATCCGGAGCGCGGCGTGACGTGGCTGATCGTTCGGCCGAGCGATGTGCCGACCTACGTCGAATATGGGGCCGCGGATGCCGGGGTCGTGGGTAAGGACGTGCTGATGGAGCAACACGTCGACGTCTATGAGCCGGTGGACTTGGGTGTCGGGGTTTGCCGCATTTCGGTCGCCGCTTTGAAGGGGCAAGACGTGCGCGGGCGATTGTCCTCCAAGGTGCGGGTGGCCACCAAGTACCCTCGCATCACGGAGCGGTATTTCAATCAGCAGGGGGTTCCCGTCGAAATCATCAAGCTCTACGGGTCCATCGAGTTGGCTCCGGTGACGGGCCTCGCCGACCGGATTGTCGACCTCGTCGAGACGGGGAGCACCTTGCGCGCCCACGATCTGTCGGAAGTAGAGGTCATTGCGCAATCTTCGGCTCGGCTTATTGTCAATCGCGCGAGCCTGCGTCTCAAGCATGAGGCTGTCACGGCCCTCATCGCGTCGATGCGGCAGATACGCCAGGGCGAGGAGCCTGGGGTTGGGCGTGCTTCGGGACGGGGCGTGGCGCGGCAGTCGGCCGGGGTTCGTCGGGCGGTGGGGAGGACGAAGTGAAAATCGTACAACATTCCGATCGTGCGTTTACAACGCTCATCAAGAAGGTGGCCTGTCGTGGTCGCGCCGATACCGGTAAGGTGGAAGCCGCGGTGCGATCTATCTTGAGCGCCGTTGAACGCGGCGGGGATCGAGGTGTGTTGCGCTACGTCAAGAAGTTCGACCGTGTGACGCTCCGAGCCGAGCAGATGCGCGTCTCGGCCGATGAAATCAAAGCTGCCTACCATCAGATTCGCAAGGATGATGGCGATGCCCTGCGGTTGGCGGCGCAGCGGGTCACGCAATTTCATGAGCGGCAGCGGACGAAGACCTGGATGTATCAGGACAACGGCGCCACCCTAGGGCAGATGGTGCTCCCGGTGGATGCGGTCGGGCTCTATGTGCCGGGCGGCAAAGCCGTCTATCCGTCCTCCGTCCTGATGTCTGCGATTCCGGCGAAGGTGGCGGGCGTGTCGCGCATCGTGATGTGTACGCCGGCCGGCAAAGGGGGAATCAATCCCTACCTGCTCGTGGCGGCGGATATTGCGGGAGTGGACGAAATCTATCGGATCGGCGGTGTGCAAGCCGTGGGGGCCATGGCTTTCGGCACGGCGACCATCGGCAAGGTCGATAAGATCGTGGGGCCGGGCAACATTTATGTCGCCACCGCCAAACGATTGCTCTATGGGATGGTCGGGATCGACATGGTGGCAGGGCCCAGCGAGTTGCTGGTGTTGGCCGATGAGTCGGCCTCGCCGGATTTGGTCGCGGCCGATCTCCTGTGCGAGGCGGAGCACGATGAAGACGCGAAGGTCTGGCTGGTAACCCCGTCGGCCACGTTGGCCAAGCAGGCGGCGCGCGCAGTGGAGGCCCAGGTCAAGCGGGCGGCGCGGGCGGCCATTCTTGCCAAATCCATTACGCGGCATGCGGTTGCGTTTGTCGTGGCGTCCATGGAGCAAGCGATCGAGGTGGCCAATCAGATTGCCGCGGAGCATGTGGCCGTATCGGTGGAACATCCGTTCGACTACCTCGAAAAAATCCGGCATGCCGGGGCGCTCTTCTTGGGCCGGTACACGCCCCCGGCGGTGGCCGATTACCTCGCCGGGCCGAATCATGTGCTGCCGACGGGCGGGACGGCGCGGTTTTTTTCGGCGCTGTCGGTGAATGACTATGTGAAGATCAGCAATATTGTCTCCTACACCAAAGAAGAGCTGCAGCGGGTGCGGGAGCCGTTGAGCCGGCTGGCGCTCATCGAAGGGTTGGAGGCCCACGCCAAGTCGGCGGAAGGTAGGTTTGCATGAAGAAGGTAGGGGCGGCCCCACGGCGGGCGGCGGTGCATCGGGCGACCAAGGAAACGGATATTCGTGTCGAGTGGGCTCTGGACGGCCAGGGGAAGGGGACGATCGACACCGGGATTCGGTTCCTCGATCACATGCTGGAGTTGCTGGCCAAACACGGCTTTTTCGATTTGACGGTCCAAGCCAAGGGTGATCTCGACATCGACGAGCATCACACGGTCGAGGATATCGGGATCGTCATGGGGAAAGTGTTGCATCAGGCTTTGGGTGAAAAGGCGGGGATCAAACGGTTCGGCTTTGCCTCGGCGCCGTTGGACGAGACGCTGGCGCAGGTCACCGTGGACCTCAGTGGGCGGCCGTTCCTAGTGTATAATGTGGCGTTGCCGGATCGGAAGATCAAGGCCTTCGACTTAGGACTGTTCGAGGACTTTTTCCAGGCGTTCGTGACCCATGGTGGGCTCAACCTGCATGTGAATGTGCTGTACGGACGGAATCCGCACCACATCATGGAGGCGATCTTCAAGGGATTGGCCAAGGCGTTGGATCAAGCGACGATGCCCGAGGAGCGCCTCGCGGGCCGGGTGTTGTCCACCAAAGGCTCGTTGTAAATTCGCGCCGCGTCGGCGAGCAGACGATCGCGCAGAGCAGAATGCCGGGGGGCGGTTCGTCGAGAACCGGCCCCCGGCGTGTTTTTGGTCTGGGGCCACCGGGAGCGCTGGTTCCAGGGTGGCAGGATGGCGCGGGTTGCGGTATGGTTAGGCCGGTTCGTCCGTGGGGCGATCCGAGTGGGAGCGGAGGATCATGATCGCCATCATCGATTACGGCATGGGCAATCTGCGCAGCGTGCAGAAGGCCTTCGAAACGGTCGGTCACGCCGCGGTGGTCACGCGGGTTCCCGCCGTGATCCGGGACGCCAGCCACGTGGTGCTTCCAGGAGTCGGCGCCTTCCCGGATTGCATGCGCAATCTCGAGCAATACGAGTTGGTGCAGCCGGTCTACGGGGCGATTCAATCGGGAAAGCCTTTCTTGGGCATTTGTTTGGGACTGCAACTGCTGTTCACCGAAAGCGAAGAGTTTGGCCCGCACAAGGGGCTGGGCATTATGCCCGGCCGTGTGGTTCGGTTTCCGGTGCGGGACGTCTCGGCCGTCGGCGGCACGGGGGGGACTGAGGCGCTCAAGGTGCCTCACATGGGATGGAACAGTCTCACGGTGACGCGTCCCGCGCCACCGCTCCGAGATGTGGCCACCGGGACGGCCGTCTACTTCGTGCATTCGTACTACGTGGTGCCGGATGATCCCTCGGTTGCGGCGACGACGACGGACTACGGCGGGACGTTTGTGTCCAGCGTGTGGCGGGACAATGTCTTTGCGTGTCAGTTTCATCCCGAAAAGAGCCAGACGGTCGGCCTCCAGATCGTCAAGAATTTCGGAGCGTGGCGGTGAGACGATTGACTCGCTTCGGCCTGCCGGTCGGCCTCTGGTTGCTGCTCGGCACCGGATGCGGTCCGACCAAGGTGACGACCGAGACCTCCCCGTACATCGGCCAATACGAGGTCCGTACCGTGGCGGTCCTTCCGTTCGATCTGCTCCGGACACCGCAGCGACTCGGCGACGATGCCGAGGCCCTTCAGGTGCCGAAGGGGGCCAAGGGGTCTGATATCAGTTTGGGGGTGCCGCGGGAAACGCACGGGGACGATCGGATGGCGACCAGCCGTGTTCAGCCGCAGGCTGCCGAGTTGGTCACCCGGCTCGTGTGGGATCGACTGGGCTCGCGGGAAGGCCTGCGGGTGAAGCCGCTCGATGAGGCGAAGCGGGCGGCGCTCGAAGCCAAGGTCAGCGAAGGGGTGTCTAGCGAGCGTCTCGACCTGGCAGTGCAGATCGGCAAGCATCTGGGTGTCGACGCAGTGGTGGTCGGGAAGGTGCTGGTGTATCAGGAACGCGTCGGCAGCCGGATTGGGGCAGAGTCGGCGGCGGTCGGCTTTGAAGTGAAACTCCTCGGTCTCGATGGCCGGACGCTGTGGGCCGGGAACTATTATGAAAAGCAGCGGCCGATGACGGAAGACCTCGTCGGGTTTGTCGAGCGCAAGGGCGCGTTTGTGACGGCGGCGGAACTGGCCGCCTATGGGGCGGACAAGGTGCTCAAGGAATTTCCGTATGGGCGCAAGGACTAACGGGCGCGGACGGGAGCAGACGCGGTGATTGTGTTTCCGGCGATCGACTTGAAGGATGGGCGGTGCGTCCGGCTGCGGCAGGGGGACCTGGCAGCGGAGACGGTGTACTCGGAGGATCCCGGGGCGATGGCCCGGAGCTGGCAGTCGCAGGGGGCGCCGTGGTTGCATGTCGTGGACTTGAACGGCGCGGTCGATGGCCGCCCCGTGAACCTTGCGGCAATCCAGACGATTCGCCGGTCCGTGACGATGCGCGTCCAAGTGGGCGGCGGCATTCGGATGCTGGAGACCGTGCGCCAATTCCTCGATGCGGGGGTGGATCGTGTCGTCTTGGGGACCGCCGCCCTCACCGACCCGGCTTTCTTGGAGGCCGCGTGCGTGCAGTATCCCGGGCGCATCGTCGTAGGGGTCGACGCCCGCCAGGGCAAGGTGGCCATCAAGGGCTGGACGGCCGTGTCCGATGTCCTCGCCATCGATCTCATTCGCGGGTTTGGGGGATTGAATCTGGCCGCGGTGGTGTACACCGATATCGCCCGAGACGGGATGCTCAGCGGCCCGAATTTGGAGGCGCTCCAGGACGTCGTGGCGGCAGCGCCCTGTCCCGTGATTGCCTCCGGCGGCGTGACACGTATCGAGGATCTGGTGGCGATCAAGGCCCTGGGGCGGCGGGTTGAGGGGGCGATTGTCGGGAAGGCGCTGTACGACCGGAAATTCGAGTATGCCGAGGCGCTTCGGGCGGTGGGGGCGTCGCGCGCATGCTGACCAAACGCATCATCCCTTGCTTGGACGTCAAGGACGGACGGGTCGTCAAAGGGGTCAGCTTCGTCAACTTGCGCGACGCCGGCGATCCGGTCGAAGTGGCCCGGGCTTATGATCGCGAGGGGGCCGATGAATTGTGTTTCCTTGACATCACGGCGTCGCACGAGCAGCGCAAGACTATCCTGGACGTCGTCTCGAGGACAGCCGACCAGGTCTTCATGCCCTTGACGGTTGGGGGCGGGGTGCGGACCTTGGATGATATCCGGGCGCTGCTCTCGGCGGGCGCCGACAAGGTGAGCATCAACACAGCGGCCGTGCAGCGGCCTGAATTCGTGAAGGAAGCGGCGGAGCGATTTGGGACGCAGTGTATCGTGGTGGCTATCGATGCCAAGCGGCGCCCGGCGCCGGACCGTGGGTGGGACGTGTTCACGCATGGCGGGCGGCGGGCGACCGGCCTCGATGCCGTCGAATGGGCCAAGCGGATGGAAGCCTACGGAGCCGGTGAGATACTCCTGACCAGCATGGATCAGGATGGGCAGCAGACCGGTTACGACCTGGCCCTGACGGCTGCGGTGTCGGGATCGGTCACGATTCCAGTGATTGCCTCCGGGGGGGTCGGGACGCTGGAGCATCTGTACGAAGGGTTTACCCTTGGGAAGGCGGATGCCGTGCTGGCCGCATCGATCTTTCACTATCGAACGCATACGATTCCGGATGCGAAGGCCTACCTTCGCCAGAAAGGGGTGGCGATTCGTTGATGGATGTCAGCCGGCTGAAGTTTGATGCCCAAGGGTTGATCCCGGCCGTGATCCAGGATTGGCGGGACGGGTCCGTCTTGATGGTGGGGTATATGAACCGCGAGGCGCTGGAGCGCACCGTGGCCAAGGGGACGGTCCATTTCTGGAGCCGGTCCCGGCAACAACTGTGGGAAAAGGGTGAGACCTCCGGCCACTGGCTCCATCTCAAGGATCTGTTCGTGGATTGCGACGGTGATACGCTCCTCGTTAAGGCGGAGCCGGTGGGCCCCACCTGCCACACAGGGGCCGCCAGTTGTTTCTTCAGCCGGCTCGAGGCGGCTTCGGGGCAGGCGCGTACCGGAGGAGAGGCCAAGGGCGGGATCTTGGAGCGCATTGCGGAGACCATCCAGGATCGGCGCGCCAATCCGCAGCCAGGTTCCTACGTCACCAAGCTGCTGCAGGGGGGGCCGGATCGCATCCTCAAGAAGATCATCGAGGAGGCCGGCGAGGTAGTGCTCGGCGCCAAAAATCAAAACCGTGAAGAAATTGTCTACGAAACCGCCGATCTCCTCTTCCACACGCTGGTGGCTCTGGGCGCGCAGGAGATCCCATTGGCGGAGGTTTATCAGGAACTGGCGAAACGCCACGGCAAGTCCGGTCTTCGGACGACCAACGAAGGGAGGAACCCGTGAGTGAGTGTTTGTTTTGCCGTATCGTCGCTGGAACCATCCCCGCCAAGATCGTCTATCAGGATGAGCATGCCGTAGCTTTTGACGATATCCATCCCCAGGCTCCGACCCATGTGTTGGTGATTCCCCGCAAGCATGTCGCGGCAGTCCAGGATTGTGGGGGGAGGGACCAGGCGATGTTAGGGGGGCTGCTTCAGGCCTGTGTGGCCGTCGCCAAATTGAAGGGGCTAACCGAGCGGGGGTATCGGATTGTCTCTAATACCGGGGGGGATGCGGGGCAGTCCGTGTTTCATTTGCATCTGCACGTCCTGGGCGGGCGGTCACTGGCCTGGCCGCCAGGATGACCTCTCGGTCGGGGAGGACAGGCCCAGGCTCGGTATCCCGGGGTTGGCATCCTGATAGTGGTTTCGGTTGCTTGAGGGACCTCCTCTCATTGACAGCCCTTTGTCCTATCTGTTAGCGTGACCGGTCATCACTTTCCAATTTTTCATGCACTTAACGTGATCAGGCCGTCACGGGTGTCTCGTTTCGTGAGTGTGCGGAGGGGTGCCGTCCAGTGAGCCGCGGCCTCATCTCAGACGCTGTACTGACCCAGATCAAGGAGCGACTCGACATCGTTGACGTGGTGTCGGGCCATGTCACCTTGACGCGGGCGGGGCAGAACTTCAAGGCGCGGTGTCCGTTTCACGATGAGCGGACTCCGTCGTTCACCGTCAGTCCCTCCAAGCAACTCTTTCATTGTTTCGGCTGCGGTGCGAGCGGGGATACGGTCACGTTTTATATGAAGGTATCCGGGTTGGTGTTTCCTGAGGCTGTCCGGGAACTGGGGCGGCGTGTGGGGATCGATGTGCCGGATGGGCGGGGTCCAGAGGGAGATCGCGAGACGCAGGTCCGTCGTCGGCTTGAGCAATTGAACGACGAGGCGCAGTCGTTCTTCATGGAGATGTTGCGGGATCCGGGTGCCGGCCGGTCAGGCCGCGAATATTTGGAACGGCGCGGGATCGAACCTCGGACGGCCGAGCAGTTTCGCCTCGGCTATGCCACGCCCGATTGGGATCGATTGGTTCGGGCGCTGACCGCACGTGGATTCACAGGGGAGGAATTGGTTCAGGCGGGGTTGGCGGTTCCGCGCCAGCAGGGAGGACGGCAGGGCGCGACGGGTTGGTACACCCAGTTCCGAGATCGCGTGATGTTCCCGATTGCCGATTTGCGCCGGCGGGTGGTGGGGTTTGGCGGACGCATGGTCGGAGACGGCCACCCGAAATATTTGAACTCCCAGGAAACACCGCTGTTTCACAAGGGGCGTACGCTGTACGCGTTGGATGCCGCTCACGAGGCGGCCGGTCGGGCCGGCCAGTTGATTGTGGTCGAAGGCTACTTCGACGTGATCGCGCTCCACCAGGCTGGTATTCAACATGTCGTCGCGACCTTGGGTACGGCGCTGACCCCAGAGCATGTGCGGGTCATCCGGCGTTATGTCAATCACGTGGTCCTGCTCTTCGATCCGGATGCCGCCGGGGTCCGGGCGGCGCTTCGGAGCCTCGATCTCTTTGTGGGCAGCGGGCTGACCGTTACGGTCATGAGCTTGCCGCAGGGAGAGGATCCGGATACGTTTGTGCGGGCGCAGGGGGCCGATGCGTTTCGCGAGCTGCTCGGCGGTGCGCCGAGTTTGTGGGATTTTGCGTTGGAGCAGAGCTTACGGACCGCCGCGACCGGTCGACTCGAAGACAAAGTCCGGTGCGCGGACGCGGTGGTGCAAATCATTCAAAAGATTCACCATCCGATCGAGCGGGATGAACGGTTGCGCCGTGTGGCCGAGCGGTTGGGGTTGAGCGAAACGCGGCTCAAAGAACACATGCGGGCCAGCAAGTCGGCTCCGGGCGGTCCCCCGACATCAACGCCGGCTGTCCGGCCGACGCCGAAGGTCGAACCGCCCGTCGAACGGGAGTTGGTGCATCTCCTGCTGCACGGGCTGCTGACCGCGGGCGAAGTCGCGCAATTGGATCCGGACCTGTTCACGGTGCCGGCTTTTCGACTGATCGCGACCACGGCCCTCGACCAACGAGGCCACGATGGGCGCGTTTTGGTTCGGCCCGTGCTCGATGCGTTGCTCCCACATGCAGAGGCTGGGCCCGTGGCGACGGCGTTGTCGGTGCTGGAGCGGCAGGATGACGATGTGCGGGCGACGGTGCGCGGGTGCATGGCGCGGCTGGTACGCCAGCGGAGGGAACGGCTGTTGGCGGAGTTGGCCCTCCAATTGAAGGAAGCCAATCAGGCCGGGCGAGTCGAGGACGAGCAGCGGCTCAATGCCCGCGTGAACGCGTTGCGAATGGAAAAAGCCGGCGGCCGGGCATAGGCCGCCGGCAACGAGGAGTGGGCGGCAAGGAGTCACTATGGCGAAACAAGATTACATGGTCGAGGTCAAGAAACTCATCGCATTGGGCAAGGAAAAAGGGTTCCTGACCTACGAGGATATCAACAACCGCTTGCCGGCCGAGTCGGTGTCGACCGAGCAGCTCAACACCCTCGTCAGCATGTTCGGCGAGATGGATATCGATATCGTCGAGTCGGCGGAGGCCCAGCGCGCGGCCAAGCCGGCCGAGGCCAAAGACGGCGACGATGACGACGAAGGCGAGAGTGGCGAGGACAATGAGCGGGAAATCGATCTCACACCCGGCGCCTTGAGCCGCACGGACGATCCCGTCCGGTTGTATCTGAAGGAAATGGGCAGCGTCGCGTTGCTCAGCCGCGAAGGCGAAATCGAGATCGCCAAGCGCATCGAGGAAGGCAAGCTGGAGATCGCCTCGATCGTGTACGGCTTGCCCATGACGATCGAGTTCATCCTGGCCTTGCGGGAGCAGCTCAAGGCGGACAAGATCAAGGTGCGGGAAATCGTCCCGATCGCCGAAGAGGAAGTGGAGGAGCAGGAAGAGGAGGGAGAGCGGGACGATACCGAGTTGCGCCTGCGGACGCTGGAAGCGCTCAACGAGGTGCGGAAGGTGTCGACGGCCTATCGCATGCAGTATGCGAAGTTCAAACAGCTGACCGGCGACGCCGACAAGATCAAGAAGGTCAAGAAGCAGCTGGATGCGGTCCGTATCCAGATGGTGGAGAAGATCGAGGCGGTCAACCTGCACGGCGTGCTCAAAGAGCGCATGGTGCAGCGGGTGCGCGATATCGCATTCCAGATTCGCTCTGCCGAGCGGGAAGTGTCGCACTGTTTGCGCCGATTGGGGGTGGGCGGTGAGACCGGACAGGAGCTCTTGCGGAGGGCCTCGCGGACCCGGCCCGACTTCCTGGCCGTCAAACGAAAGACGGGTCTCTCGGAGGAGACGCTCAACGACATCAAGAAAGTGTTCCTGGCGGCGAAGGGCCGGATTCGGCAGATCGAGACCGAAGAAGCGCTGGTGACGGCTGAAGAAATCAAGGAAGCGGTCAAGCATCTGGATCAATCCGACGAGAAGGTCAAACGCGGGAAGGCGGAACTCGTGGAAGCCAACTTGCGGTTGGTCGTCAGCATCGCGAAGAAGTACACCAATCGAGGGCTCCAGTTCCTGGATCTCATTCAAGAGGGCAACATCGGCCTGATGAAGGCCGTGGATAAATTCGAGTACCGGCGGGGCTACAAATTCAGCACCTACGCGACCTGGTGGATCCGTCAGGCCATTACCCGGGCCATCGCCGATCAAGCGCGGACTATCCGTATCCCGGTCCACATGATCGAGACCATCAATAAGTTGATTCGCACCTCCCGACATTTGGTGCAGAAATTGGGGCGGGAACCGATGCCGGAGGAAATCGCCGAGCGGATGGACATGCCGCTGGACAAGGTGCGCAAAATCTTGAAAATCGCCCGCGAGCCCATTTCCCTGGAGACACCCATCGGTGAAGAAGAGGACAGCCATTTGGGCGACTTTATCGAAGACAAGAAGGCGGTCTCCCCCCTTGAAGCCGCCATCCGATATGACTTACAACGGCAAATCAATAGCGCGTTGGAAACGCTGACGCCGCGTGAAGAGAAAGTGCTGCGTAAACGCTTCGGCATCGGCGAGGCCACGGATCACACGCTGGAGGAGGTCGGACAGGATTTCGAAGTCACCCGTGAGCGCATTCGGCAGATCGAGGCCAAGGCGCTTCGGAAATTGCGGCATCCGAGCCGGAGTAAGAAGTTGCGCAGCTTCGTCGAGAGTTTGTAGCGCGTGGGTGTGCTGACGGACCGGGCCCATAGCTCAGGTGGTTAGAGCGGCTGACTCATAATCAGCTGGTCCTAGGTTCAAGTCCTAGTGGGCCCACCACGGGCGCGACGCAATGGGCCGCAGGTGTGGGCGTAGTCAGTCGAACCGACAAAGGAACATGTGAATCCGCATTTACCCCGTCTGATTGAACTCCAAGCCCTTGATCTTCGTCTCGCCGAGATTCGGGCGCAACAGAAGCGAATCCCGGAACGACTGGAGGCGGCGCGGCAACCGTTGCTGGCCGCGACCGAGGCCCAAAAGACGGCGCAGGCCGCCGTGGACGCCTTGGGAAAGGACCGGCGGGCCGCCGAGCGCGAGTTGGAGACGCATGAGGCCCACATCGAAAAGATGAAGGGGCGGACCAGTGAGGTCAAAACCAACAAGGAATACCAGGCGCACCTCTTCGAAATCGAGCTCGCCGGCAAAAAGAAGGGCGAGATTGAGGAGCAGATTCTGGGCCTCATGGAGCAGGCCGACACGCTGCAGCGGCAAGTGAAAGAGGCGCAGGCGGCGATTGCGGAGGCCGAACGGACCCTCGCGCGCGACAAACAGCAATTGGATGCCCAGGCTGCCGCCTTGGCGGCGGAACTCCAGTCGCTCGAGGCGCGGCATCAGGCGGCGACGGTCGACGTGCCGCGTCCGCTCTTGGAGCGCTATACCAAGCTCAAGAGCCAGCGGAAGGATCAGGCGCTGGCGGCCCTGCGCGAGGGGATCTGTCAAGGGTGCCGGCTCCAGCTGCCGCCGCAATTGATTGCGGAGGTCAAGCGATCCGACGATCTGCTGACCTGCGACTACTGCCACCGGATCTTATACTGGGAAGGCGAATTGCCCGGCCAAGAAACACCCGTCACCCGTGCGCTCCAACATCAGGACGACGAGGCCGGCGAGTCGCTCTGATCGGAGGGGTGTTCGCCGAGGACGGCGCGGGTCGTCTTGAAGTGCAGTTTGGCCACCGTCTCCAATCCTTCCCGGCCCCGTTTTTTCATCACCATCTTCCCCGCCAGTTCCACGGCCGGTGAGGCGCCTTTGGGAAGCGCCGTGCCGATGTCGTGCGACAACCGATCCAAGCGGATCAGGAATTCCGCTCGTGCCAGGATCGAGGCGGCCGCCACCGCGAGGTCTCCCTCGGCCCGCGGTTGCTGGACCAGTCGGATCTGTCGCCCCTTCTCCATCAAAGCGTTCAGCACGAACCGCTCGTCGCCGAATTGGTCGGCGATGGCGATGTGACAGGGCACCTGCTCCAACAGGTTTTCCAGGGCGCGGGCGTGTCCCCAGGCCAACAGCCGGTTCAGATTCCGGATCTTTGCGTAGAGTTCGTTGTATTTCCGTGGGCCGATGGCAATCAGGGCATGGGGACAGAGCAGCTTGATATCACGGGCCAATTCCAAGATGCGGCCGTCGGCGATCTTCTTGCTGTCCCGCACGTTCAGGAGCCGAAGGTCGGGTTCGATCTTGGCGTCCACATAGGCCGCTGCAATCACCAAGGGGCCGAAGTAGTCTCCCTTGCCGGATTCGTCGATGCCGATACGAGGTTGATGGGCGAGGCTGACTGGGGGCGTTGGAGCGGGTGTCACCGGCGTGGGCTTGAAGGGCGCATAAAGCTTCGCGTACTCTAACAAACAGGGTGGGATGGGTCAATTTCTAGGAGCGGACCCGGCCAAAATTGGCCGTTGGAAGGGGAAGGGACGATGACGCAGCACGGCGCGTTCAGTCACAGCGGAACGGGGCGATGGTTCGGGGTGGTGTGCGGGATGGCGCTGCTCATCATCGGCGGGTGTGCGACCAATCCCTACACCGGCCGCTCTCAACTGTTGATGGTGTCGGAGGGAGAGGAGATGCAGTTGGGGGCGCAAGCCTATGAAGAAGTCAAAAAGGACCCCAAGAACAAGATCTCCACGGATCCGCGGGAAGTCGACCCGGTCAAGCGGGTTGCCGCCCGGGTGATTGAAGCCGCCAAACGATCACGGTATGCCGAGACGGCCAATGAATTCGGGTGGGAGGTGAACGTCATCAAGAGCGACGGCACGCTGAACGCATTCGCCCTCCCCGGCGGGAAAATTGCCGTGTACACCGGGATTTTCCCCGCGGCGAAGAACGAGGCAGGGTTGGCGGCCATCATGGGGCATGAGGTCGTCCATGCATTGGCTCGGCACGGCGGCGAACGCATGAGCCAAACGGTGCTTTCCAACGGGTTGTTGAATGTCGCGAATATCGGCTTGGCTATCGGAGGGGTCAGTCCGATCGTCACTCAAAGCACGATGGCGGCGTTGGGCGCCGGAGCCCAATTCGGCGTGTTGCTGCCGTTCAGCCGCAAGCATGAGTCGGAAGCCGACTATATCGGGCTGCTTCTGGCCGCCGAGGCAGGCTATGATCCGCGGGAGGCGGTCCGCGTGTGGGAACGGATGGGGGCGCTCTCCGGTGGGGGGGCTCCTCCGGAATTCATGTCCACACATCCTGGACACGAAACGCGGATTCAGCAGTTGCAGAAATGGATGCCTGAGGCCCTGGCCAAGTATCCGGCCAACGGGGTGGGCTTGGGCGCCGATTTGCCTTCCCTTTCCACAAAATAGGCGAGCCGTGCCTGGAGGGGGCTGACGTTCGGATCGGTGCCCGCACCGGGCGCCGGTCTACCCCTACCCGGTTTCTCCTTCCCCCGCTCAACCGTCGGCGGTCCTTCTGCCTCCTGGCTCGCTCTCAAGATCTGGTTGCGGCCGTCCGATGAAAGAGGGGGACGATCGCGTCGTGGTGAAGCGAGGGAGGCCGGCATGAAGCGGGTGTTGTTCGTTGATGATGAGCCCCAAGTGTTGACCCTCCTGCAATCTTCCATGGCCCCGCTGGCCTCGGAATGGGAGATGGAGTTCCTCCCGAGTGCGGAACAGGCGCTTTCGTCGCTGGCGCATCGGCCTGCCGATGTGGTGCTCGCCGACATTCATCTGTTGGGCATGGGGGGGCTGCAACTGCTTGGGGAGGTCAAGTCGCGCTATCCACAAACCGTGCGGTTGGCGTTCTCCGGCTGCGCCCATCAAGACCTGGTCGTCAAGGGGCTCGCGGTGGCGCATCAGGTCTTGCCGAAGCCGTTGGCCCCGGCGCTGGTGAAGGCGACCATCTCACGTGTCTGTGCGCAACGTGATGTCTTGTTGAATGCGGCCCTACGTCAGTTGGTCGGAGCCATCCATCATTTGCCGAGCTTGCCCTCGCTCTACCAGGAGCTGGAAGCGGCGATGCAAGCGGCGGATTCCTCGGCGGACAAGGCCGCAGCCATCATCGCCACAGATCCGGCCATGGTGACCAATCTGTTGCATGTGGTGAACTCGGCCTATTTCAATCTGCGTCGAACGATTGCGAGTCCGGCTCACGCGGTGGCGCTTCTGGGACTGGGCGCCGTGAAGTCGCTGGTGTTGAGTTTGAAGGTCTTCGACGAGGTGCAGCGCCATCCGCAGTTGAAACCGATGATCGAACGATTGTGGCAGCACGGCGTGGCCGTGGCCCGACTGGCCAAGGCGCTGGCGGTGCAGGAGGGGATGGGCACCCTCAGCGTCGAACATGCGTTCATGGCCGGCTTGCTACACGACATCGGCCGATTGGTGCTCGCTGCCAATCTTCCCAAAGAATTTGCAGCGTGGGAGCAGCGGGCGGCGAAACCAGGCGACACCCCCCTGTCCGCTGAGCAGGACATCTTTGGGGCGACGCACGCAGAGGTCGGGGCCTATCTTCTGAGTGCCTGGGGATTGTCGGATGCCCTCGTGGAAGCGGTGATGTTTCACCATCGGCCGATGGCGGCCGAGACCAGCGGCATGACGGTTTTGACGGCCATCCATGTGGCCAACGCGTGGATGGACTCTTCCCTCCCGCAGGGAGAAGGCGGACAGCCAGACCCCACCTATCTCGCACAGATCGGCTTGGCGGACCGGGCGGTCAAATGGACCGCCGTACGTCAGGCGGCCTGACCTCCTCGTTATCTTCAGGAACGTGGCGCAAGGACAGAGGGTTCGATTCGGGGGGCGGTCCTGCGTATCCTTTTGGACACCGGTACGGTGGATGAGATACGGCTTCCCCCTGGGTGTTTTCGGGCCGGTGTGCTATTCTCCCGCCGCATCGCGACGTTATAGAAATCTTTCCGCAAGGCAAGGTCCTTGCTGGATCTTCCTATGGGTACTTCCTGAGTTTTCTCTTGCCACGACCCCGCGGGTGGATCTGCATCCGGCGCGGGTGGTGAGCCGTTAACCGAGCCACGGGGTTGCCATGAGCCGACACCCGCTTCCTCTCTTTCGCCTGCTGGAGCAAGAGTATGAGGCGCTGCACGGGCCCTTGCCCGCGTCGTATGTCGCGGTGCGTGCCGCGACTCTGGAGCGCGCACAGACCGCCCTGCGCGAGGCCGGAGCTCCGGTGGCGCCTGCTGATGGCGAGAGGGCAGCCGCCCACTCGGTGGAGGCGCGCGCCGACATCGAGGATCGGGCGAACGACGTGTTGTTCGGGGAATTGGCCAGGAGGCTGGCAGGCGAAAAGAGCGCCGCCCTCTGTCTCTCCGGCGGCGGCATTCGTAGCGCCACGTTTGGGCTGGGGGTGGTGCAAGGTTTGGCGCGCCACGGGCTGTTGGAGCGGTTTCATTACCTCTCGACAGTCTCTGGCGGAGGGTATGTGGGCAGCTGGCTGACGTCCTGGGTGGCCCGTGTTGGGCTGCCCGCTGTGGTGGAGGAACTCAAGGGGCGTCCAGCTTCCCAATTGGAACCCGAACCAGGTCCGGTCCGTCACCTGCGCAACTACAGCAACTATCTGTCGCCAAAGTTCGGTCTCCTGACCGCCGACACCTGGACGTTGATTGCCACCTATTGCCGTAATCTCCTGATCAATTGGTTGATTTGGGTGCCGTTGCTCCTGGCGGTCTTGGCGATTCCTCGGTGGGTCATCGAGTTGACCCAACTGAATCCGGCAGGGTGGTTTGCGCATTCCGACACGATCTTGCCCGGGATGGCTTTTGCCTGTGGCGCGATGCTGGCGCTTCAGGCGATCGTCTATACCTGTGTGGCCATGCCGTCCGTGCAGCATGCCATGGCCCCCTTCCCAACGTTTTTCCGCACTGCCGAGGGGCGGGATCGGTGGATGAACCAAACGCACGGCAGTTTTGTGCGGTGGTGGTGCTTGCCCTTGGTGGCGGCCGCGTTCTGCCTGGCCATGGCTTGGGCATGGTGGCACGATGAGCATGACCCGGGGGCGGGGGCCGCCGCGCTTCCCGGTCGGGCCGCCCACACGGTTGGGATCGGCCGATTCCTGATCTTTGGCGTCGGCATGCACGTGGCGGGGTGGCTGGCCGCCAATGTCGTCTGTTGGTGGCGGGTCGGGGGCGGGACGCGCTGGCGAGAGGGCTGGGCGGCGGCCAAGACCTTTCAGGGAACCTACACCTGGCATGAACTCCATGCCGTGGTGCTCTCCGGGTTGGCTGCGGGATTTGGGTTGTGGGTGACGGCGACCCAGCTGTTTCCCGCCCCTAGCCATGAGGAGCGATTCGGGTATTTCGCGACGTTCGCGGTTCCGTCGCTGCTGTTCGCGTTCGTGCTGGCCGGCGCCGTGTATGTGGGGGTCGCGAGTTACTGGACGAGCGACCAGGACCGGGAATGGTGGGCCCGGGCCAGTGCGTGGATCATGATCGGGACGGTCGTGTGGGCGGGGCTGTGTTTAACGGTGATTTTTGGGCCGGGGTGGCTCTTCAAGTCGGACCATTACGCCGCCCTGTGGGGGGCGGCCGGGGGATTGACGGGGCTGTTTGCGCTCCTGTTCGGCGCCAGTGCGAGGACGCGCGGCCAGGAGGACGATGATCCGCACCGGGATTGGCGCACAACCGTCCGCAAGCTTGCGCCGATGATCGCGGCGCCCATCGCGATCGTGTTGCTCGTTGCCTGTCTCTCCCTGGTGTCCAGTGGGCTGCTCTGGAACGTGCCCGGCATGGTGAAGCTGGAGGGGCACGAAGACATCACGGATCGGGTGTCATTCCTCCCGTCGCCGGCCGAACATCTGGCGATCCTCCATCATACCGATGCGACGGCCTTGTGTCTGGCCGTGCTGGCTCTCGTGGCGGTGGGGATGGTCATGGCGAGACTGATCGACATCAACCGGTTCTCGCTGCATGCGATCTATCGGAATCGCCTCATCCGCGCCTACCTTGGCGCGTCCAATCCTGAGCGCCGCCCCAATCCCTTCACGGGTTTCGATCCGAACGACAATTTGCCGCTTCCGGCGCTGGCCGCCGGGGGGAATGGTCTCCCGACTGCCGCGCGACTGTTCCATGTGGTGAATGTCGCCCTCAATCTCGTCAAGAAAGACAAGGAGAACCTGGGGTGGCAGGAGCGGAAGGCCGAGTCCTTCACCTTTAGCCCGCTGCACGCCGGGAACTGGATGCTGGGATATCGTTCCACTGAGGAGTATGGGTTGGGGCGGAGCGGGCGCGCCGTGTCGTTGGGGACTGCCATCGCCATTTCCGGGGCGGCGGCCAGTCCGAACATGGGCTACCACTCCTCGCCGGCGGTGACGTTCTTGATGACGCTGTTCAATCTTCGGTTGGGGTGGTGGTTGGGAAATCCTGGCCGAGCGGGCCAGGACACCTTTGACCAGTCTGGCCCCACGTTTGCCATGACGCCGATCATCCAGGAGGCGCTGGGTTTCACTAATGACCGCAATCCCTACGTCTACCTGTCCGATGGCGGGCATTTCGAGAATTTGGGCTTGTACGAAATGGTGCTCCGCCGTGTGCGGTTCTTACTGGTGGTGGATGCGGGGCAAGATCAGGCGGTGGGGTTCGATGACCTCGGCAATGCTATCCGAAAAATTCGAGTCGATTTGGGTATTCCGATTCGAATGGGCGACATGAAGATGGCTGCCCGGACGGCGACCGCTCTCACGGCCGCTGGGGGCTGCAAGCGCTGTGCGGTCGGCAGGGTGGAATACTCGTGTGTCGATGGCACATCTCCGGCGGACGACGGGGTGCTGGTGTATCTCAAGCCGGTTCTTTGCGGGACCGAGCCGGCCGATGTGTACAACTACGCGCAGACCCATCCCGAGTTTCCCCACGAATCGACCCGCGATCAATGGTTCAGCGAGTCGCAGTTTGAAAGCTATCGGGTGTTAGGGCTTCACTCGGTCGAAGAGTTGTGCGGCGGGGATTCGACGGCGACGGACGATGCCGGGACTGCGGATCCGTTCGAGGTCATGCGAAGGAAGATCGAGCAGTATCTGTCGCGTGGGACGGGAACTGCGACGTGGCAGCGGGACGTGTTGGCGGCACTTCATGAATTGGCCAGCGGATCATCCGTGTCGAACCGGGCCCAATAGCCAAGGATTTGTGGAGCTGGAACGGGTCCGACCGGGAGAACGTCCGCATCGGGCGTCGCGGTCGCTCCCATAGCCGGTGCGCGAGTGTCCGGTTCCGTTCTTTCTGCCCGGTATCCTGTCGTGTGGCGCCGTGGTTGGACCGGGGGGAGGCGGCAGCGTCATCGGGGCGGGGGGGGTGGATCGGGTGAATTCCGCCCCGGAGCAGGTACGGCGGGAGTGCAGCGAGCGAGGCCATCTCATACCAAGGAGGGTGCCCATGTCAGAAGCCACCATGGAAACCAAGGTGCGGGAGGTTGTGGCGCGTCAGTTGGGGGTGGAAAAGTATTTTCTCAAGATCGATGGGATCAAGGGAGAGAGCCAAGACAAAAATCATGTGGGGGAACTTGAACTGGTCTCCTATGGATGGGGAGTCGAGGCGGCAACCGTGACGACTGGAGGGGCCGGACAGCGGATCGGGCGGTCCACCTTTCAGGATTTCCAATTTGGCGCCAAGGCCAGCAAGGCCGGGCCCCAGTTGATGCTCCACTGTGCAACCGGCACGCGGATCAAACAGGTCGTACTCACGGGGGCACGGGCCACAGATGCAGCGGCGCGCGACTATCTCAAGATCACATTATCCGATGTCGTCGTCACGAGCTATGCGTCCAGCGTTTCGGGTGGAGACGGTGCTGCACCGATGGACACGGCGAGCGTGCGGTTCGGGAAGATTGATGTGGAGTATCGCGAGACCAGACCGGATGGACAGCCAGGCGAAACCGTGAAGACCGGCTACGATCTTGCCAAAGCTGTGCGCGGGTAGCAGGCCACGGGAGGCCTCGATGGCGCTGGGGTTATGTGAAGGAGTGGCCTCCGCGGGAAGTCCCGGGATCCGTGTAGGCAGGGGCGGAGGAGAGGTTCCCTCGCCCCTGCGGGACATGGGCGTGGTGGTTCTCCGAGAGGTCTCTGCCCGTTCGACTGGTGCGGTTGGGAGGAGGAGGGCCCCTGCGTGTCCTAGGGGGGCTGGCCTTCCGGAAAGGAGGCGTTCCTCATTCTGCGCGGACATGGCAGAATCGATAGATCGGCTGACTGGCCTGAGGCAGCACGCTTTCTGGCGCGTGTTCGAGTCGGGATGAATTTGGCTTTATGATTCAACGAGATGGACGGTCGTCCTATCACAGGCCAGACGCGAACACTCGCGGCGCGTGCAATGGCCCACATTATTCCCTCGGCGGTTTCGCCTTCCGATGCTCTCACCGAAAAATTGAATCAACTGGGGGGCTCGTCCGGGTCCAGCTATAATTGGGACACCGACAGGATGCTCCGCTGACGCAAGGCTCTGAGCCGTTCAGGTTTTGGCGGACCATCGTACATGCAAACAAGGCCGTGGGGTCCTGAGGGCGCGCCGTAGGGAGGGTGGCTGGTGAAGAAGTTGCTCTGTGTGGACGATGAACAGTGGGTGTTGGATTTTCTCAGAATGTCGCTCAAGGCGCTGGCCAACGAATGGGAAATGGAATTCGTGCTCACCGCCGAGGAGGCTCTGACACGTTTGGCCACCACGACCTATGACGTCGTGCTGTCCGACATCCATCTGCCGGGGATGAGCGGCATTCAGCTGTTTCATGAGGTCAAGGCCAAATACCCGCAAACGATTCGCATCGCCTTTTCAGGAGCCGCCGACCAACAGACGGTGACTCTGGCCTTGAAAATCGCGCATCAAGTGTTGCCCAAGCCACTGACGCCGGGCATGCTGCGGGCGTCCATTACGCGAGCCCGGGCGTTGCGCGATCAGATTTCCAATGAAGCGGTTGAGCGTCTGGTGAAAGGCATCAAGCAGATGCCGACGATCCCGACGCTGTACGAGGAGTTGTTGGGGGTGTTGCAGTCCCAAGAGTCGTCGGCTGAAAAGGTGGCACAGGTCATCATGAAAGATCCGGGGATGACCGCCAATCTTCTGCGGGTGGCCAACAGTGTCCCGTTCACCATGCGTTCCCGCGTGAGCAATCCGGTCCAGGCGGTCGCGTTGTTGGGTATTGAAAACGTGAAATCCATGGTCCTCGGTTTCAAGGTTTGCCACGACAGCCAGAAGTCGGCGGGAAATCAGCCGGAGGTGGAGGAAGTCTGGCGCCACGGATACGCCGTGGCAACCCATGCCCGGGCCATCGCATCGGTTGAAGATGTCGGCAGTCTGGTGATTGAAAACGCATTCTTAGCCGGGCTGTTGCACGACGTGGGCCGGTTGGTGCTCCTCACCAATCTGCCAAAGGAGTATGCCAAGGCGGCGGCGCTTGTGAAGGGGCAACGGGTATCCATTTCCGACGCGGAGCGGGAGGTGTTTGGAGCGACTCATGCGCAAGTCGGCGCCTACTTGCTGGGACAGTGGGGATTGCGCGATGCGATCGTGGAAGCTGTCGCCTTCCACCACGAACCCGTGTTGAGCTCCCAGCCGGGTTTTTCCATCTTGGCCGCCATTCACGTGGCGAATGCGTGGGACCGCGAGAGCTCCAATCCCTATGGCGATCCCTCGTCTCTCGATGAAACCTACCTCACCCAGACGGGCCTGATCGCCCAACTGCCCAAGTGGCGCGAGTCACTCGCGGCGTAATCGGTCCCTCGGCCAGAGGCTGATCGATCCGGGGTTGCCGAAGCGAGCCTTTGCACGCGCGCCGCTTCGGGCGGTATACTGCCACTTGCGCGATGGAGAGGGCCGGGTGATTGCTGGCCGGCGTCAGCCGGCTGGAGGAAAGTCCGGACTCCCAGAGCAGGGCGCTGGGTAACACCCAGGCGGAGCGATCCGACACAAGCGCCACAGAAAACAAACCGCCGATGGCTCGCTCACGCGGGTACAGGTAAGGGTGAAACGGTGGGGTAAGAGCCCACCGCGGGCGGTGGCAACACCACCGGCACGGCAAGCGTCGCCCGGAGCAAGATCAAATAGGGGGACGATCGCGTGTACACGCGACGAGGCTGGCTCGGCCGAGGTCCTCGGGTAGGTCGCTCGAGCGGTGCGGTGACGCGTCGCCCAGAGAAATGATCACCCTCGGGAAGGCGTCAAGCCCAACCGAGACAGAATCCGGCTTATAGGCCCCCTCCATCGCGCACTTTTTGGGGCTCCGGACAGAGCCCGTCGCAATTCTCCCTCGGTGAAGACCCCTGCACAGAGTTCGTGCCCGTCAAGGAGGACGACCGGTATACGGTTGCCATAGCGGGCTTGCAGTTCCGGTTCGGTGTCGACGTCGATTCTCTCCACCGTCAGATTCCACTCAGGGGGAAGTTGTCGGGCCATCTTTTCCACCACGGCGCACAGGTGGCAATCGGGCCTGGAAAAGATGGTCATGTGGCGGCCGTCCGGTTGGCGCATGGCAGCGGCACAGTACCACGAGGAGGGGGCGAATGGCAGCGTGCCCCGCGGTGTCTCCCTCCATATTGACCCCGACAGGGCCGGGTGTTAGTATCGCGATCCTTAAGCTGTTATATTTCCACAGAGTTTTTGCCACATCGCAACTCACCCGCGCGGCGGAGCTGTTGTGTTATGGGCGTGGTGTCGCGCAATGAGGGGGGCCGATATGAAACTCACCGGGGCTGAAATCTTTATCGAATGCCTGAAGCGCGAAGGCGTGAAGACGATCTTTGCCCTTCCTGGTGGTGTTGTACTCAAGATTTTCGACACGTTGCATCAGCAGAGCGATATTGAGGTCGTCCTAGCCCGGCATGAGCAGGGTGCCGGACATATGGCTGAAGGGTATGCCAAGGCGACCGGGAAAGCCGGTGTGTGCCTGGTGACCTCTGGCCCTGGGATGACCAACGTGATCACCGCTCTTGCCGATGCGTACATGGATAGTGTGCCAGTGGTCTGCTTTAGTGGCCAGGTGCCCACGAGTCTGATCGGGAACGATGCCTTTCAGGAAGCCGACAACGTGGGCTTGAGCCGGCCTTGCACCAAGTACAATTTCCTGGTCAAGGACGTGAATGACCTGGCGGTGACGATCAAAGAAGCGTTCTATATTGCCACGACGGGTCGCCCGGGGCCGGTGCTGGTGGATATCCCGAAGGACGTGTCGATGGCCAAGACGGAGTTCCAATACCCGTCGACGGTGTCGATCCGGGGCTATAACCCCACCTACGACGGCAACAAGTGGCAAATCAAGCAGGCGGCTGAGGCCATCGCCAAGGCCAAGAAGCCGGTCCTCTATGTGGGCGGGGGCGCGGTCTATTCGGGGGCCTCGAAAGAACTGCGGGAACTCGCGGAACTCACACAGATTCCGGTGGATATGACGTTGATGGGGCTGGGGGCGTTCCCTGGGGAGCATCCGCTCTCTATGGGAATGCTGGGGATGCACGGCACCTATTGGGCCAATATGGCCATGCACTATTCCGATTTGGTTATCGCGGTGGGGGCCCGATTCGACGATCGTGTGACCGGCAAGGTGTCGGAATTTTGCCCGGAAGCCAAAATCATCCATATCGATATCGATCCCACGTCGATTCGGAAGAACATCCACGTGGACATTCCGATCGTGGGCGATTGTAAACGCGTGCTTCAGGAACTGAATCAAATGTTGCGGGCCACGGTGAATGGGGAGCAGAAGGCGCTCCGGAAGCCCTGGTGGGACCAGATCAAGGAATGGCAGCAGGCGTATCCGCTCACCTTCGAGCAGGATCCCCAGGGCAAGATCAAGCCACAGCAGGTGGTGAAACGCCTCTATGAGTTGACCAAAGACCGGGACCCGATTGTGGCCACCGATGTCGGACAGCACCAAATGTGGGCGGCGCAGTACTTCAAACTGGCCAATCCGAATCGTTGGCTGACGTCCGGCGGGTTGGGCACCATGGGGTTTGGGTTTCCCGCGGCGATGGGAGCCCAGGCGGCCTTCCGTGACCGGTTGGTGCTCTGTGTGGCCGGCGATGGCAGCTTCCAGATGAATACCCAGGAATTGGCGACGGCGATGGCCCACAAGTTGGCTGTCAAGATCGTAGTCATCAACAATGGGTTCCACGGGATGGTCCGCCAATGGCAAGATCTGTTCTATGAAGGGCGGTATGCGTGCAGTGTACTGGGAAGCTCCCCAGATTTCGTGAAACTGGCCGAGGCTTACGGGGCGGTGGGGCTCCGAGCGACCACGGTCGCCGAGTTGGATCACGCGATCCGGGAGATGATCTCCATCGATAAGCCGGTGATCTTGGACGTGCCGGTTTATCCCTTCGAGAATTGCTATCCGATGATTCCGGCAGGTGGATGCAACCATGAGATGATCCTGGGCGATACGCCGGAACTGAAGAAGAAAATGGAGTCGGCCGGGAAGGCCCTTCCCGAAGACAAGGATACCGTCCTCACGGCATAAGGACAGTGTTGGGCCCCGCGTGAGAGGCCCCCGGGCCGCCGGCTCGGGTGGCGCCTCGTGGGGCGGCACTGAGGAACGATGGAACACATCATTTCAGTCACGGTCGAGAACAAGTTCGGCGTGCTCTCGCGGGTGGCCGGGTTGTTCAGCGGCCGGGGGTTCAATATCGAAAGTTTGTCGGTGGCGCCGAGCCTGGATCCGTCGATGTCGCAGATGACCATCGTGACGAGCGGCGACGAGCGCATTATCGAACAGATCGTCAAGCAGCTGAACAAGCTGATCGACGTCATCAAAGTCGTGGACTTGAACGAGAGTGAATTCGTTTCGCGCGAAACCGCCTTGATCAAGGTGCACACCCGGCAGGAAGATCGGGCGGAGGCGCTGCGGATTGCCGACATTTTCCGGGCCAATGTCATCGACTCGACAGCCAGCACCTATACCATCGAAGTGACCGGCGATCCCAAGAAGATCGAGGCCATCATTAACCTCTTGCAGCCGCTGGGCATTAAAGAAATCGTGCGGACCGGCCGTGTGGCCGTCGCGCGGGAACCGATGCGGGCGGCGGCGGTGTCGGCCGCCAAGAAGGTTGCGCGCGAATAGCCGGCCCTCTCCGCGCGTGCCGCAACACTGGAAGACCCCATTCATCGTATCGTCTTGACTGAGGAGTGACCCATGCAGATTTACTACGATAAGGATGCCGACCTGCAGCAGATTCGCAACCGCAAGGTGGCCGTCATCGGCTATGGGAGCCAGGGGCACGCCCATGCGCTCAATTTGAAGGAAAGCGGCGTGCAGGTCATTGTCGGATTGCGGGAAGGCGCCTCTTGGCAAAAAGCCGAAGCCAGCGGGCTGAAGGTCATGCCGGTGGCCGACGCGGTGAAAGCGGCCGACGTCGTCATGATTCTGGCTCCCGATGAGCAGCAGTCGGCCATTTACAAGCAGCACATCGCCCCGAATTTGAAGGAGGGAGCCTATTTGGCGTTCGGGCACGGCTTCAACATTCATTTCGGGCAGATCGTGCCGCCGGCCGGGATCAACGTGTTCATGGTGGCGCCAAAGGGCCCTGGCCACCTGGTGCGCTCCGAATATACGAAGGGGAGCGGCGTACCCTGCTTGCTGGCCATCCATCAGGATCCCAGCGGGAAGACCCGGCAGGTCGGGCTCGCGTACGCCAGCGCAGTCGGGGGCGGACGCGCGGGGATCATTGAGACCACCTTTCGGGAAGAAACCGAAACCGATTTGTTCGGGGAGCAGGTGGTGCTGTGCGGCGGGCTCACTGCCCTTATTCAAAACGGGTTTGAAACGCTGGTGGAGGCCGGCTATTCGCCGGAAATGGCCTATTTCGAGTGTTTGCATGAAGTGAAGCTGATCGTCGATCTGATCTATGAGGGCGGGATCGCGAATATGCGATATTCCATCAGCACGACGGCCAAGTACGGCGATATCACCCGCGGGCCTCGGGTCGTGACCGAGGAAACCAAGCGGGAAATGAAGAAAATCCTGGGAGAGATCCAAAGCGGCCAGTTTGCCAAAGAATGGGTTTTAGAGAACCAGGCGAACCGCCCGGTGTATAATGCACTGTTGGCCAAGGGAGAAAGCCATCCCATCGAGGAAGTGGGCGGCAAGCTCCGGGCCATGATGCCGTGGTTGAAGAAGGGCAAGTTGGTCGATAAGGCGAAAAACTAAGCCGGACATGGCGGATCGCGCAGTCGGCATACCGATCGTCAAGGAGGGCGTGCCCTTTGTGGGGGGCACCGTCGGTGCGGCCCTGTTTTCCTGGGCTGTGGGGTGGACCTTCCTCACCTGCCTCTTCGGCGGTCTGACGCTGTTCACGGCATGGTTCTTCCGAAATCCCCGGAGGACCATCCCGACGCAGGCGGGCGTGGTGGTCTCCCCGGGGGACGGCAAGGTCATCGCCGTGGACCGGGAGTTCGAGCCACGGTTTCTGAAAGATACTAGCCTCCGCATCAGCATCTTCCTGAACGTCTTCGATGTCCATGTGAATCGGGCCCCATTTGAGGGAACCGTCGAAAACATCATCTATCAGCCTGGGAAGTTCATTCCCGCCAATAAGCCGGAGGCCACGCTGCAGAACGAACAAAACGCCGTGTGCCTCAAGACAGCGCAGGGGGTGAAGCTTCTGTGCGTGCAGGTCGCGGGGTTGATCGCGCGGCGGATCGTGTGTTGGGTGCAGCCGGGAGAGCGAGTCGCCAAGGGTGAGCGATACGGCCTGATCCGGTTCGGGTCCCGGATGGACCTGTATCTGCCGGCAACGAGCACGGTCCGGGTGGCGGTGGGCGATCGGGTGAAGGGCGGGGAAACCATTCTCGCGGAGCTGGTCTAGCGATGGCGATTCGTGGTGTGCTCTCCAAGGCAGAACAGCGTCGGAAGGCCGTCTACCTGATTCCCAACACCCTGACGACCGGCAACTTGTTTTGTGGGCTCTATGCGATCCTTGCCGTCTTTGACGGGAATCACCTGCATGCAGCCTATGCCGTGTTGGTGGCGTTGATTTTCGACATGCTCGATGGCAAATCGGCCCGCTGGGTGAAAGGCACCAGCCAGTTCGGCCTGGAATACGATTCGTTGGCCGATGTGGTGTCGTTCGGCGTGGCGCCCGGCTTCCTGATCTACGCGTGGGCGCTCAAGGGGCAGGGCATGCTGGGGGCCGCGGTCATGTTTGCATTTGTGGCCTGTGGGGCGCTCCGCTTGGCCCGGTTCAACGTCATCTCAACCGCCTCCGAAAGCCGGTATTTCATGGGGCTGCCGATTCCGGCCGCCGCGTCTGTAGTGGCCACCTTGGTTGTGTTTGACCACCACATTGGGAGTCTGGGGCAGGAGGTCAAACCGTTCCTCATCCTGGTCATGACGTTGGTGTTGGCCTTTCTGATGGTCAGCACCCTCAAGTATCGCAGTTTCAAGGACGTCAATTTCCATGGCTGGCGCGGGTTCAATTACCTGGTCTGGATCGTCCTGGGTGTGATGTTGATCGCAGCGTGGCCGCAGGTCATGCTGTTCGTACTGTGCGCGGGATATGCCTTGTCCGGGGCGGTCATCCGGTTGGTCGCGTTGCTGGCCGGCCCATTTGCCAAGCAGACTGGTAAACAGCCGCCGTCTTTGGTAGATTCAAAACCGTAGTGTGGCGTTGACGAGGAGTAGTAGACCGGGCTGACCCCAGGAGAGAGCCGGCGGGTGGTGCGAGCCGGTGGGGCAGTGGTTGAACTCGCCTCCGAGCCGGGTCCGTGAACCTTGAGTAGCGGATTCCGTTTTCCCCACGAGACGGGGTTATGAAGGATGTCGGGCCGTCGGCGACGACGACACGAGATCGAAACGGGGTGGTACCACGGAGCGCTTCTGAATGAAGCCTTCGTCCCTGATGGGGCGAAGGCTTTTGTGTTTTTGGAGGGGGGAGACCATGGACACCACACGCACGATCCGTATTTTCGACACCACCTTGCGCGACGGCGAGCAATCGCCGGGCGCGAGCATGAACGTCGAAGAAAAACTCCTGGTGGCCAAGCAACTGGCGCGGCTGGGAGTGGATATCATCGAGGCGGGGTTTGCCTACAGCTCTCCGGGCGATTTTGAAGCGGTACGCCGAATCGCCAACGAAGTGGACGGCTCGACGATCTGCAGTCTGGCGCGGGCGAAACCGGAGGATATTGACCGGGCCTGGGAGGCGTTGAAAGGCGCGCCAAAGGTCCGTATCCACACCTTCCTGTCGACCTCGGATATTCATTTGAAGCATCAGTTCCGGATGACGCGCGCGGAAGCGCTCAAGCGCGCCGTCGACATGGTGCAGCGCGCACGCGGCTATGTGGACGACGTCGAGTTCTCGCCCATGGATGCCAGCCGGAGCGATCCCTCCTACTTGTACGAGGTCATCGAGGCGGTGATCACGGCCGGAGCCGGAACGGTGAATATCCCCGACACGGTGGGGTATGCCGTGCCCTGGGAATTCGGGCTGCTGATCCGCGGCATACGGGAGAAGGTGCCCAACAGCGCGCAGGCGGTGATCTCCGTGCACTGTCATAACGATTTGGGGTTGGCGGTCGGCAACTCCTTGGCGGCCATCCGCGAAGGAGCGGGCCAGGTGGAATGCACGATCAACGGGATTGGGGAACGGGCCGGCAACACCTCGCTCGAGGAGATTGTCATGGGGTTGCGGACGCGCCGGGCGTTTTACGGCGCCGATACGCGTCTGAACACCGAGGAAATCATGAAGACCAGCCGGCTGGTGAGCAAGATCACCGGCATGGTGGTTCAGCCCAACAAGGCGATCGTGGGGGCCAACGCGTTCGCCCATGCGTCGGGCATTCACCAGGACGGTCTCTTGAAGGACAAGACGACCTACGAGATCATGAGGCCGGAATCGATTGGATTAGTGGACAGCAAGATGGTGATGGGCAAACTGTCAGGCCGGCATGCCTTCCGGCAGCGCCTGGAAGAGTTGGGGTACAAGCTGTCGGATGAGGAGATCAACCACGCCTTCGAACGGTTCAAGAAGTTGGCCGATCAGAAGAAGGAACTGTTCGAGGAGGACCTGGAAAGTATCGTGTCCGACGAGGTGGCCAAACTGTCGGAGCGGGTCGTGCTCCGGTCGCTTCATATCACGAGCGGCACCAATCACGTCCCGACGGCAACGGTTGAACTCGATATCGATGGGGTGATGGTGAAGCAGACCGGGCACGGTGATGGCCCGGTGGATGCGGCCTTTCGCACCTTGGCGGCCATGACCGGCACCAAGTCGAAGTTGTTGATGTACGCCGTGAAAGCCATTACCGGCGGGACGGACGCCCAGGGCGAGGTCTCGGTGCGGCTGGAGGAAAGCGGGCGTGTCGTTTCCGGGCACGGGGCGGATACCGACATCATCGTGGCCTCCGCCAGGGCCTACCTCAATGCGGTCAACAAGCTGGCCTATTGGGCTGCCAAGGATGCGGCGGGTCTGCAGAAGGTCAACTTGATTTAGCCGAGACCCCGCAGGTAGAGTGGGCGCTTTGCGAGGGGCAGGCCATGTTCAAGGTCCAGTTGGCCGACCGTCCGGAGTTTCTGGCGGGCGACCATACCCGGTTACGCGAACTGTTCCATCCTGCGACGCACGACTTGAAGGTCGGCTACAGCTTGGCACATGGGACGATCGAGGTCGGGGGACGGAGCCTTTGGCATCGGCTGGTCTCGTCTGAGGTGTACTATTTCGTCGCCGGGAGCGGGCGGTTTTGCCTCGAAGAGGAGGAGCGTCCGTTCGCCGCGGGGTGCGTCGTCTATGTGCCGCCGGGGGCCAAGCAGTGTGTCGTGAATACGGGTTCGGAACGCATCGAGTTTCTCTGTCTCGTCGAACCGGCCTGGCGGGTGGAAGATGAAGAAGTCTTGGAATAGTGCGCGTCACCGACGGCCGTGGTCGCGCCGGGATCTTGAGAAGGGGAGTGTCGGATGAAAGCCAAGATTGCAGTGCTGACGGGAGACGGCGTGGGACGCGAGGTGGTGCCGGAGGCCGTGAAGGTCCTCAAGGCGGTGGGCGACAAGTTCGGGCATACCTTTGAATTTACCCCGGCCGATGTCGGCGGTCAGGCCATCGACAAGATCGGGGTGCCGCTGCCGAAGGATACGCTGACCATCGCCAAGCAGAGCGATGCCGTGTTGCTCGGTGCGGTGGGCGGACCCAAGTGGGAAGGGCTCGACTACAGTCTGCGCCCCGAGCGCGCCTTGCTCGGCCTGCGAGAGGCGCTCGGACTCTATGCCAATCTCCGCCCGGCCAAACTCTACGCGGCGTTGACCGATGCCTCGACACTCAAGAAAGAAGTCATTGAGGGGATCGACATGTTGGTGGTGCGTGAGCTGATCGGGGGAATCTATTTCGGCAAACCGAAAGGCATCGAGAAGACCCCCACCGGTGAGCGAGGCGTCAATACCGAGGTATACACGACTGATGAGGTGCGGCGGATCGCGAAGGTCGCCTTCGAGGCGGCGCGGAAGCGGCGCAAAAAGGTCATGTCGGTTGACAAGGCCAACGTGCTGGAGTCGTCGGAGCTGTGGCGCCGGGTCGTCACCGAAGTGCAGAAGGACTATCCGGATGTCGAACTCAGCCACATCTATGTCGACAATTGCGCCATGCAGCTTGTGCGGAACCCTCGCCAATTCGACGTGCTCCTCTGCAACAACATGTTCGGCGATATTCTGAGCGACGAGGCGGCGATGTTGACCGGGTCGATCGGGATGTTGCCGTCGGCCAGCATCGGGGCGCAAGTGGGCTTGTTCGAGCCGATCCACGGCAGTGCGCCGGATATTGCCGGCAAGAATATTGCCAATCCGATCGCCACCATCGCGTCGGTCGGCATGATGCTGTCCTACAGCTTCAATCTGGACAAGGAGGCCGCCGCGATCGAGACCGCGATCGTCCGGACGCTAGACCTGGGATTCCGGACCAAGGACATCGCATCGACGGGGGCCCGCGTGGTCGGCACGACCGAAATGGGCGATGCCATCATCCGGAACCTGATGGCTGCGTAGGGCCATGGCGACGGCATCGCTGGCATCGGGGGCCATCATTACGATCGCCGGGACCGGCGAAGGGGACTATCGCGGTGACGGCCAGCCGGCAACGGCGGCGGCCCTGAATGAACCGAAAGGGGTCGCGCTGGACCGGGCTGGGAACCTCTACGTTGTCGATGCGGAAAACAATCTGATCCGAAGAATCCTGGCCGACACCGGTGCGATTGAAACGGTGGCCGGGACACCCTGGCAGCAGGGACCTTCCGGGGTCCTGAGCCAGGCCATGCCGGCGGCTCCCGCGAGCGATACCGAGGAAGACCTGCTCTCGGATCCACCGGAACACAAGCCCGATCGGTATGTGCAGTTGTCTGATCTGAGCGGGACCGTGCGCTTTGTGACAGGCACCCTCCATCAGGGGCAGGTCCAAACGTTGGGGGATGGCGGCCTGGCCACTCAGGCGGCCCTGAACGTGCCGTCAGGTGTGGCGGTGGCAGCCGACGGCACCCTGTATATCGCCGATACGCGGCACCATCGGGTGCGTTGCGTGGATGCAAGGACCGGGGTCATTCGGACGCTGGCCGGGACGGGACAGCCGCGGTGCTCCGGGGATGGGGCGGCCGCGCACGCGGCGGCCTTGAACGAGCCCGTTGCCGTAGCGCTGGATGAGGTCCGGGGGCTGCTCTACATTGCGGATCAAAGCAACAACCGGGTGCGGAAGGTGGACCTGAAGACCGAGATCGTGACCACGGTGGCGGGAACTGGGGAGGCCGGTTACAACGGAGACGGGATACCGGCCACGGAGGCCTCGGTCGCGGGGCCCAGTGGGTTGGCGGTAGGGGCGGACGGGACCCTTTACATCGCCGATACGTTCAACGGGCGTATTCGGGCTGTGGATCCAGGCACGGGACTCATCCGGACGGTGGCGGGCGATGGCAGCCAATATCGGTATCAGGGCTTGCCCAACGAGTGGTCGACGAACCTCTCTCGGCCACATGCCATTGCACTGGATCCCCAGGGACATATATTGTTAACCGATTCCGATAGTCATTTGATCCGGCGGTGGGACTGCCGGAAGAAGATCGTCACACGTGTCGCGGGGCGTGGAACCGCAGAGTTCAGCGGAGACGGCGGCGCGGCTGCGGAGGCCGGGCTCAGCTACCCATTCGGGGTGGCGGTCGACGCGGCGGGGCATATCTATATTGCGGACACGTTCAACCACCGGATTCGGAAAGTCGTGGCGTAGCCGCGGGTAGACGGGACGGAACTATGTTGCAGAAGAAGCCGGCATATGTGGTGGCGGTCGTAGGGGCGACGGGAGCGGTCGGCACGGAAATGATTGAGGTCTTGGAGGAGCGTGCGTTTCCCGTGGAGCGGCTGGTGCCGCTGGCGTCGAGCCGCTCGGTCGGCGGAACGGTCGGCTTCCGCGGAGAGGATGTTCCCATCGAGGTGCTGGGGAAGGAGTCGTTTGCCGGCGTCGACATCGCGCTCTTTTCGGCGGGAAGCGACATCAGCAAGGACTACGCGCCCGTGGCGGTGAAGGCCGGGGCGGTTGTGATCGACAATAGCGCGGCGTGGCGCATGGATCCAACGGTGCCGTTGGTCGTTCCCGAGGTCAATCCGCGGGATGCGGCTCGCCACCAGGGCATTATCGCCAATCCCAATTGTTCCACCATCCAAATGGTGGTGGCGCTCAAGCCCCTGCACGACGCGGCGACGATCACACGCATTGTCGTGACGACCTTCCAGTCGGTGTCGGGGACGGGCAAGGAAGCGATGGATGAGTTGTTGGCCGAGTGCAAGGCCTTGCTGAGTTTCAAGGAGGCGGAGCCGAAGGTGTATCCCTATCAGATCGCCTTCAATTGCCTGCCGCAGATCGATGATTTCGTTCCGACCGGCTATACCAAAGAAGAAATGAAGATGGTCAACGAGACGCGGAAGATCATGGGCGATCAGTCGATTCGCGTCACGGCCACGACGGTACGGGTGCCCGTCTACGTCGGTCATAGCGAGTCGGTGAACGTCGAGACCGCCAAGAAGTTGACCGCCAACGAGGCGCGCGCCCTGCTCGCGGAGGCGCCGGGCGTGACGGTGTATGATGATCCCGCGCACAAGGTCTATCCCATGCCGCTGGACGTGGCCGGCAAGGACGACGTGTATGTGGGGCGCATTCGGGAGGATGAGTCTATTTCCAATGGATTGAACCTCTGGGTGGTCGCCGACAACCTGCGCAAGGGAGCGGCGCTCAACGCCGTTCAGATCGCCGAATTGTTGACGCGGTAGGGCGGCGTACCGCGGTCCAGTCCTCCCTCGGGAGATCCGCCATGGAGACGTTGAGCGGAATCGGGCGATGGTTGCTGACCGTCGGGGGCCTGCTGGCGCTCGTGGGCGCGGTGCTGACGCTGATCGCCAAGGCACCGGGCGCCGGCGAATGGCTTGGGTGGTTGGGACGGCTTCCCGGGGATTTTTCCTATAAGCGTGACCACGTGTCGGTGTACGTTCCTCTGGCGACCAGCCTGGTCATCAGCGTCATCCTCAGCCTGCTCTTCTCCCTTTTCAGTTGGTTGGGAAAGCGATGAGACGTGCTCTGCCCGCGTGCCTGTTTTTTCTGTGCGCGCTCGGCCTCTCCACGCGTTTCGCATGGGCCGGACCGGTCCCCACGATTCGCGTGATGGTGGCCCAGGATGTCTCGCGTATCGAAGTCCTGGGAGAAGGAGGCTTGACCGTCACCACCCTCGAAGGGCAGCGGATGACCGTCTCGTCGCCGGTGGTGCTCTCGATCAATCCTCGGGGCGTCGTGCTGAACGCTACCACTATCATCAGCGAGCGCATTTCGGTTCACAGCCAGAAAGGGCAATTGACGCTGGTCGCCGCGCAAGCCGCCGGGGCACAGGCGAAGGTGGTTCCGAATGGGGGGCTGTCCGTTGCCGGCGGGGGAGGGGCCCTGACCAAATGGCCGGTGCGGGGCGGTGTGCAGGTGTGGCAACGGGGACGTGGGCTGCTGGTCGTCAACGAGGTGGGGATCGAAGATTATGTGATGGGTGTGGTGCCGGCGGAGGTGAACGCAGGGTGGCACCCTGAGGTACTCAAGGCCCAGGCGGTGGCGGCCCGCACCTATGCGCTGTACCAGCGCACGTTGAATGCCGGACGGGAATACGACGTGGTTGCCGGGACGCAAGATCAGGTCTACCAGGGACTGCGTGGCGTGGACGAGCGGGTCGCACAGGCGGTGGACAGTACCCGGGGTGTCGTCGTCAGTCACCAGGGGCGGCCCATCTATGCGGCGTTTTCCTCCACGGCGGCCGGACCGACCGAGGATTCGATGAACGTCTGGTCGAAGGACCTCCCGTATTTGCGCGGGGTCGATTGTCCGTTCGACACGAATTCGCCCTACTATCGCTGGCGAGTCAGCGTCCCGTTCGACAAGTTGGAGCGCAGCCTGCGGCACATGGGGTTGCCGGTCGGAAGCATCGCCAGCCTGACGCCGTTTGGGTACAGCCGGGCCGGCCGGGTGACGCGGCTCCGTGTCTTGCATTCCCAAGGCGAGTTGATCTTGCGCGGGGAGGATCTCCGGAAGGTTGTCGGGTATTCCACGTTACCGAGTACACGCTTCGACGTGGAGTCGGGCGCCCAAGAAGTGGTGTTCACCGGATTCGGGTCCGGTCACGGGGTCGGCATGTGCCAGTGGGGCGCCAAACAGCTGGCCGAATTGGGGTATCCCTTTCAAACCATTTTGAGCTACTACTACCCTGGCACGGAGCTCAAGTCCGTCGCGGAGGTGGATCTCTCCCCGCCGCCCCAGCCCTCCTGATGTGGCTCTCCGCATTTGATTTTCCGTTCGACTCGTCGTTGATCGCCTCGCGACCGGCGGAACCGCGCGAGGCCGCGCGCCTGTTGCTGGTAGATCGGCGCACGGGCACCTTCCAGCATCATCGTATCGCGGATCTCCCAGAAATCCTGAAGGCCGGCGACCTGCTCGTGGCCAATGATACCAAGGTATTGCCCGCCCGAGTGCTCGCCCACAAACCCGAGACCGGGAAAACGGTGGAACTGCTTTTCGTCAGGCCGGTCGACGACACCGATTGGGAAGTCCTGATGAAGGGACGATTCCGGGTCGGCCAACGCTTGGTCTTGGCGCCAGATACCATCGCAACGGTGCGGCGCCGGGATGAGGGGGGGGCCATCGTCCGTATGCAGAGCGATCGCTCCGTTCGTGCCGTGATGGAGGAACTGGGCCGCATGCCTCTGCCTCCCTATATCAAGCGCGAGCCGGAGGCCGCAGATCGCCGCTGGTACCAAACCACGTTTGCCCGTGAGGAAGGCGCGATCGCCGCACCCACCGCGGGGTTGCATTTCACGGACGGGTTGCGGAGTCGGCTGGCGGCGCACGGGGTCGAATGGGCAACGGTGACGCTGCACGTCGGTCTTGGAACCTTCAAGCCGGTTCATGCGGAGCGGATCGAGGAGCACCGCATGGATCCCGAGCGGGCGACGGTTCCGCAGCCGACCGCTGAGGCAATCCAGCGGATGCGGACCGGTGGCGGTCGGGTGGTGGCCGTCGGCACGACGGTGGTGCGCACGTTGGAGTCGTCGGTGGATCAGGCGGGCCACGTGATCGCGAAAACAGGCGAAACGGCCCTCTTCATCACCCCGGGGTATCGCTTCCGCGCGGTGGATGCCATGCTCACGAACTTTCACCTCCCCAAGACCACACTGGTCATGCTCGTCTCGGCCCTGGCCGGGGTGGATCTGATGCGGGAGGCCTACCGTGTCGCCGTACAGGAACGCTACCGCTTCTACAGCTACGGCGACGCCATGCTGATTCTGTAGGCGCCTATCGGACGGTGGAGTCGTTGCCGGGTGGGTGAGGGCTACAGCAACTCTTTGCGGATCTTGATGGGAATCGTCTTCTTCAGTTCTTCGGTGTAGGCGGCGAGGGCGCGCTGTTGTTTTTGCGCCAGGAAGTCTTGCATCAGCGTGTCCTTGCTCTGGTCCTTGTTGGCGTCGCCCTGTGATTGCCGCGCGACCAGCGACTGGGCCTCCGCCATCTCGGCCGGCGTGAGAGACACGGAATCGCGGACCAGCATCCGGGCTTTGTTCGCCAGCAGTTCGGCTGCCTGCGCTGCTTCAAACGAGGCCGGCGACATGCGGTTGGCCGCCAGGATCCGGCGATAGAGATCTGGGTCGAATTGCCCGTTCCTCTGGAAATCCGGCCGACGCAGAATGTTTTCGCGCAGATCTTCCGGCGAGACGGTCAGGCCCATGTTGCGTGCCACGGTCGTCCACAAGCGGACGTCCACCAGGTTTTCGATGACCATCTGTTTGATCGTCTCGTCTTTGACCTCTCCCTGCACATTATCGCGATAGAATCGGTAAGCGTTTTCGTAGACTCGCCGGAACTCGTCTTGTCCGACCCGAAGGTCCCCCACAGTGGCGATGGCGTCGGAGCTTTGGTCGCCAAATCCCCACCACCCCATGGTGATCACGAAGGCCACCGCCAGGGTGAGCATGATGGTTTTGATAACCCACGGATGGCCGTGGTTGACGTCGCGCAAGAGCTTGATCATGGTCCCTCCAGAGACAGCAGGCGTATTGTACAAGGCCTCGCGCGACGGGGCAAGGTGCGGCCCGCCGGGAGAGGCGCGGAGGACCGAGATGCACAAGTTTGTTTGTGGTGGCTTCGTGGATTTGTTATACTACCAGTGAGTTGGGAGCGCACGCCATTCTCCAGGACGAACGGGCCGTCGGCTCGGAAGCGGTGGGGGTATACCCCAAGGCGCATGTTCTGAATCGCGCGCTGGCCCGGTGTGTGGATCTGCTCCTCGCCGCAGCCGTCGAACAGGCGGTTCCCTCGATCGGTTTTCTGGCGGGCTTGACCTACCTGTTGGCCGCGGATGGGCTGTCGCAAGGGCGGAGCCTCGGTAAGCGTCTCGTGGGTCTCCGGACGTGGAGTGTGAAGCGTCGCGGGGCTGCATCATTTTCCGAATCCATTATTCGAAATCTCCCTTTCGCGGTACTCTTTCTACTCTTCCACATTCCGTTTGCCGGATGGCTGTTGGCGGTGGCGGTGGCGGGATTCGAAGGGCTCTTGGTGATCGGAAATGAGCGGGGTCTGCGGCTGGGCGACGAATTTGCCCAGACCCAGGTGTTGGACGGGGATCGGATCGAAACCCCAGGGGCGGGATAATCGCAGGGACGGGCGACCCGTGCCCGACAACGGGTGAGAAGGGAGTGCGATCGTGGGACTCGGGAGCGACTTGCTCGGTTGGTTTTCCAACGATCTGGCCATTGACCTTGGGACGGCCACCACGCTGGTCTACGTGCGGGGGCGTGGGATCGTGTTGAACGAACCCTCGGTGGTGGCGGTCGAAAAGAAGACGGAAAAGGTGTTGGCCGTCGGCGCCGACGCGAAGAAGATGCTGGGGCGCACGCCGGGGAACATCACGGCGGTTCGACCGATGAAGGAAGGGGTGATCGCCGACTTTGAAATGGCCGAAAGCATGTTGCGCCATTTCATCCAGAAGGCGCATAACAGAAGCGCGTTCGTGCGACCGCGCATCATTATCGGGGTGCCGTCGCGGATTACGCAGGTCGAACAGCGGGCAGTGCGGGACTCCGCCGAACTGGCCGGGGCACGGGAGGTCTACCTTATCGAGGAGCCCGTGGCCGCCGCGATCGGCGCCGGGCTGCCGATCACCGAGCCCTCAGGGAATATGGTGGTCGACATCGGGGGCGGGACCACGGACATTGCGGTGATTTCGTTGGGCGGGATCGTCTACAGCGAGTCCGTCAAAGTGGCGGGCGATCGGATGGACGATGCCATCATGAATTACATCAAGAAGAAGTACAATTTGCTCGTGGGCGAGCACATGGCCGAGCGTGTGAAGGTCGAGATCGGATCGGCGTATCCGTTCGAGGAGCGCAAGACCATGATGATCAAGGGCAGGGATTTGATCTCCGGAATCCCTCGCACGTTGGTGGTGGATGATGCGGAGATTCGTGAGGCGTTGCAGGAACCGATCGGGACGATCGTGAATGCCATCAAGGTGGCGCTGGAGAATACGCCGCCCGAACTGGCCGGGGACATTATCGATCGAGGCATTGTGCTGACGGGCGGCGGATCGCTGCTGAAGGGCATGGACACGCGCTTGCGCGAGGAAACCAACTTGCCCATCATTACAGTGGATGATCCGCTGACGTCGGTGGTGTTGGGAGTCGGCAAGATTCTGGACGAACTCGACCTCCTCCGCAAAGTCTCGGTCATGTCCCAATACAGCAGCACCCGCTGATCGGTTCCGTCCGAGAGACGGATGGCCATCGCACGTTTGACATACGGCTCCCGGCGTTTCGTCCTGGGGCTGATCGCGCTCTTCCTCCTCCTGCTGCTGCTGCTTCCCGCTCAGACTCAGGGGCTCTTGCTCCAGTTCGGCGGTCCGGTCGGCCGCGTCATTGCGTGGCCGATCGAGGCGTTCGCCGGGCTCACCGCCTCCGCGCGCGAATTGTGGGACGGCTACGTCGCCCTTCAGGACGTGCACGAAGACAATCGCCGGTTGACCCGCGAGGCGGAACTGCTCCGTGAGGAGAACAACCGCCTGCGGGAGTCGGCCGAACTGGCGGCGCGACTGTCCGGACTCCTGCAGTTCCGTGAACGACAGCCCTATCAAACCCTGGCAGCGCGCGTGATCGGCAAGGACGCCACGAATTGGTATCAGGCGATCTTGATCGACAAGGGTGAATCCGACGGAGTGGAACCCGAAATGGGAGTCATCACGCCGGTCGGGGTGGTCGGGCGAGTCGTGAAGACGACGCTGTCGACGGCCGTGGTGCTGTTGCTCACCGATCCGAACAACGCGATTGCCGGTTTGCTGCAGCGCACGCGCGACGAGGGGATCGTCGAAGGGACCGCTCAGCGCACGGTGCGTATGAAGTACATCCCGCTTCTGGCGGGCATCCAGGACGGCGATTGGATCGTCACGTCCGGATTGGTCGGCGGCTTCCCGCGCGGGTTGCCGATTGGGACCTTGAGCAAGGTTGAAAAAGACGAAGGGGAGCTGTTTCAGGTGGCGGAGGTGTCGCCCGCCGTGGACTTCTCGCGGCTGGAGGAGGTGCTGGTGATCACCACGCTGCCCGACGCGCCGGCTCCGGAGACCTTCCAGTTGGGTCCCAAGAAGACCTCCAAGGCCACCCCATGAAGTCCTGGCTCTACCTGGCGTTGGTCGTGTTCGCGGTCCCGTTGCAGACGACGGTGTTGGGGCACGCCAGCATCCGGCATGTCGAGCCGGATCTTGTGCTGATCGCCGTGGTCTTGATCGGTCTGCTCGCCGGCGAGTTGGAAGGTGCCTTGATGGGGCTGCTGCTGGGCTTTGTGCAGGATCTGTTTTCAGCCGGCGGCGCGTTCCCGAACCTGATCACGAAGGGCGTGGTGGGGATTGCCGCGGGGCTCATCGGCCGCCAGGTGGTGCAGGTGACGTCCGTGGTCGTGTGGGTGAGCGGGCTGCTGCTGTCGACCGTGAGCGGGTTGGCCTTTCTGTATCTGGCACGGGGCCGGTCGCCCCTTGATGCGCTGCTCACCGTCCCCACGTTGCTGTTGCCGCAGGCGTTGATGGATGCCGTGCTGGCGGCGTTGGTATTCTGGCTCGTGACCTCCGTCATGCCCCTGTTTACGGGGGTAGCGGTGCCCGTAACGCGACTGAATCGGTTGTGAACGGGAGAGGACGAAGCGCGCGCAGATGAGTTACGGAGCGTCGGACGCCGAACTTGCGGAAGTTCAACGGCGGTTGGCCATTCTCCGGCTGGGGCTGCTGTTGGTGATCGCCCTTCTGGGGGTCCGCCTGTGGTACCTGCAGGTGCGGGACGGTCCGTACTATCGCGATCTTTCCGAAAACAACCGCATGCGCTCCGTGCTGGTGGAACCGGCACGAGGATTGGTGTACGACCGCAACGGCGTGCTGATGGCCAACAACGTGCCGAGTTTCACGCTGTATGTCTCGTTGGAGGACGTCAAAGACCGGCCGGCCTTGGTGGCGAAACTCAACGGATTGTTGGGGATCGAACCGGAGGTGATCGAAAAAAAACTGGCCGCCAAAGGTCCGCGGCAACTGCCGAAGAAAATCAAGGACCGGCTGACGCTCCGCGAAGCGACGCTCATCGAATCCCATCGGTTGGACCTCCCCGGCGTTATGGTGGAGGTCGAATCCCAACGCAATTATCTCCATGGCGTGGTCGGGGGGCATTTGATCGGCTACGTGGGTGAGGTGTCGGCGGAGCAGTTGGAGCGGTCCGATGCCGAGGATCTCCACCAGGGCAGTTTGGTTGGGCAGTACGGTGTCGAGAAGTCGTTCGACAAAGTCATGCGCGGCAAGGCCGGGCAGAAGAGCGTGGAAGTCGATGCGCTGGGCCATGCGAAGCGCACGACGGTCATCGAGCGGCCGCTGGCCGGGAACGACTTGTACCTGACGATCGACGTGCGGCTCCAAAAATTGGCAGAGGAGCTGCTCGGGGAAGAGGATGGCGCCATCGTCGCGCTGGACCCGAATAATGGGGAAGTGCTCGCGCTCGCCAGTCGGCCGGCGTTCGACCCGAACATGATGTCGCGGGAGTTGACCGGCAAACAATGGGAAGAGATTGTGCAGAACGAGCGGCGGCCCCTCACCAATCGGGCGTTACAGGGCCAGTATCCGCCGGGGTCGACCTTCAAGATCGTCATGGCGGCGGCAGCGCTGGAGAGCCGGACGATGACGCCCTCGACGCCGGTGCACTGCAACGGCGGGTACCAATTCGGCAAGCGCATTTTTCACGACTGGAAGAAGGGGGGGCATGGGACCGTCGACCTGGACGAGGCCATCGTGCACTCCTGCGACGTGTATTTCTATCAAGTCGGACAACGGATGGGGATCGATACGATTGCGACCTTCGCGAAGATGTTCGGGCTGGGGCGGGAGACGGGGATCGAACTGCCGTCGGAGCGTATCGGCATCGTGCCGTCGCCAGCCTGGAAAGAGCGGGTGAAGAAGGAGCAGTGGTTGCCCGGGGAAACGATCTCCGTGTCCATCGGCCAAGGGTATGTGACCGTCACGCCACTCCAAATGGCGGCCTTGGTGGGCACGGTGGCAAACAACGGGGTGGCGTACCGGCCGCATCTGTTACGGGCTGTGATGGATCGGAGCACCGGACAGCTGCAGGAAGTGCCGACGGTCGCGCGGGAGAAGTTGCCGATCCATCCGGACACACTCAAGGTCATTCAAAAGGGACTGGCCGGGGTGGTGACGCGCGGCACCGCGGGACGATCCCGGTCGGAGCTCGTAACCATCGCCGGGAAGACCGGCACGGCGCAGACGGCGGCGTTGCGCACGGGGCCGGAGAGCGAAATCCCCAAGAAGTTCAGAGATCATGCGTGGTTTGTCGCCTATGCCCCGACTGATCAGCCGAAAATTGCGGTGGCGGTGCTGGGAGAGCACTTGGGGCACGGTGGTTCAGCGGCGGCCCCCTTGGCCAAGGCACTGATTGAGGCCTATGTCACCATAAAGCCGCAGGCTCCCGTCGGTGCCAAGGCTGGAACGCAGACGGCGCGTGCGGTCGGGGAGCCGGCAGGGGATGTGCCGCGATGATCGATCGCATGTTGGATGATCGCCGGTTGGATGGCTTCGACCTGCGATTCTTGGCGGTGGTTGTGGCCATCCTGAGTCTCGGCGTCGTGACGATCTATAGCGTGACGTACACGCAGGGCGGCACGCTGGCCTTTTATTTGAAGCAACTCATGTGGGTCGGGCTGGGCGGGGCGGCCTTTGTGGTGATGTGGGTGGTGGACTACCACAAGATCGCGCGGCTGTCGTACGTGTTGTATGGCATCATCCTGGTTCTCCTGCTGGTGGTGTTGATGATGGGGAAGACCAGCCGCGGCGCCCAGCGCTGGATTCCCATCGGGCCGTTCGCGTTTCAACCCTCCGAGTTCGCCAAACTCGTGCTGATCTTGGTGCTGGCCAGCTACTATGCCGCGGCGCCCCGGACAGGATGGATGCAACGAGTTCTGATCCCCGGCGCGATCATGCTGCCTGGGTTACTGCTCATCTTGAAACAGCCCGACCTGGGTAGTGGCCTGAGCTTCCTGGCGGTGTATGCGGCCATGTTGCTCGTCGTCGGGATGCGGTCGAAAGCCCTGGGCATCATCCTGTTGTTTTCTCTGATGCTGTTTCCCTTTGTGTGGGAAATCACGTGGACCTCGCTTCATGACTACCAACGCCAGCGGGTGCTGACCTTCGTGGATCCCGACTATGATCCGGCGGGGAAAGGGTATCACGCGATGCAGTCTCGGATTGCGATCGGCTCCGGGGAACTGACGGGCAAAGGGTTGTACGGAGGGACGCAAAGCCAGTTGAAGTTCCTCCCTGAAGGCCATACGGATTTCATTTTCGCCGTCTACGCCGAGGAATGGGGATTCTTAGGTGTCGTGGTGTTGCTGATCTTGTTCATTGTGTTGATTATGTTGTCGGTCGAGGTCGCGTTACGAGCCAAAGATTTGCTGGGCTCGCTGTTGGCGGCCGGGGTCGTCGCCATGTTGTGCTTTTGCATGGTGGTGAACATCGGGATGACGGCGGGGATGTTCCCCATCGTCGGCATTCCTTTACCGTTGATGAGTTACGGCGGGAGTGCCACAATCATGACCCTGGCCTCCCTTGGCCTGCTGCTCAATGTGAAACGGAGACGATTGACACTCTTTTATTAGGATGGGAGACACCGGCTGGCGAGGGCGACGGCTCATCGTCACCCTCGCTTGCCGTCTGTCGGTGCCGCCGTGTGATGAAGGATTAACCGTGCTGTCAGCGAGGTTGGCCGATGAATACCTGGATTGTCCAGTGGAGCGCTGTTCGTGCGTCTCCGGCCCGCGCTGCCTCTTTGCCGGCACAGACGAGGAGTAGACGACATGGGATTGGAGATTGCCATCAGTGTGGCGCGGGAGGAAACCCGCGTGGCGGTACTCGACAACGGTATCGTGACCGATTTGTTCAGTGATCGCGCCAAGCACAAGGATTTTGTCGGGAACATTTATAAAGGGCGGGTCGCCAAAGTTCTGCCGGGCATGCAGGCGGCGTTCATCGACCTGGGGCTTGAAAAGTCGGCGTTCATGCATGCGTCGGACGTGTGCACGGAGGAGGGGCCGAGCGAAACGCTGTTTGACAGCGACGAGGACGACCAAAGTCCCGAGGTGCCCAAGGCCAAACGCCAGGGCGTCAAGCCGATCGAGCAATTGTTGAGCGAAGGGCAGGAGATCATGGTGCAGATCTCCAAGGGCCCGATCGGGACCAAAGGCCCCAGAGTGACGGGATATGTCTCGTTGCCGGGCCGGTATCTGGTGTTCATGCCCGGTGTCGATCACGTCGGCGTGTCGCGCCGGATTTCCAAGGACGACGAGCGCAGCCGTTTGAAAGACATCATGCGGCAGCTGCGCAAGCCGGGGTTTGGGTACATCGTGCGGACGGTGAGCGAAGGCGTGCGGGAGGAGGATCTCCGCGCCGACGTCGACTTTCTGCATGTCCTGTGGCAGGACATTCTGGCCAAACGGGAACGCCCCGAACTGCCTATGCTGCTCCATTCCGACCTCTCGTTAGCTTTTCGCGTGGTTCGTGACATGTTTTCTCGGAAAGTCGATCGCCTCTGGATCGATTCCCGCTCGGAGTTCGACGCGATTCGCGGGTTCGTCAATCGGTTCCTCCCGGAATTGTCGTCCCGGATTCACCTCTACGAGAAGCAAGAGCCCCTCTTTGACCACCTCGGCGTGGAACATGAGATTTCCCGCGCGCTCAGCCGCAAGGTGTGGCTCAAGTCGGGCGGCTATATCGTGGTGGACCATACCGAGGCCATGACGGTGATTGACGTCAATACCGGTCGATTCGTGGGCAAGCGCGATCAGGAAGAGACGATCTTGCGAAACAATCTGGAGGCGGCGAAGGAAATCGCCTATCAGGTGAAGTTGCGGGGCATCGGCGGCATCATCATTGTCGATTTTATCGACATGGAACGCGAGCGCAATCGGGATAAGGTGTATCATGCCTTGGTCGACGCCATGTCGGCTGACAAGGCGCGTACCCGCATCTCCCGCATTTCGGACTTGGGTCTGATCGAGATTTCGCGGGAGCGGGTGCGGGAAGACATTTTTCGGGCGATGTCCGAGCCCTGCCACTATTGTGATGGGCGTGGCTATACCAAGTCCCCGACCACGGTGGCCTACGATATCTTCCGGGAGATTCGCCGTCTCGGCCGGGGGCAAGACGCACAGCATATCGTCATCGGAGCCCATCCCAGCGTGGCCGGCGTATTGCAGGACGAGGAGCGCCAGGGAGTGGAGGATCTGGAGCAGTATTCCAGTGCGAAGATCCTCGTCACCGGGGATCCTTCGCTGCATATCGAACAGTACGACATCGCGTTGCTGTAGTGCGTATGCTTGGTGCCCTGCGGTGCTGGCCTAGTGGACATCCACGGCGGCAGCCGTCTAGGCACCCTGCTCACTTGGTCTTGCGGCTCCGTCATGTCTCCCCTCGACCGGTCGACGGCGTTGGAGGCGGACAGACCGCCACCCTCTAGCCGGACAGATTGCCATGAATGATGCGGAGCTGCGGGCTTGGCTGACCCTCCGTGGCATTGAGGGGGTGGGCGCAGCGACCCTCTGGTCGTTGGTGCAGGTCTGGCATTCGCCCGAAGCCGTTCTCGCCGCTTCCCGGGAAGAGCTTCTGACGCGCGGGTGCAGTGAACCCCTGGCGAACCGTATCAGCGCTCGACCGGATGCGGCCGCTCGCGCCGCCATCGACCGCGAGCTGCAGGGTATCGCGCGTCGCCGTTTGACGGTCCTCTCCTGTCTGGATGGGGCCTATCCCGCCCTGCTGAAAACCCTTCCGGATCCCCCCGCGCTGCTCTATGTGGCGGGGGAGTGGTTGCCGGACGACGACTGCACGATCGCGCTTGTGGGGTCCCGGCGCTCCACCCCGCAAGGCCGGGCGTTCACCGAACGGTTGAGTGAAGAGCTGGCGCGTGCGGGTTGGACCATCGTGAGTGGGCTGGCGCGCGGCATCGATGCGGCCGCCCATCGCGGGGCACTTGCGGCCGGTGGGCGGACGGTGGCCGTGTTGGGTTGTGGGATCGATCGCATGTATCCGCCCGAACATGCGGCGCTCCGAAAAGACATCGAACGTAGCGGGGCCGTCATCTCGGAGTTTCCGCTCGGCGCTCCACCGCACAGTTATCACTTTCCACAGCGCAATCGCATTATCAGCGGGCTTTCACGCGCCGTGGTGGTGACCGAGGCCACACTGGACAGCGGCTCCCTCATCACGGCGCGGCTGGCAGCGGAGCAAGGCCGCGAGGTTTTTGCCGTGCCGGGCCCGGTTCGTGAAGCGACCAGCCGTGGGCCCCACCGTTTGATCAAAGACGGCGCGAAGTTGGTCGAGTCGGCCGAGGATGTGGTGCAAGAATTGTGGCTCCAACTGGACGACGCCGCGCGCGGGCGATTGGGTGGGCGCGCCAAACCGGGGGAGGCGACGGCGCAGGTGCAAGAGCCCTCCGAAGAGGAGCGGACGGTGTTCGAAGCGTTGCGTGTGGAGCCGATCCATATCGATGCGCTGGTGGCGGCGTGTGGGCTTCCCGGTCCCACTGTGGCGGCCATGTTGCTCTCGCTTGAACTGAAGGGCTTGGTGCGGCAATTGCCGGGGCCATTGTATCTTCGGCTTTGAGAAGTGGTAAGGTACCGGTGCCGGTCGATTCCGGGAATTGCTTGCATCGTGCGCGGGTCGTAAGGTAGAAAACAACGGGAAGAGACGTCTCCCCATCACGTGGGATAATCGAGACTGGATGGCCAAGTCGCTGATCATAGTCGAGTCGCCGGCGAAAGCTCGCACCATCACCAAGTATTTGGGGCGGGGGTATACCGTCATGGCGTCGGTGGGGCACGTCAAGGATCTCCCGACCAGCAAACTGGGAGTGGATATCGACAACGCCTTCGAGCCGCAGTATGTGACGATCAAAGGCAAGTCCAAAGTCCTGTCCGACATCAAGAAGAAAGCCCAGGAAGTCGACAAGGTCTATCTGGCGCCCGACCCTGACCGCGAGGGCGAGGCGATCGCCTGGCATATTGCCCAGGAATTGAACGGGAAAGCGAAGAAGAAGAACGACAAGGTCTACCGGGTGCTGTTCAACGAAATTACGGAATCCGCGATCAAGCGGGCGTTGCAGTCTCCTGGCCAGATCGACATGAAATTGGTCAATGCGCAGCAGGCGCGGCGGGTGCTGGATCGGATCGTCGGCTATCAAGGCAGCCAACTGCTCTGGAAGAAGGTGCGCCGCGGGCTCAGCATGGGGCGTGTCCAGTCCGTGGCGGTGAAGATGATCTGCGAGCGCGAGGCGGAGCGCGAGGCCTTCCGTTCAGTCGAATACTGGTCCATCACCGCGGTGTTGCAGGGCATGAACCCACCGTCCTTTGAAGCCAAACTCCATTCCGTCAACGGGCAGGACGCGGTGATTTCGAACGCCGCCGAAGCCGAACGGATTGTTCGGGATGTGCAGGAGCGGGCCTTCGTGGTACGCGCGATCGAACGGAAAGAGCGAAGACGGAATCCGGTCGCTCCTTTCATCACCAGCCGGCTTCAGCAGGACGCGGCCCGGAAGCTTCGCTTTACGCCCAAGAAGACGATGACGCTGGCCCAGCATTTGTATGAGGGCGTGGAGATTGGGAGCGAGGGACCGGTCGGGCTGATCACGTATATGCGTACCGACTCGACGCGGATTTCTCAAGAGGCGGCTGATGCCGCGCGGGAACTGATCCGCGAACGGTTCGGGCCCGAGTATGTGCCCGCGACGCCCAACGTGTATAAGACTCAGAAGGCCGCGCAGGAAGCGCACGAGGCCATCCGGCCCACCTCGGTGGCGCGCGATCCGGAGTCGGTGCGGCAATACCTGGAACCCGACTCCTACCAACTCTACAAGCTTATCTGGAACCGCTTTGTCGCTTCTCAAATGACGCCCGCGATTTTGGACGTGACGCGCGTCGATAGCGCCCCGGTCGGCACGACGGACGAGTACCTCTTCAGGACGACTGGAACCATCGTGAAATTTCCAGGCCATACGGCCGTGTATATGGAAGGGAAGGACACGGAGGGGCAAGACAATACCCCGAAGGCTGCCGAGGAGAGCGAGGACGCCGGCGAGCGGCAACTGCCGAGTCTTGAGGAGGGGGAACGCCTCCGATTGGTCGCGCAGGAGTCCGCCCAGAACGGGCTGTCCCCCAAGCAGCATTTCACACAGCCCCCTCCTCGTTACAATGAAGCGTTGCTGATTCGGGAATTGGAAGAAAAGGGGATCGGCCGGCCGTCCACGTATGCCGCGATTATCTCCACCATTCAGGACCGCAAGTATGTGGAGAAACTCGAAGGGCGGTTTGTGCCGACGGAAACCGGCCGGACGGTCAACGAATTTTTGGTCAAGGGTTTCCCGGAACTGCTCAACGTGGACTTTACGTCGCAGATGGAGCAGGAGTTGGACGAAGTCGAAGAGGGGAACAAGCAGTGGGTCGATGCCGTCCGAGATTTCTACAATCCGTTCACGCGCGACATGGCGGTGGCGGAAACCATTCCGGGCCCGAAGGACATCGTTGAGCCGCCCACCAACCTCCCCTGTGAGAAGTGCGGACGCATGATGATCATCAAGTGGGGCCGCAACGGAAAGTTTCTGGCCTGCCCGGGGTACAACGAAGACCCCCCTTGCAAGAACACGCAGAATTTCGAGCGATTGCCGGACGGGACGGTCAAGGTCGTCCCGAAGGAAGAAATTACCACCGATGAGAAGTGCGACAAGTGCGGCAGTGCCATGCTCGTGAAAACCGGCCGATTTGGGAAATTTCTGGCCTGCTCCGCCTATCCGGCCTGCAAGACGACGCGGGCGCTCTCCGTTGGGGTCAAGTGTCCCTCGCCAGGCTGTGACGGCGATTTGGTGCAGAAGCGCACCCGGAAGGGGCGCGTGTTCTATGCCTGTTCGCGGTATCCCAAGTGCGAATATGCGCTGTGGGACCGACCGGTCAAGAAGGTCTGCCCGAGCTGCAGCGCGCCGTTCCTTGTCGAGAAAGTCAGCAAGCAGGCCACGACGGTTCGTTGCGTCAACAACGACTGCGGGTACAAGGAAGCCAGCTAGGTCGTTTCTCTCGGGGCTGCGTTCCGCCCCGGTGTCCCTTCGTTCGAGTGTCGTCGCTCGATCCCTCTGTCCCTCGGCTCTCTCCCGCGGAGTCGAATCGCCCTGCTCGGCTGGACTCGCTGACTTTGAGAAGAGTTTTCAGTGTTAGTGTGTTCTACCTACTCCCTCGATTGACCTCCCGGTTGGAAATGCGCATAATAAACAGAGTGAGGGGATCGTCTTCGGTCGTGAAAGGAGGCCGGCTGCCATGAAAGCAAAAGAAGGAGTGGTGAATCTGCTCAATAAGATCCTGACCGCGGATCTCACCGCGATCAACCAATACTTCGTGCATGCCAAGATGTGCCAGAACTGGGGGTATGAGCGGCTGCACCACAAGGTCCGGGAGCGAAGCATCGATGAAATGAAAGACGCAGATGGGCTCATTGAGCACATCTTGTACCTGGAGGGGGTGCCCAATGTGCAGCGGATGAATACGGTGCATATTGGGGAGACGGTGCCCGAACAGCTGAAGTTGGACCTGAAAGCTGAGCTGGAAATGTTGTCGTTGCTGAGCGACGGAGTCGCACATTGCACGAAGGTGGCGGATTTCACCACCCGGCATATGTTGGAAGATATGGCGAAAGATGTGGATGCCCACATCGATTGGATCGAAACGCAGATGGAGACTATCAAGCAGGTGGGCGTGGAGAATTACCTGGCCGAACAGATCAAAAAGGACGGCTAGACCACCGGTCGGATGAGAGGTAGGCAAGGACGATGAAAGCCAAAGAGGGCGTACTGGATCGACTGAACAAGGTTTTGAAAGCCGAACTGACGGCGGTGCACCAATACCTGCTTCACGCGGCGTTGTGCAAGAATTGGGGCTACGGGCGGTTACATGACCATTTCAGCCATCTGGCCCAGGAAGAGGTGGCCCATTCCTCCCAATTGATGGGTCATATTCTTTACCTCGACGGAACTCCGGACGTCGCACAGCTGGAGGACGTCGCAAGCGGAAAAGCGGCGCCGGAGCTCTTCTCAGCGGATTTGGCCTTCGAAGTCGAGGACTTGGGTGTGCTGCGTGAGTGTGTGGCCCATTGCGACAAGGTCGGCGACTATACGACCCGCCACCTTCTCGAACACATGTTGGTTGATACCGAAGAACACATCGAGTGGTTTGAGACGCAGCTACGGACCATCAAGCAAGTCGGCGCGGATCGCTATCTTGCGGAGCAAATCAAATCGTAGCGGTCCGTTCGTGTAACGGGGCAGGGGAGCCGGCCCACCTGCCGGCTCCCCTCGAGTGTCCGCCCGATTCCCCGGCATGGTCCCCTTTTCGCCCTCCTTGTTTCCTCAGCGCCTGTCGCCTGATCCTGCCGTACGGTTTTGCCATTGCCTCCTCCGCGTCCAGAGCCCTCAGAACGTCTGATCCTCCCCGTCGGCAATAGGTTCCTGGGCGGCATAGGGCCAGGCGGCTTGTCGGATGGTTCACGAGACCACCGCGGTGGCGAGGAGCCATCCCTGGTGTGCAGGGCGGGGAGGTCCGAATGGTTGAACGGCTGTCTGGTAAGTTCCAGCACTGATTCGTCCGATCCGGGATTGGTCAAGCGGGCATGCCACTCAGGCGCGTGGCATGATGGTTCAGCCGCAAGCGCTTGAAGGCTTGGGGCGCACGGTGAAGGCTCCGAAGTTCATCACCTGTGTCCTCCATGCTGACGTGGCCTCGTTGTCTGACCATGCTCTCTCCGTGCAGGATTGCTGGCAGGGCCTGTGGCCGGATAGGGGTGCAGACACGTGATTCGTCCGCGGGTCGCTGTGTACCCGGCACACCAGTGGAAGCGGAGACCACGCGGTCTGTGGGTGGAAGCCGGCGCTTCCGCGAGAGGGACCGTGTGATAACGCCTTCATTGATAGTCCTCATTCAGTGCCCTCAGGAATGCCGCCAAGGGTGTCAGGTCGTTGGTGGTGAGGACCATGCCCTTGAGTTGGGGAGCGGCATTGCGGAGCGTGCCCGCCCTGGCCTGGGCGGACATCTCACGGTAGAAGGCTAGCACGTCCTCAAGTCAGTCAAACTGTCCGTTGTGCATGTAGGGAGCGGAGTGACCAAGGTCGCGCAGTCCCGGAGTCTTGAACCGGGCGATGGCTCGATCCAGGAGTGCTGCGTCAGACACGGAGCAGGGGTGCTTACTTTCACACAATAGGGCTCGAATCGTGGCCTGCGGTGTCGGCATGTCCGGGTTGGCGAAAATGTTCCATACTCCCAAGTCCGTCCAGAGCGGATGGTCGACTGCCGCCACTTGCCGGAATGGCTCTTGGGCGATCGGATGTTGATCAGTGGCCGGGAGGTAGGCATTCGGGGCTCCGTTCCGAGTGGACAACGAAGGAATCGGCAACGCCATGCATGATCCGGCGCCATGGACGGCGTCGTATTCTTTCTGAGTCGTGCCGGTATTGTGCGCCTTGAAGTCCGTGAACTGCGGGGCTGCATGGCAGGCCAGGCAATGGCCGATCATTCCTGCGCTCTGTTTGTCCGACGAAGGCTGCGCCGCGGCCGGCTCGGCCAAGAAAATGCTCAAGTCCGCCAACTCCGTCGGGCCAAAGGCGAACGGCTGCTCGTGGAATTGGAAGCTCCCGTCGGAACGGTGTGGATTGCTCGCGACGAATTGCAACGTCCCGGCTTGCCGGCGAACTTCGATGAGTTGCCGAAGACGGCGGCTATAGTCCAGCGGGGTTTCCCGGTCGTCGGGTTCGCCAGGGAGGCCGTTGCGTTCGAGGAAGATGTCGTAGGGGGAACGGATCGGAGTGCCGGCTTCGTCCGCTTTGGAGAACTGGAGCCCTCGTACATACGCAGCCAGAAGCCTGGCGACTCCGTCAGCGATCTCGTGGTCGGAGGCGGTGGCGATCGGCACGCGAAAGGGCGCCGGGATCCTGAATTCGTCGGGGATGGACGGGTCCGTGCCGTTGAGGACGATGCGATAGGAAAGCCCCCCGAATTCGCGGGCCAGGTCCGTCGTGCCGTCGTCACCGCGCACCACTGCCGCGAGATGGGTGAGGGCCTGCCCGCCTTCGCCTGGCATCCACCCGAAATTGCGGCCGGTCATGGTCCCAATGACGAGATCTTCAAGTGAACCGAACTCGCCGTCAAAGTGCAGCAGGAGTCCGTCGGGCCTGTCCAGGGCGGCATTCACGAGCGCCCGCGAGTTGCGTTCGGCCTGTCGGCGACCGTCGGGGCGTTCCGGAATGGGGCTGCGCCTGGCAAAATTCGCGTACGTCCGCATGCCGCCCACAGGGGCGTCGACCAGTTCGTCGACAAGGTGGCAGGCACGGCAGTTCATCGTGAGGCCCTTGAAGGGGCCGGGTGCAATCGGGGATCCGGGTGTGGTCGTGGCGGTCGTATCGAGGACCGGATCGTTCGCGCCTGGGTCGTTTAGGTTGCCTCCCTTGGCGACGAACTGTTTGAACGCCTGGGCAAACCGGGTTTCCAGAAAGATTCGTTCGCCGATTGTCTCCGCCGCGCTGTCTGTGCCCTCGGGGGGAGGTTCCGGACGGAGCGGTGAGGGGGAACTGGCTGCCGTGGCAGAGGGTGCGCTGGTGTCCGAGCAGCCCGTGAGCCCGAAAGCCATGACGATTCCAGTCAGGAGATAGGCTCACATGGTGCGGGAGGAATAGGACGCGGGAGTCATAGGCTGTCGCCTTTCTGCCAGAGCAGGCCTTCCGTAACTGACGAGCGCACGTCGCTCCCTCACATGCACGCCCCCATGGTTGGGGTGGGGGGCCTGCATCAGGTGCAGGCGCCCCACCCGGCGGCGCAAGGGGGCACAACCCTGCGCCGCGCAGATTCCTGGATCACCCAGGCGACGAGGCCAGGTCTCCGGCCACGACGAGACACGAAACAATACCTGCGCAGCGATCAACCAGGTCGGGGTCGAGGTGTGAGCCTGCCACCACGCGAAGCAATCCAAGTGCGGTCGCCACGTCGGGCGCATGGCCGTTGGCGGTAGGCGGGTAGAGGAAAGCATCGAATGTGTCCGCCACCGCCAAGATGCGGGCGCCCAGGGGAATGAACGCGCCACGCAAGCCATAGGGGTATCCGCAGCCGTCCCACCGCTCATGATGGTGGGCAATCCAAAGGGCTGGACGACGAAGAAAGGAAATCGGCTGGAGGAGTTCGGCTCCGGCGCGGGGGTGGCTTTGATAGACGGAGAATTCACGCGCGGACAGCTCGCGGGTTTCATCCAAGAGAGCCGGAGGCAGGGTCAGTAATCCGATGTCGTGTACCAGTGAGGCGATAGTCAGGTCGACCAGTTCGTCCGCCCCGAGGCCCACGGCCAATCCGATGCGATGCGCCAGATCAGCCGTTCGTCGGCCATGCCCTTGGTGCCGGGGGGACGTACGCTCGATGAGCAGCACCAGTTCCCGGACGGCGCGGAGAATCGCGGCCCGATGCGCGCCGACCATCGGCTCCCCGAAGTCCAAGGCGGCGAGATCGCTAAGGATACTGCGCAGGTTCCCACTGGTTCGGCTGTGTATGCGGCTCCGACTCATGCGTGCTCCTCCGTTGGTTCCTCAAGGCCCACAAAAAAAGCCCACGATGACCGAACGGACCGTTCGGCATCGTGGGCTCTGGGTGAAGAACCGCTGGCCTCAGTGGCTTGGTCTGTCGAACTGGTCCTGTCCGCTATCCCTCCCGTTTCCCCGCCATGAATGGTTGTTGCAGGACCCACATTTCGTACATGGGGATGGCAAACAGGCCGAAGAAACTGAAAAACATCAGCAGGTCGCCGGTCAGCATGGTGAGCACGAAGATCGGGGACAGGTAGGTAATGAGCCAGGGCGACAGGAGGTCCATCATGACGCCGAGGAACGAACTGTAGGTCAGCCCAACTTTCATGCGATGGCTCGCGCCGGTCAAATACAGCACGTGGACGAGAATCATGAAGACCACCGGCATGGTGAATAGGTGAAAGTGGGTGATCTCGGCCAATTCGCGAAACGACATCGGCTCCCCAAACGTGCGGTCTGAGCCTCGGTAGTGGTCGGCGATGCCTTGAAGCGAGAGCGACGTCATGCTATGCGCCCAGTAAAACGAAAAGAGAAAGCCCGCCAACATCAGCAGCAAAAACAGGGTGTAGAGCAGCCGGATGTGGCGATCGGAATCGCGCAGACGAAACTTGGCGTTGAAATTGCGCATCGCGGTCGCGGCCCGTCAGTTGCCGAACAAGGCGCCAAAGATCCCTTTGTCGCTCTTCTTCGCCGCGACTTGGTCACTGCCCAGTCCTAGAGGTTTCAGGTACAATTCATCGACCAGCACCAGCACTCGCTTGACGCCCGCATTGATGGAACGGACGGACATGGTGGCGCCGCTGAGGTTGATGATGTCTTTGTTGATACGAATCGGATCGTGGACGGTTTTGCCCTCATACTGTGAGTTGAAACGCTTGCGGCCGACTTCGCTGCCCTTGGCCTCACGGAAGACCAGCAGCTCGACATCGGTGCATTCGCCTTTGGCGTCGACCCCGACCATGTAGGTCATGTGTTTGTGTTTGCCGATGGTGTTGTGCACCATGGCATAGCCGTCGACTTTGCCGCCGGTTTCGCCGATATAGACGTCGAACGTCTCTTCCGGGAATTTCCACCCGATCCGCTGCTCGATCAGATCTTTTTGCACGGCGCCCAGGCGCAACACGTCCTTGCGGACATGCTGCGACTTGGGCAGCATGATTTTCACGGCGTCTTCTTCCGTCATGAAGACCTCCGCGTGGTTCATCTCTTCCTCGGTCAGATAGCGGCGCAATTCGGCGTCCCAAATCCGTTCGCCGGCGAACGACGGGGCGGCCGTGAGACCGAGCAACAGCCCAAGTACCAATCCCTGCGTGCTCTTCATGACGTGTGACATCCGCGCTCCTTCAGCTTGGCATCCAACCGTGTTTGAAACTCCCGATGCACCTCGGCCGACGGATCCGTCGGCACCCAACCGAACATGCGGGAGCCACCTCGAAAGGCCCAGGCTTCGCGTTCTTCGTGGAAAGTGACCTGGGTGACGTCGTCCATCCGTTTGACGTCGACCAGGATGCGGGAACGATCGCGGCTGTCCGGGATCTCCCGCCGAAACGCGCCGAATTTACGGCCGGGCATAGGAATTTCAAGCCATGCGGTGTGGATCTGACCGGAAGCCTTGTCCTGTTTCACGATGGAACGGTCTTTCACGGCCTCAGCCGCAGCCTCGAAGGCTTGTTCATAGGGACAGACGGCATAATGTTGTGGGGTGCCGCTCAAGCTGGCACAACCCGCCATCCCCAGCAGAAGGCCAAGTGCTCCAACCCACATCCGTGTGATACCGCGGTGTTCCATCATGAGACTATGCTTCGTTCGGGTGGGCCCGGAGCCGTGTCGGCCCGGGCCCCACCCTGGACCGTCTAGAAGTACGTGGCCGCCTGAATCAAGAACCCGTTGCCGTTCAACGGGCTGTTGGCGGCGCCAAGATCCCCGGCGGGGGTCAGCCCGCGGGCATCCTTCTGCGTATTGAACTGCCAATCGAACTTGAACACCGTATCCTCGATCGGGCGGAAGTTGATGCCGAGCGTCAAGCGCTCCAACTCGCGGCGATTGCCGAATGAATTGGTAATCGTGCGGGTGCGGTCATCCGTGTCCGTGTCCACGTGTTCCCATCGGACCACCGCCGTGAAGGTCGAGGCATCCGTGAAGTGGCTGGGCGCCCACTTCTTCAGGAACTCCGGCATGAAATGGTAATTGGCCTGAATGTAGTAGCCCTGCATCCCGGCCGGACCGATCCCGCTGCCCGTGACTCCCGTCGCATTGTTGTTGCTGATGCGCGACCAGGCGGCTTCGCCGATGAGCTCGAACGGGCCCTTCTGCAAGGTCCAGTCGAGGGCGAAGATATCGATATAGCCGGCGGCTACGGCGCCCGCCGCCGGTTTGTACTGGCCGTGGTAGCCCGATCCGGCGATTTCCACTCCGAGGAAGGGGCTGAAGGCCACGCGGCCGACGACTGCCTTGCTGTCGTCGCGGTCACGCGAGACGCTGCCGCGCGCATTGCGCATTCCCAAATCGGTAATGCCCCCGGCGGTCTGGCTCATGCCGTTGACCGCGTAGACTTCGTAATCCAACTTGGAGCGGGACGAGGGATACAAGGTGCCGTAGATGCCCGCGCCGGCCTCGAACCAAGTGCTGGGAATAATGATGCGCGACACCATCGGGCGATCGACCAGGTCGTTGAGCGGGGCATCGTGCAAGAGGTTGAACTTGCCGACCGGCATCAAGAGCATACCGGCACGCAGATTGACCGCTTCGTCGATGAGGTAGTCCAATTGGGCGAACTCGATTTGCATGGAGCCATCCGTCCCTTGGGGGGCGTTCGGGCCGCCGCGCTCGATCTCGATTTCTGTCGCAAACTTGATATGGTCGGTGATGTCGGCATAGATGAACGGCACCATGCGCTGCGTGCCGAAGCTATGACGGCTGGGATTGTCCAGGTTTTGCCGTGAGAGGTTGTTGTACATCACGTCGGCATAGCCGCCGATGGTGGCCTTGGGGGTGCTTAAAAAGGGCTTGGCGTAGATCAGTTTGCCCGACCCGGTAGAGCCGAAGCCCAGGGGAATCTTTTCTTCGCCTTGGCGTTCTACACGGATGTCCGTCATGGGGCCGCTGGCCATGGGATATTGCGGCGCCCCGGCGCCCTCATCCCGGCGTTCAGGGGCCCCCTCCCGGGCACCTTCCCGGCGCTCATGCTCCTGCAATCGCTTGTTCACCGCTTCGTCGACCATGCGCTTGATGTCTTCGGGTGTCAGGTTTTCCGCCATCGCCGGCATGACCGGCAAGCTGGCGATGACCAGGGCCCCGAGGATTGACCGGATCCTCATGATAAATTGCCTCCACTGCTCAAATAGGTGATTGGTCTGACTCGGGACTCGCTGGTCTCTGGTCTCACTCGTTTCCGTGCTGTTCGGTATCTGTGACGGTTTGTCGGGATGGCCTCCTTTGGTGTCTGATACACGGTTAGTTCACATTAGATGCCCAACCCTCGATCGAGCTGAACGGGATGATCACGATCCGCTTGCAGCGCTTACACTTCAGTTCCAGACCTTCCTGGCACACTTTCGCCATGAGTTGCCCACACTCGCAGCGTGTTTCGCAGGGACCTGCAGGCGTCGTGTTGCTCAGTGTCGGGTTCATGGTTTCAATGAAATTGAGAACGATTATTAATATCTCGCAGATCATGCAGGTCTGTCAAGGGGGGATTTCCAACTCGAGGAGCGGTCGATTGAAGCGTAGCAGCGGCGGGCGGGGTGGGCTGGACAAATGGCGCCGAAATTGATTCCATGAGCGGCCGAGCTGCGGAGGGGGGCATTTGTCGAAGAGGGGGACCATGTTGCGAGCACAGAGGGGGCGTTGGGTCGTCCACTGGGGGATGGCGGGCGTTCTGCTGGCCGGCGCCTGCCTGCTGGGTGGGTGCGGGTCTGGTCCGCCGCCGGTGCCGCGGCCGTCCTATGCGTTCGTCAAGCGGGCCCAGATGCACATGGGAACGCTGGTCACCCTGACGGCGGTCGCCCCCACGGATGCGGTGGCACAACGGGCGGTGGCGGAAGGGTTCCGGGCTATCCGGTATCTTGAAGGGCTGTGGAGCACATGGATTCCGGCCAGCGAGGTGTCGAAGATCAACGCGGCGGCTCCGGGCACCGCCGTGGCCGTCAGTCCGTCGACATTTACGCTCATCGCGCGAGCGGTGGAGATCGCTGGCCTCACAGAGGGGGGATTCGACATTACGCTGGGGCCGGTCGTCGACGCATGGGGTATGAGCCGGGAGCCGCGTGTGCCGTCCCCGGCCGAGTTGGAACGGTTGCGTCCCTCCGTGGCCATGGGCGCGGTGATACTTGACCCCGAGCGGCAGACGGTGACACTCCGTCAGCCGGGGATGCGCCTGGATATCGGCGGAATTGGCAAAGGATATGCCGCCGATCTCACGGCGGAGGTCATGCGGGCGCAGGGTGCCACGGCCGCAGTCGTGGCCCTTGCTGGAGATATCAGGACCTTCGGGACAATGCCGGATGGCGCGCGGTTCCCGGTCGGGATTCGGCATCCGCGGGAGAACAATTCCGTCCTGGCCACCATCGAGTTACATGACGAAGCGATCTCCACGGCGGGGGACTACGAACGGGCCTTTGAGCAGGATGGAACGTGGTACCACCACATCCTCGATCCCAAGACCTTGCAGCCGGCGCGCGGCTGCCAAAGTGTGACCATCATTGCCAAGGAGGGGATTTGGGCCGACGGATTGGACACTGGGGTTTTCGTGATGGGCCCGGAACGAGGCATGGCGCTGATCGAAGCCCTGCCGGACGTGGAAGGCGTGATCGTCGACGCCGATGGGAACGTGCAGGTGTCGTCCGGTCTGCGGGGTCGACTGCAATTTCCCCCGACCAAGGCGCCTTAGTTGAGCGCGTAGCGGATGGGAATTTGGAGCGGAATCCGTTCTTTCCCCAAGGGGCGGTCCAATTTGAGCGGGGAGAGGCGTTGCAGCAAGGCCAGCGCCTCTTGGTCCAGAATGTCGAATCCAGACGACTGAACAATCTTGACGCTTTCGATGTCCCCATTGGCCGTGATGATGACTTGCACCACCACTTTGCCTTGCCATTGATTCAGCCGCGCTTCGGCCGGATATCGAATCGACTCCGCAATCCGTCCCATCAGACTTTGCGTCAGCCATCCATAGTCGGGCTTGGCCGGTTTGCTCGAACTGGCACCAGGTGCTGGGGGTGTGCCGGGAACAAGGGCGACATGGGGGTCTCCCGGCGAGGTAGGCTCGGCACCGACAGCCTGTTCTCCTGTTGACTGGAGGGCCGCTCCGGAACCCGGCGGCTGTCCGGCGACTGCGGTGCTACGTGGCGTGCTCTCATCCTGTGCGCCGGCGACCGGGGTGGTGAGTGCGGTCGGCGGAGCCGGCTGGGTCGAAAGTGCCGTGGACAAGGTCGGTGGCGCGTCGGCGGTCGAGGGAGCCAGATCCATGTGAGAAGATGGCGCGGAGGACGCAGGCGGTGAGGGTGGCGTCGGCTCAACCGGCGGCGCCGCGGTCGGAGGCGTTTTCTGGAAAGCGGTTGGGGCGTCCTTGAGCGTCGGCATCGGCTCGACCGGCGCCGGAGGCGCGGCCAGTATGGCGGGCGGCGTCGGTTCGATCCGAGGCGTGGGCGCAGACGGAGGGGCCGCGAGAGCCTCGGGGGAGACTGGCTTCGGCAGGGGACGAGCCTCCATTGCTGCGGGCGGCGGAGGCGTCTGAATTGGCATGACAGGCGGTGGCACAGGTGCGGTCGTTGTGGGCGAGGGAGCGGGCGGCTGCTCCGCGGCGGAGGCATTCTGGCGAGCCGGAATCGGTTCAGTTCGAGGCATCGGCGGCTGAATCCGTCCACGACTTGTGGCGGGTGCGGCTTGGGGAGGAGCCTTCTCGGCGGTGGCGGCCGGCGGTGTGTCGGCGGCCGCAGGCGGATGGCTGGCCGAGGGGGCACCGGTTGGTTGAACGACGGCCACATCCCACCGAAACGGTTCCGGCATTGGCGCCAAGCGGATGGAGGTGACCAACAGATAGGCGATGCCGATTCCCACGCTATGGATGAAAAGCGAGGCGGCCCATCCCTGCCAACGGGGTGACGGCCCGGTCCACGCGGGAGGCCACGATCCCGTCAAGAGCGAACCACCTCCAAGCTGACCTGGTGAAATCCCATCCCCCGCACCTCGTCCACCACGCCGACAAACCGTTCCAACAGAGTGACCCGGTCGGCCCGAACCAGCACCAGGCTTTCGCGCGGGTGAGGGGACAGCGCCGCCTTCAGTCCTTCGGTGGTAACCGGTTGATCGTTGAGGAACAGCTTCCCCTCGGCGGTCAGGGTGATGACCAGCGGGACGTCCTTGCGATCCCCGGCTTCCTTGGCCTTGGCCAAATCGACCGGAATATGCCCCGTTGTGATGAACGTGGCCGTAGTCAGCACGATGACCAACAAGACCAACATGACGTCGACCAGGGGGATGACGTTGATCTGGTTCAGTTCACGATCCATGCTGCACTCGGTGGAGGGTCAACAGCTCGGCGACGCGGCGACGCAGGATGTTGTTCATCACCACGCAGGGGATGGCCACCAGCAGGCCGACAGCGGTGGCTTTGAGCGCCAAACTCAACCCAATCATGATCGTGCTGACGGCCATTTGCCCGGAGGTCCCCATGGTGTGGAACGTCAGCATGATGCCCAGTACGGTGCCCAGGAGGCCGATGTACGGCGCATTGGCCGCGACGGTTCCGATCACCACCAGGCGTCTGGTGAGCTCGATTTCGAAGAGTTGGTGGTTAGGGAAGGCACGGGGATCGACCCGCTGGTAGTACAGCCACCGTTCGATGGCGATCGCGACCGACCAGAGGCTCAGCAGCAGGAGAAGACCGATAATGCCGTAATCGACGGCTTCTTTCAGCAGATTCATCGTGGGCTCCGGGGTGAGAGGGCACGGCCAATCGTTACCGATAGCTGAACGGCAAAAGGCCTGTCAACCGGCCGATGGAGGAGGTGGCACACTGGGTGTATCGGGTGCAGCCGGGGAGGCGGGCGGAGCCGAGGTCCCGGATGGCCGTCCGGTTTCTTTGGGGACCGACAGCCCGGCGTCAGGGAAGATCACCGTGTGGGAGGCGTAGACGGTCAGCGTCACCTGGGCGCCCAAGGGGTACACCGCGGTGGAGGCCTCGCTGGAATGGACGATGCGGCCGGATCGAAGCTTCAGGCGATACAGATTTTCAGAGCCGCGAAACTGGCGCCCGACGATGAGCGCATCGCCTGCCTCGGCGGGAGAGAGGCGGATGTCGTCGGGGCGGATCATCACGACGACCGACGTGCCGGCCGGCAGCGACTTTTGGTTGGGGAACGTGCCGAGTTCCGTGGTCACGATGCCCTGTTGGACCACGCCCGGAATAAAGTCGGCCTGCCCCACGAATTCGGCGACGAAGGGTGTGGCGGGCATGTGATAGATCATTTCGGGCGTATCGAGTTGCTCCAGCCGACCCTGGTTCAACACCGCGATCCGGTCCGCAATGGCAAAGGCTTCCTCGTGGTCGTGTGTCACCAGGATGGTGGTCGTGTTGGTCCGTTTGAGCAGGGTCTGCAACTCCTGCCGCATCCGCATCGCCATGTCGGGATCGAGGTTGCTGAACGGTTCGTCGAGAAGCAGGATGACGGGGTTGTGAGCCAATGCCCGCGCCAAGGCGACCCGCTGTTGCTGCCCGCCCGACAGTTCGTGGGGATAGCGGCGTTCCAGACCGGTCAGTCCAGTCAGGGCCAGCATGGCCGTGATGCGGGCCAACCGCTGAGCGGAAGCCATGTTCTGGAGCCCGAACGCGATATTATCCGCCACCCGCAAGTGAGGAAAGAGGGCGTACTCTTGGAAGACCATACCGACGCTACGTTGTTCGGTGGGGACCTGCTGGTCGAGCGAGGAGACTAAACGGCCCCCGAGGCGAATTTCCCCTTCAGTGACCGGTTCGAATCCGGCGATGGCGCGCAAAATGGTCGTCTTCCCACAGCCGGACGGCCCTAGTAAACAGACGATTTCCCCGGCGCGGACCGAAAAGGAGATGTCTGTGATGGCGGCGCGAGAGCGCTCATAGGCGCAGGCCACCTGCTGCAGGTCCAGCACAACCGGATGGTCCAATCGGATACGCGGCGTCCCGGAGGAGGCAAACACGTCGGCCCCGGCGAGCACCGGGTCGCTGCCGCTGATGATCGGAGGGCGGGACCGCGTCATGACATCCTCTCCCGGCTCCGCCAATCCCGGGCGACCAAGAGACCCAGGGCGGGTAAGCTCAAGATGACGATCAGCAAGGCCGGGGCTGCGGCCAGTTGATACAATTCCTCGCTGGCTTCCAGCCAGACCCGCACGGCCAGCGTATCAAATCCCACCGGCCGGAGTAACAGCGTGGCCGGTAACTCTTTCATGCACTGGAGGAACATGAGAATCCAGGCGCCCACGAACCCGTTCCAAATCAAGGGAAGCGTCACGCGTTGGAGCGTCTTCCAGACGTTCAGCCCCAACGTGCGTGCCACTTCTTCTACGTTGGGGGTGACCTGTTGGATGGCCGGTTCCAGGGACTGCAGGCCTGCCGGCAGGTAGTGCACCACATACGCGAGGATCAGCAGAATGACGGTGCCATACCAACTGGGCACGACGGCCATGGCCAGTACCAGTAACGCCAGGGCGGCAACCGGCCCGGGCAGCACGTAGCCTGCGTAGGTAGCCTGCAGGCACAGTTGGTTGAGCCACGTTGGGCGTCGTGTGGCCAGAAAGGCGACCGGGAGGCCGAGGATGACGGCCGCGGTGGCGGCGAGACCGGAGAGCAAGATGGTATTCCACGTAAACTCGAAAAAGCGGGGGTCAAGCAAGCCGGCGCTGAGGGCATCGGCGCTCCAGCCGATCAGCAGGGCTGCGGGAACGCCGAAGGACAGCAAAAAAATGGTGATCACGAACACCAGCGTGGCGATCCGTGTGGCCAGAGGGCCCCGCGTGGGCACCGTCGCGCGAAACCGGCCGCCGGTTTGATAAAAACGGCTGCGTTGACGGAACCAGCGCTCGGCCACGAAAAAGAGAATGGCGAACACCACCAGCAGCAGGCTCAGGACGCTGGCCGCCGCGTAGTTATACCGGCCGGTCATCTGTTGATAGACGGCGTAGGTGAGCGTCTGGAAGCGCAAGAGGGAGACCGCCCCGAAGTCCGAAACGACGTAGAGCACGACCAGCGAGACCCCGGCGAAAATGGACGGCCGCAAGAGCGGCAGCGTGACCCGCAGGAAGGTTGACCAGGGGCCGACCCCGCAGGCGCGGGCCACTTCCTCGTAGGACATGTTCGAATTGAGCAATGCCGCGCGGGTCAACAGGTAGACGAAGGGAAAGGTATCCAGCCCCATGACTATCGTGGCCCCCCAGAGCGATTGGGGGGCAAAGACATGGGAGTCCGGTCCCCAGACCGCTTGCCAAAGCTGGTCGATCGGACCGCTGAGTGCGAGAAGGTACGAATACACGTAGGCCAACACGTAGGTCGGCATGGCCAGTGGGAGCACGAGCGCCCATTCCCAGATCCGTCGACCGGGGAACTCCACGCGTGTCACCAGCCAGGCCAGAGAGACGCCCAGAATCAGCGTCATCATCGCGACACCGGTTCCGAGGGAGAACGTATTCCAGAGCAGTTCGGGGAGGCGGGTGCGCCACAAGCGCCCCCAGATGGCCACCTCTGCGGTACCGGCTTTGTATAAGACGTAGAACAGCGGGAGCGACAGCGCGCCGGCGATCCCCACTACGAGGAGTTGCAGAGGGGAGAGCAGGTGGGACCGAAGCGCCGAGGGAGGCATCGTGGCCGCGGGACTCAGCGCAGTCCGGCTTCCTCGATCAGGTCCATGGTCGGTTCGCGGAGTTCCGCGAGCTTGGCCAACGGGACCAAGGCGGCCCGGAACGACGAGCGCGGAATCAAGGCGGGGTCCGCCTTCACCTCGGGGTGTAGGGGGTACTCCTTATTCAAGTCGGCGAACATCTTCTGCCCCGCCTGGGCGACCAGGAACTCCACCAGGAGCTTGGCGCTCTCCACGTGAGGGGTTTTTTTGACCACACCCACGCCGGCCACGTTCATGATCGCGCCCATGGCGCCCTCCTGTTGGTCCGGCATAATGACCCCAAGAGGAGCCGCGGGATCGGTCGCCAGATGGCGGTACACATAGTAGTGATTGACGATCCCGAGAGCGACTTCGCCTTTGGCCACCGCTTCGACGATCTGCGAGCTTTTCCCGTAGACGCGGGTACCGGCATTGCGCTTCAGGCCGGCAAGAAACTCACGCGTGCGTGTATCTCCGTGTGCGGCCTTGATGACCGAGACGCCGGCCTGAAGGTACTCACTGCCGGAGTTGGGGATCGCGATCTTCTCTTTCCACTTCGGCCCGGCCACATCGAGGAGGGAGGCCACGTCGTCCGGTTTCACGAGCTTGGTGTTGTAGACGATGATCCAGAATCGGCCCGAGAGACCGATCCAACTGTTGTCAGGCGCCCGATATTGCGAGGGGACCGCCCGGTCGACTTCGCGGAGCGCCAGCGGCCGCAGCAGGCCGAGCTCGCGGGCCCGCTCAAGGCTCCCGGCGTCGTTGGTAATCAGAATGTCCGCGGCGGTGTTGGTGCCCTCCACCTGAAGCCGGTTGACCAGCTCGGTCGTGCCGGAGGACAGCAGCTCGATTTGGATGCCGGTTTTCGCCTGGAATTCATCAAGGACGGGTTTGATCAGTCGCTCGGCCCGGCCAGAGTACACGACCAGTTTGTCGGCCGCGCCGACGGTGGGAATCGGAATCCACAGGGTCATCAGGACGAGAGTGGCCAGGCAGAGGAACAAACCACGAAAGCGGAGTTGTTGAAATTGATTCATCATCTCAATACGCTATCAAAAAAAGGGTCGCCCCGTCAATTGCGGCACTTGGAGCAGAGTCCGTAGAGTTCCAGCTTGTGCATCGTGATGGTGAAGCCCAGCTTGGCGGCGGTTTCGTCCTGTAGCCGTTCGATGTCCTCGTTTTCGAATTCCACGATCTTGCCACAGCCCGTGCAGATCAAGTGATCGTGGTGCCCCTTGTGGGAGACGTTGTCGAATTGGGTCTGCGAGCCGAAGTGCCGGGCCTGCGCCAAGCCAACCTCGCAGAACAAGTTCAGGGTACGGTAGATGGTGGCGAGTCCGAGGTGCGGATCCTTTCGAGCCAGTTCGTGGTACATCTGCTCGGCGGTAATGTGTTCCTTCTTCAGAAATTCGATCAGGATCAGCTCCCGCTGGCGCGTCAGCTTCAGGTTGTTCTTGGCGAGGTGGCTGCGTAGCGCCTCCATCTCTTTCTGGGTTTTCGGAGGCTGATTCCGGCCTGGCATGATGGGCTTCATTAAAGAACGAAACGGCCAAATCGGTCAAGGGCCTTCTGTCGTTGACCGGGCGGGAAACCGGTCGGTATAGTGCAGCCCGTTTCGCTCGCGCGGACGGGGAGGGGAATCCGACATGCGGCAAGCGCACCACATGACCATCGACCGGGCTCTGCTGCTGTATATCCTGCACTTGGCCGAACCGCACGGGCTCCTGAACGACGTCCGCCTGCAGCAGTTGTGTTTCCTTTGCGAACTGCAGCTGTTCAGCAAGGGATTTCGCACGCTGCACTTCGAGTTCTTTCGGTTCGCGTACGGGGCGTTCAGTAAGGATCTCGACAACGACCTGCTGTCGCTCCGCCGGAAGGAAAGAGTGGAGAACTTCTCGGTTGCCGAATCCGTGGTGGACGAGGTGATTCCGTTGATCACCGGGAGCGCCACGGCGCACGAAGCCAATCAGAAGAGTCTGGAGATGATCCAGGCCGTGGTCGGGACCTATGGCGCACAGGATACGACGCAGATCACGAAGTCGGTCGAGGACGTGGAGCTGACCACGCCGGAACGGCCCGATTTCAAGATCCCCATCCGCGACATCGTTTTTCACACGATCATGCTGGTGCCGCATCGCATCGAAGTGAAGGAAGAATTCACCCTCACCGCCCCCGAGTTGGCAAAACTCAACAAGCTGATGGGGTACTAGCTTCGTTGCGCCCAGGCGGCGTGTCGTGGTGCCGCTAGAGGCGGTACAACTCCCCGTATTTCCGTTCCACGTAGGTGAGCCACGGGTCGGGGCTGAGCGGTCCGCCGGTCACGCGCTCCACCAACCGTTCGGCGGTGAACATGCGCCCCCAATGGTGGATCTTCTGCTGCAGCCATTGGCGCAAGACGGTCAACCGTCCACCTTCGATGTCCTGCTCCAGGGTCGGCAGCTCCAGCTTGGCCTGGTTGTAGAACTGCACCGAATAGAGGTTGCCGAGCGTGTACGTGGGAAAATAGCCGAACGATCCCATTGACCAGTGAATGTCCTGCAGCACGCCGTCCGCATCCCGTTCCGGGACGATGTTCAGGTAGCTGTGCATCTTCTCCCGCCAAATGTCGGGGAGGTCGTCGGGCTTGGTGCGGCCCTCGATCAGGTCCTGCTCGATCTCGAAGCGCAGCATGATGTGCAAGTTGTAGGTCAATTCGTCCGCCTCGACCCGTATGAACGAGGGTTGCACCCGATTGATGGCCGCGTAAAACGCCTCCAGGGACACCCCGCGCAGTCGATCGGGAAACGTCTGTTGCATCAGCGGGAAGAAACAGCGCCAGAACGGTTTGGAGCGCCCCACGCAGTTTTCCCACAGGCGGGATTGGCTCTCGTGGATGCCGAGGGAAATCGAGTCCCCCAAGGGGGTGCCGTAATGCTGAGGATCGAGTCCCTGGTCGTAAAGGCCGTGCCCGCCTTCATGGATGCAACTGAAAAGGCAGGACGGCACGTCCCGCTCGAAGACGCGGGTGGTCACGCGCACGTCGGTCGGGTGGAACGAGGTGGTAAAGGGGTGCGCCGACACGTCCAGTCGCCCGTGGTCGAAGTTGTACCCCATGGCGGTCAGCACCAGGCGGCCGAATTCCAGCTGCCGGGCGGCATCGTAGGAGGCCTGCAGCATGGTTTCGTCGATGACGACCGGGCTGGCGAGCACGCGTTTCAAGAGCGGCACGAGCCGCGCCTTCAATTGCGTGAAGAGGGGGGTCAGGCCGGCGACCGTGGCGCCTGGTTCGTACAGGTCGAGCAGGGCGTCATAGGGCGACGCCGCGTAGCCCAGGTACTGGGCCTCTTCATGCTTGAGCGCGAGGATGGTCTTCAGGTTGGGTAGGAAACGGGAAAAGTCGTTCTTGACCCTCGCCTCGACCCACACCTGTTGGGCCAGCGAACATTCGCGGCCCATCCGGACCACGAAATCCGACGGCAGTTTCCTCGCCCGGCTGAAATCGCGCCAGACTTCCCGGAGCAGCGCGCGTCCAGACTCATCCCACGCATCGCCGGGCCGATCGAGCGGCGCGCCGGTCTGCAGATCCACCCATTGCCCCAACAGGCGCTCGGTTTCGGGCGACACCAGGCGGTCATGCGCCAGACCTTGTAGGGTGGCGATCTGGTCGGCACGGGCGGCTCCCCCGCCGGCTGGCATGTACGTTTCCATGTCCCAGGACAGCAGGGACGAGGCGCTGTTGATGTGCTGAATTTCGCGCAGGCGTGCGCTCAACGATTCGAGTGTCGCGAGAGTTGCCACAGACGCCCTCCTTCGGCATGATGCGGGGGATTCAGAGCCCCAGCTATCCTAAGGTGCGGCGGCCACGTTTTCAATTCGGAGGAGCGTGATGAACGATTTTCTCGTGCCCGAGATCGAAGCCTATGCCGCGCGGCATTCCATGCCCGAGTCGGCAGTCTGTCGCGAACTGCGCGAAGAAACCGAACGGACCATGCCACTGGCGCGCATGATGGTCGGTCCCTACGAGGCCGCTTTCCTCAAGGTGATGGTGCGGCTGGTTCGGGCCCGGCGGATTCTGGAAATCGGGATGTTCACGGGGTATAGCGCGCTCTCGATGGCGGAGATGTTGCCGGAGGACGGAGAAGTGGTCACCTGTGAGTTGGATGAGGAACCGATCGCCCTGGCACGACGTTTTTTCGCCCAGAGCCCGCATGGGCGGAAGATCCGAATCAGGCCGGGGCCGGCGCTGGAAACCGTGCGGGATCTCCACGGGCCCTTCGACGTGATCTTTATCGACGCCGACAAGCAAAACTATTCCAACTATTATCAGCGGGCCCTCGACCTCATTGCGCCGACCGGCGTGATCCTGATCGACAACGTGCTCTGGTCCGGGGAGGTCTTGAAGGACCCGCCGCCGGATGAACGGACGCGGGCGATTCGGGACCTCAATCGGATGGTGACGGCCGACCCGCGAGTGCAGGCGGTGTTGGCACCGATCCGGGACGGCCTGTTCGTGATAGCGCCGAGGGCCATAGGGCAGGGGGCGGCATGACGGACGGGCAGGGAACGGCTGTCCGCGGGCCCAGGCCGGCAGCTCCGGTGGCGTTAGCCTACGCGGCGCTGACCGTTGCGGCGGTCGTCTGGGGTGGGTCGATCGTCGGGCAAAAGTATGCATTGGGCGCTTTCTCGGCCGTGGAAGTGTCGGTGTTGCGCGGGATCGGGGCACTGGCCATTCTGATTCCGCTCTGGTGGGCGCAGGAGGGCCCGGCCATTCGGATCACCGGACGAGACCTCGGTGTGCTCGCGGCCCTGGGGCTGGGGGTGCTGGGCAATCATCTGCTCACGTTGTATGGGTTGCGGCTCATCGGGGCGGCGGAGGCTGGGATCATCATCGGAGCCAGTCCCGCCATCACGGCCCTGCTCTCTTCATTGCTCGTCAGGGATGTGCCGTTTCGGAATGTGGCGGCGGGTTGCCTGGTGTCGTTTGCGGGCGTCGCGCTTGTCTCCGGTGGGGGTGGCGGGGCCGCGGCGGGAGAGAATCCGTGGCTGGGCGGGACGTTGGTCCTCCTGGGTTTGGTGAGTTGGGCGCTCTACACGATCGGGAGTGGATCGATCATGGGCCGCCTCTCGGCCCTGACCGTGAATTGGACGACCTTGCTCATCTCCATCGTGCTCCAACTGCCGTTGTTGTGGACGGATCAAAAGGTCGTGCAGAGCGGGTTTGGGGAGGTTCCCGCCGGCGGATGGGCAGCGCTCCTGTATTTGGTCGTGTTCGCAACGGCGTTGGGCCAGCAGGCGTGGCTGTACGGCGTGCAGGGCGTCGGTCCCTCGCGCGCCGGAGTGTTCGTGAACCTCATTCCGGTGTCGGCATTGCTGCTCTCGGCTGTCGTGCTGGGGGAATCCGTCGGCATGACGGAAGCCGCCGGCATCGCGCTCATTCTCGCTGGCGTGTGGCTCGTCGGCTACCAAACACGAGGCTCGTCGAAGTAGGTTTGTTCCTACAGCGTAACAGTGAAACACGGAACATTTTTCCGGCAAGAATTCCGCGCTTTCCCTCTAGGCAGTTCACGATCGCCTGCTATAGTTTTTTCTAGCACCTCATCTCACGCGAGTTGAATCATGCCTCGTCTTGCCGGTCTCGTTGTCACCACTGTCGCGGTCGTCGGCGCCCTGTCCCCGGTCGGCACCTGGGCGAAGTCGCAGACCAGGAGCCAGCAGAAGTATCATCAGAGCAGCCAGCAGGCATCAGGTGCCCAGGGCCGGCAGCCTGCCGTCGAAGGGGCCGGCATTCCAGCGCGTTCCTAAGTGGCCGCGGGCGCGACCCGTGCTCCGCAGCCTGCTAAGGCGCTCTCGCGCGGCGAGGTTTCGCGCTCCTGCGCCGGAGCCTTGCGCGAATCTTGCGCTTCCGCCGTCCAATCCCGCATGATGGCCCCCTATTTCACGGGGGCCGTATGATCGAACAACGCATCGAGGAAGTGACCCAGGCCAATCGCGCCTTTTACGAGGCGTTCGAAAGTCTGGATATCGGGCGCATGGACAAGGTCTGGGCGCACCAGGACTACGTCACGTGTATTCATCCGGGTTGGGCGTTGCGCGAGGGGTGGCCGGGTGTGCGTGACAGTTGGGTGCTGATTTTCAACCATACCTTTTCCATGAAGTTTCAGTTGAGTGAGGTGTTGGTGCAAGTGGCGGGCGACATCGGGTGGGTCGTCTGCACGGAACACCTGACGACCGAGCAGGATGGGACCACCGTGGAAAGCCGGGTCTTGGCCACGAATCTCTACGAGCGGGTGGGGGAAGAGTGGAAATTGATCCACCATCATGGCAGCCCGGTGATGGGTGGAGGGTAGCCGGACACAGGCCCTCCGGTTGACGCGTTCATCAAGGGGGAAGGACCCTGCGGGCGGTGGGGGCGGAAGCGCATCCGAGCCGTGCTCGGGGCTCAACGAGCTCCTGTCCAAGGTGATCAGGCCGCGTGTGCCTGCCTGGGGCCGTGACCGCTGCCCTGCCACGTGTCACGGAGTGGGCCGAGCGGATGAAAGCAGCAGACATGCGAGTCATCGTCGTGGGTGCCACCGGAACCATTGGATCGGCGGTCGCGACCGCCCTGGCTGCCCGTCATGAGGTGGTGACGGTGGGGCACAGAGGAGGAGCCGTGCACGTCGACTTGGCTTCGCCGGACTCGATTCGGCGGATGTATCAGGCCATTGGACCGTTCGACGCGCTTGTCAGCGCAGCCGGACTTGCGAAGTTCGGGGCATTCGAGAGCCTGAGCGATGCCGATTTTACATTCAGTCTTGGCCACAAGCTGATGGGGCAAGCCAACCTTGTCCGAATCGGCCTTTCCTTCATCAAGGACGGGGGATCCTTCACCCTCACGAGCGGTGTTCTGAGCCGAGAACCCATGAAGGGCAGCGCCGCCATCAGCATGGTGAACGCGGGGCTTGAGGGCTTCGTGCGTGCGGCGGCCTTGGAACTTCCGCGCGGGCTTCGCATCAATGTCGTCAGTCCCCCATGGGTTACGGAAACCTTGGTCGCGCGGAAAATGGAACCCGCTATCGGTCTGCCGGCTGCGAGCGTGGCTCGGGCCTATGTCTTGAGTGTTGAAGGTGCGATGAGCGGAGTGACGCTCGATCCACGACAGATGTCGGCGGCCTAGGCGCCACCAGCAGGACACCCATTCATCCGTGGCATGGCTACAGTGGGCGCCAATCCACAGCCATGACGGCGGACTCTTCGCCACTCGCTAGGACGTGCGTTCGGCGGTCAACTTCCGGCGGGCGGAGCCTTGGACGATGAGGAATTCGTAGAGGCGGCACTCGAGGGCCCCATTGAACAGCGGGGTGCGCTTGGTCGGCGCCAGGCCGATCAATTTGGGTACCCGGGCATCGCCGGTGAGCACGTACACACGCCATCCGACGAAACGTTGTTTCAACCAATCGCCCAACCGGGGATAGAGGGCTTCCAACTCCTGAGGGCTGCTCAGGCGCACGCCGTATGGCGGATTGACCACCATGACGCCGTGGTCGGCCGGCGGCTCGATCTCGAGCAGGTCGCCGTGCTTCACGCGGATGTCGTGGGCGACGCCGGCGGCCTCGAAGGTGCGCCGGGCGATCGCCACCATGGCGGGGTCACGGTCAGACGTATAGATGTCAGCCGGCGTGACGCGTTGCTGCGCCGCGCGGGCGGCGTCGCGCTGCCGCTCCCAGAGCGCGGGGTCGTGAATCAACAGGTGTTCGAAGCCGAACGGGCGCGTCAAGCCGGGAGGGATGAGCCGCGCCATCAGAGCGGCTTCGAGCGGGATGGTTCCGCTGCCGCACATGGGGTCCAGCAGCACGTCCTGCGGGGTCCAGCCAGCGAGGCGCAGGATCCCGGCGGCCAGGTTTTCTCGTAGCGGCGCGTCCGCCCCGCCTTGGCGGTGGCCGCGTTTGAAGAGCGGCTCGCCGGAGGTATCGAGGTAGACGGTCAGCGTTTCGGCGTCCAGGAAGGCATCGATCCGGACGTGCGGGTGTGTGGTGTCGACGCTTGGGCGGCGATGGCGCACGGCCATAAACTTGTCGCAGACGGCATCCTTGATCCGTAGCGTGAGGAAATCGAGGCTCGGCAGCGGGCAGCGCCGGGCGCTGACCTTGACCTTGAAGGTCCGGGCGGGTGTGAACCAGTCCGGCCACGGCAGGCTGAAGACAGCCCGGTAGACATCTTCCTCCGTCCGGTACCGGCGGCACGCGACTTCCCAGAGAATTCGGCTAGCGATACGGCTCTGCAGGTTGGCGCGGTACATTGTGGCCCAACTGCCTTGAAAACCGACGCCGCCTTCCGTCCTGTGCGTGTTCGCCAGGCCCAGAGCCTGGAGCTCGGTCTCTAGTACCCCTTCCAGCCCGCGTGGGCAGGGGGCAAAAAATCGGAAGTCGGTTCGCTCGTCCGGTGCGCCCGTGGGTGGTCGGAGCCGTGCCTGATTGCGCGGAATACGAAAGGCCGAGCCCGTGGACGGGGGCATCTGAGCACTGAATGGCTTCCGCATGGGGGTGAGTCCGTGGTAGATCGGTACCGAGACAGCCCCGAATATAGGGCGCGGGGCTGGACGATCATCTATGGCATATGCCGCCTAGGGTGTCCACTGGGCGACTTTCTTTCGGCCATTCGGAGGTGCGACACTGCCGACTGTCCGGGGGCTCGGTGGGGAGGGGCGAATCTGGCGCCGGCCCGTCTGGACAAGGAGTGAGGCGTATTATGATGGTACTCGGTTCCCGTGGCGAGCACGAAGCGCAAGCGCGGTTTGGTACGGTCAAACGCGCACGGACCTTCTATCAGACTCAGCGGCTCGACTATCTCAATCCGGCCATGCGCGAGTTCATCGCGCGTCAGGAGATGGTATTTCTCGCGACCTCTGATGCAACGGGTGCGTGCGATAGTTCCTTCCGGGCGGGTCCACCGGGGTTCGTCCAGGTTCTGGACGATCGGACGGTGGCCTACCCGGAATATCGCGGCAATGGCGTCTTGGCCAGTATCGGCAATCTTCTCGACAATGCCCAAATCGGGATGCTCTTCGTCGACTTTTTGAGCAGTACCGTGGGACTTCATGTCAACGGCAGGGCGCGGGTCATGACCCCGACGGAGTTTGCGGCGCAGGGTGCGACCGCATCCGGTGGTGCCGGGCGCTCCCCCTACCGCGGGCCGGCAGAGAAATGTTGGGTCCTCGTTCACGTGGAGGAAGCCTACATCCATTGCTCGAAGCACATTCCACGCTTGCAGCGCGTGGAGAAGGCGATCCATTGGGGTACAGACGAGGAGGCCCACAAGGGCGGGGACTATTTCAACGCGAAGGGGTGCCCGCGTCCTTGGTCACAACGGGATTCGGGTGCGGATGGGGGAGTGGGCGATCGATGACGACGTACCCGCGTTCGGTGGCTCGCGCTAGCGTCGTGAGGCGGCGAACACGTCGAGTTGACCGTTGGTGTCCCCGACCATGAGGTTGTCGGCAAAGGAGTCGAACACGACCAGCGCACCGTTACTGCTGATCACGGGATTGGCGCTCTCCCCTCCGCTGGCCTCCGCGCCGCCGCTGCCGACGGATTGCCGCGTGGTCTGTCCGGTAGTCCGGTCGTGCACGAAGACGTCGGCTTGGCTGTTCGTGTCTTCGGCGACAAGATTGGCAGCCGCGCTCTGGAAGACCACGAACCGGCCGTTGTCGGTCAGTCCCCCATTGCGGAGGGTGCTGGATCCGGCGGCTTCGGTATCCCCGCTGCCGACGGATACCCGGACAGTCTGTCCTGCCGTCAGGTCTCGTACAAAGACATCGCCGACACCGTTGCTATCAGCGGCCACCACATTGGTGGCGCTGGAGCGGAACGCCACGATGGACCCGTCGGCGTTGAGTGCCGGGCTGTCGCTGGCGCCGCCGGCTGCTTGGGCCCCGCCCGTGGCGACCGAGACCCGTGTTGTTTCCCCCGTTAGCCGGTCATGGACGAACACGTCATAGGCGTTGTTGGTATCGTTGGCGACCAAATCCGACTGCGCGGAAGCAAACGCCACGATGCGCCCATCCGCGCTCACGGCCGGGGTAAGTGCGCCCGCCGGACCGGTCGCTTGCCCGCCTCCCGTCGAGACCGAGACGCGGGAGGTGACGTTGGCGGTGCGGTCGCGCACGAAGATGTCGGTCAAGCCGTTGCTGTCACCCAGCACGAGATTGGAGGCTCCGCTGGCGAAAGCCACCTGTTGCCCATCCGCACTGATGGCGGGGCCGAAACTTCCAAGTCCGACCGCTTGCCCGCCGCTGCTGGCAATGGATACCCGTGAGGTCTCGCCCGTCTGGCGGTCGTGCAGAAAGATGTCGGTCACGGTGTTGGTGTCGTTGGAGACGAGATTGGTGGCATCGGATTCGAAGGCGACGTAGCGGCCATCACCGCTGATAGATGGTCCCCGGCTCCCGCCGCCGACGGCTTGCGCCCCCGCACTCGTGACGGATACGCGGTGGGTGAGGCCGGTCGCGCGATCGTGGACGAACACATCGGCCTGTCCGTTGGTATCGTCCGCGACGAGGTTCGATGCTTCGGAGGCAAAGGCGATGAATCGGCCGTCGGCGCTCACCGCTGGAACGCCGCTCATTCCCCCCGTGGCTTCGAGGCCGCCGGTGCCGACGGAGACTCGGACGGTAAAGGGACCCGATGGCGCGGGGTCATCCTTGCCGCAGCCGTGACTGAAAAGCGTGAGAGTGGCCGCGAGCAGGATGCCATGTGACAAGGAAAGGATAGAGGCGTCACACGGAGCGAACCGATGGCGCCCAATTGCGCGGGGTGAGGCCATTGGGGGAGATCCAGGCCTGTTACACTTTGGCTTGCGGTACCACAGCCGGTTCTTCCACCTTGACGGTCTTTTTCCATTCCTCAACGATCATGTTGCGCTCAGGCATCGTCATTCCGGCGTACTTCATGAACATTTGCAATCCGCGGCGTCGGCGCCAGGTCAGAAAGTCCATGAAATGGGCGCGGCAAACCGATCCGGTCCCCGCGGGGGCATACACGGATTGCCGACAAAACTGAACGGTGCAACCTTCGGTGCTCATGGCGAGGACTCCTTCTGCCGGCAGTATGCCTAGGCGGTGCCTTCCTTTGCAACTGGGCGCTTGGTGCCAGGGGGGCTCTCGTAAGAGGTCCACGGTCTGTCCGGTGGGCGAGCGCGCCCGTGCGTATTCTTGACCAACTCCCACCCAATCCGGTAAGCGGATAGGCCATGATGTGGTCGCCGCTGTCTCCTGGGAGCCTGGCAAGCCTTCTGGCCGGTTTTCTCGCCGGCTGTGTGTCGTCTGCTCGACCGGGCTTGCCTCCGGGAAGCCCCTTTGTGGCACTGGATGGAGACCAGGATGGTACGGTTCAGTATGGCCCCGCCAGCGGCGATGTGACGCACCACTCGGCGGTCATCTGGGCGCGCACGATCGGGCCGACGGTGGTGCAGGTCGAGTGGTGGCCTACGATGGAAGGGGAAGACCGTGACGCATCCGGCTCCGCCACCCATCCTGAGGCTCGCCGTACGACTCCGCAGGCCACGAGCGCGGCTCGCGATTTTACCTTCAAGGCCACGTTAGAAGGGCTTCAGCCGGATACGACTTATCAGGTGCGGCTGTGGGCGTCCCCGGTTGGTCCGGAGGCTCGGCTGGTTCGACCGGCGATCGCGAGCCGGGTCTCCGTATTTCGCACGGCTCCGCGATCGGACACCCATGCGACGGTCACCTTCGCGTGGAGTGGGGATTTGGGCGGGCAGGGGCGGTGTCGGCAGGGAGACAGGCAGTATCCCATTCTGACGCAGCTCGTGCGGGAGCGGCCAGCGTTTTTCTTGTTCCTCGGCGATCTCATCTATGGGGATGAATCCTGTCCCTCGCCGCCCAACATCGGCGGAAGCGAACGGCCGGCGTCGACGTTGGACGAGTATCGGGCGAAGCATCGCTATCAACATGGGGCCCCCAGTCTTCAGCGGTTGTTGGCCGCGGTGCCGCTTTGGGCCATCTGGGATGATCACGAGGTGCGGAACAATTTCAGCGGGCCCTTCGATGCTCAGATGCCGGCGGGACGCCAGGCTCTCTTGGAGTATTGGCCCATTGAGGAACTGAAACAGGATCCTACGCGGCTCTATCGATCGGTTCGGTATGGGCAGGACCTCGAGGTGTTTATCCTGGATACCCGCCAATATCGGAGCCGCAATCAGGACCTCGATGGTCCACAGAAGACCATGCTGGGCGCTGCGCAGCGGGCGTGGCTGTTGGAAGGGGTCTCGCGCTCGACGGCGACCTGGAAAGTCATTACGACGTCCGTACCGCTCTCGCACCCGTCCAAGGCCGCTCCGACGAATCCGGGCAATGACGGTTGGGCGCGCGGCGATGATGGGAGCGGGTTTGAAACGGAGTTGTCGACCTTGATCCAGGCTTTCAAGGATCGAGCCGTCGCAAATCTCGTGTGGTTGGCCGGCGATGTCCATTTTGTGCAGGGCACGGCCTACGATCCTGATGGTGATGGTGTCCCGGATTTTCATGAATTTATCGCTGGGCCGCTTTCGGCCCGGCCCGGCCGTCTAGTGCCGGTGCCCCTGACCTTTCGCCCCACGGTGCTCTTTGCCGAAACTGGGTACGACAACGTCGGTGTGGTCACGGTCAGCAGGGAAGTGTTCCACGTGGCCATTGTCGACGGGGACGGCCGTGTCCGCCACCAGGCGACCATTTCGGCTGCTCAGCGCAAGGGGGTGGAGTAAGGCCGTCTCCGTTCGCTCCCTTGCTTTCACGCATTCCCACCAGGTACGGTAGCCCCCCGACGCTGGGCTCGAGCGGGATCGTGAGTCAAGGAGGGCCGACATGGTATTGCAGATGGTCTCGCTACTGGGGGCGGCCATGGTGTTGGCGGGGTATGCCATGATTCAGAGCGGGTGGTGTCGGGAACTGGATGCCGTGTATCTGGTACTCAACATTCTTGGATCGCTCCTGCTCGGGGTCGTGGCGGTCGTCGAGCGGCAGATCGGGTTCATCGTGCTGGAGTTCGCCTGGGCGGGGATGGGAGTGGTCGGGGCGGCGCGGGCGTGGAAGCTGCGCACGGCACGGCCCGAACGATAAACAAGTGGCGCAGTATGCGTGAGGACAGAGAAAGGGGAACAGCACATGGCAGGGTTACTAACGGCGAAGGATGTGTTTGAACGGGCGCAGGAGGCTGCGGCAGCGGCTACAGGGCCGGACGAAAAGGCGCTCCAGATCGATTACAACGCGCTGAAGGACAACATTCAGGCGGCGTTGGGCGATCGGAAGGTCGCGCACCTGCACATCAATAAGTTCTTGCCTGAGGGTTATGAGGACCAGGGACGCTTCAACATGATGCTGCTGACGGCCGGCGGCGTCGTGTTCGACATGGTGATCGGCGATACCTATTTTCGGTACGACATCGTCTCGGTGAGCGCACTGGACAAAGTGCAGTTGGTCGATGCGGTGTGGAACAATCGAGAGAAGCGCCGGGAGGACCCCTTTCTGAGCCTCCGTCTCATGCACGGGGAAGAAACGCACCTTCTGCTGGCGCTGGACAATGACGAGCGCGGGTCGGTTCTGGCATTCGCGAAAGCCGTCACCACTGCCCGGAATCCCGAGAAGTAGTCGGTCCTACGCCCGACGGTACCACGGGAGGGGATGGACGGTGGCCGCGATGCGGCGGCCGTCCACCTCCACGCGCAGTGCGGTGTCGGGCTTGGTGAAGTCCCGAAGCGGAAATCCCAGAGCAATCACGGTTCCCACCTGCGGAGACATCGCCGCGCTGCTGACCCAGCCGACCTCCCGATCTTCGCTGAACAGTTTGGCCCCGTGCGGGGGGATGATCGGTTCCGATAGGGTGAGGCCGACGAGATGGCGGCGCACACTGCCATACGTGTCCATGCGTGCCACGACTTCCTGCCCCGGGTAACATCCCTTACTCAGACTGAACGCCTTGCCTTCCAAATTGGCTTCCGGTGGGACGATCTCTTCGTTGATGTCTGGGCCAGCTTTCGGCAGCCCCGCTTCGATCCGGAGCATGTCGAGGGCGGCCGTGCCGATGGGGCGGAGCCCATGGGCCTGCCCTGCGGTTGCAATCTGATCCCAGAGGGCCTGGAGATGGTCGGCGGGGAGGGCGATCTCGATGTCGCACTCTCCGGTCTCTTCCGTACGAAGCAGGTAGATGGGTTGCCCCTTGAACAGGCCGGGGGTCACGCTGGGGATCGCCGCTTGGGTCAGGTCGACATGGAGTGCCGACTGCAGGACGCTGACTGCCCTGGGGCCGCTGAGCAGGAGCAAGCCCCACTGCTCCGTTAGGGGTTCCATTTTGGCCTTCGTGCCGTAGAGAAGAAATCTCTTCAGGGTCTGGGCGGTGGTCTGGCCGATCTCACCCACATCTTCCACCAACACCGCGTCAGGAAGAAGAAAGACGCGGAAGTACGTCAGCATCTTCCCCTTGTGGGTCAGCAGGCTGGAGTACAAGCCCTGCCCCGGTGTGAGTGGCAGGAGGTCGTTGCTGGCGATACTCTGCAGCCATTTGATCCGGTCATCGCCCGTGACCCGGATGAGTCCTCGATGAGAGAGATCCGCGAGGCCGACGGTCTGTCTGACGGCGTAATATTCGGCGGTGACATCGCCGTACTCGCGCGGGACGGACCAGCCGGTGATCTCGCTGAACTGGGCACCGAGTTGGACGTGGTGTGCATGGAGTCTGGAGAGTTTCATCGTCGGCTACCCCTCCGTCCGCGGCAGCAGTTCTTCGACCAGTTCCCTGGTGCGGGCGGAAAACTCGTTCCGAGAGACGATCTTCGAGACGCCCAGGGCTTTGGCGCGTTGCCAGGTTTCTGCTTCTTCATGGTTGGCGAAGGCCAACACCGGCATCTTGGCAAGGACAGGATCGGCCTTCAGCAGGCTCAGGGCTTTGAAGGGATCCAGGTTCATTTCGTTCATGTTCAGCACCACGGCGTTCGGCTTGAGACCGACGGCCTTGGTCGAGAAGTCGTCCTGCGTGCGCGCGCGCTCGAGCTTGTACCCATGCGGCAAGAGCGCATCCCGCAGTTTGGTATAGAAAAAGATGTCGTTGACGGCGATCAGGATCGTCGCGTGTGGCATGCGGGCCCTCAGTTCATGCTGCTAATCAGGCGTCCCAGTGAGCGCTTGGCCAGGGCGTAGTCGGGATTGAGCACCAGCGCCTGTTTGTAGCACTCGATGGCTCGGTTCCAGTCGCCCTTTTTCTCGTAGACGCGGCCGAGATTCAAATGCGGAAAGGCCGGGCTTTCATACCGCGTGGCCCGCATGGCGCGTTCGAACCAGGGGACGGCCTCGTCCAGCCGCCCCTTCTCGATCAAGTAGGCGCCGATGTCGTTGTAGGGGTTGCCGAACTCCGGGTCTTGGGCGATGGCGTGGTGGCACTCGTCGATCGCGTCGTCCAGCCGTCCCATGAAGCTGTAGGTCCAGCCGAGAAAGGTGTAGCCTTCCGCCGTGGGATGGAGGTTGATCGACTCCCGGTAGAGGCGGGCCGCTTCCTCCAACTCACCCTTCATTTGGAGTTCGTAGGCCTTTTGGAAGAGATGCCAGGCTTCGCGCTTGTCTTCTTCGCGGCCGTCTCCCTGCATCAGAAAATCCTGAATATCCACAATGGTGCCTGTCTAAAATCACCGGGGCCGGACCCGAACACGCTGTGCTTCGGCTGGTCCCGCGCCGGGATATTCGCCGACGGTGTTATTCCTGCTTCAATTTCTTCTTGATGAGTTCCGCTCCGTATCGTCCAGACAACAACATCGAACCGAAGGCGGGACCCATGCGAGGGGTGCCGTGGACGGCCGAGACCGCCAGCCCGACGACGAAGCAATTGGGGTAGACCTCTCCCGTGTGATCCATCACGTTTTCTTCCGAGCGCGAGACCCACATGGCTCCATTCCCCGGGACAGCTTTGAAGAGATTGCGCTTGTGCAACAAGTCGACCACGATGGCGTCATGTCCGGTGGCGTCCACCACCACCCTGCTTTCCAGCGCAATGGGGTCGACATGGATGATGTCATGGCCGGCCATTTCAGCCGTGGTGTTGTTGACGACAACGCCTTCGAGGACACCGTCGCGCCGCAGGATGAGATCGACCACGCGGGTGAGGTTCAGCACCTTGGCCCCGGCGCGATAGGCTGCGGCGATCAATGCACCGGTGGCGTGCGGCGGATCGACGATGTACATCCCTGCACACTCCTTGACCTTTTTGCAAGGAACACCGAGTTCGTCGAGAATTTCATTGGCTGGCTCGCAGATGGTCGCCTTGTTCATCAAATAGCCGCCATGCCAGAAGCCACCGCCCAGTGCCAGACTCTGTTCGACGATCAAGGTGCGAAAGCCCATGTTCGCCAAATCGTGGGCGCAGAGGAGACCGGACGGTCCGGCGCCCACAATGATCACGTCGCTCTCGATCAGCTGGTCGAATTCTTTATAGTATTCCCGGGCAATCTGCCGGGTGATATCCCGTTCCCGTAATGGTGCCGGCCGTGGTTTTCCCATGCCCTTCCCTCCTTGCGCGCGCAGACAATCGGCGTGCGTCTAGCGGTAGAGCTCCGCTCCTGCCTTCCGGAACTCCTCCGATTTTTCCTTCATGCCGACGGTCAAAGCCTCCTGTTCCGCCACCTGTTTCTGGGCGGCGTAGTCCCGAACGTCCTGGGTGATTTTCATCGAGCAGAAATGTGGCCCGCACATGCTGCAGAAGTGGGCCACCTTGGCGGCGTGATCCGGCAACGTCTCATCGTGGAAATGCTGCGCGGTGTCAGGATCGAGCGACAGGTTGAACTGGTCCTGCCAACGAAATTCAAACCGTGCCTTGGACAGGGCGTTGTCGCGCGCCTGCGCGCCCGGGTGCCCCTTCGCCAGATCCGCGGCGTGAGCGGCGATTTTGTAGGTGACCACTCCGACCTTTACATCGTCTTTCGTGGGGAGGCCGAGGTGTTCCTTCGGTGTGACGTAGCAGAGCATGGCGCAGCCGTACCAGCCGATCATCGCGGCGCCGATGCCTGACGTGATGTGGTCGTATCCCGGGGCGATGTCTGTTGTCAGTGGCCCCAGCGTGTAGAAGGGGGCCTCCTGGCATTCCTGCAACTGCTTCTCCATGTTTTCCTGGATCATGTGCATGGGGACGTGCCCGGGGCCCTCGATCATGACCTGTACGTCATGGCGCCAGGCGATCTTGGTCAGTTCTCCGAGGGTTTCCAATTCTGCGAACTGGGCCTTGTCGCTGGCGTCGGCGATGGAGCCCGGCCGCAGGCCGTCGCCCAAGCTGAAGGCCACGTCGTACGCCTTCATGATCTCGCAAATTTCCTCGAAATGCGTATAGGCGAAATTTTCTCGGTGATGAGCCAGGCACCACTTGGCGTGGATCGATCCGCCGCGGGAGACGATGCCGGTCAATCGTGAGGCCGTCAGCGGCACGTATCGGAGCAGCACACCGGCATGAATCGTAAAATAATCGACTCCTTGTTCAGCCTGCTCGATGAGCGTGTCACGGAAGATGTCCCACGTCAGGTCCTCCGCCTTGCCTCCGACCTTTTCTAGCGCCTGATAGATCGGGACGGTGCCGATCGGGACGGGTGAGTTCCGGATGATCCATTCACGGGTCTCGTGGATGTTTTTCCCGGTTGAAAGGTCCATCACCGTGTCCGCGCCCCAACGAATCGACCAAATCATTTTCTCGACTTCTTCCTCGATGGAAGAAGCAATGGCCGAGTTGCCGATGTTGGAATTGATCTTGACCAGGAAATTCCGGCCGATGATCATCGGCTCGCTTTCCGGGTGGTTGATGTTGGCGGGAATGATCGCTCGGCCCCTGGCCACCTCATCGCGCACGAATTCGGGCGTGATGACCCGGGGAATGGCGGCACCCCACGAGTGGCCGGGATGTTCGGTCGTGCCGCCGCCTTGGTGCAGGAGGTGTCCATTGCCGGAGGCGAGGGCGTCCAACTTCTGGTTTTCGCGAATGGCGATGAATTCCATCTCCGGCGTGACGATGCCTTTGCGTGCATAGTGCAGTTGCGTGACATTCGCGCCGGATCGGGCACGCAAGGGCTTGCGTACATGGGCAAATCGCAGTTCAGCTAGTTTCGGATCACGTGCGCGTATTCGGCCGAACTCGGAGGTCAGGTCAGAAAGCTCCACCACATCGCCGCGGTTCAGGATCCATTCGCGACGGAGGGGGGAAAGCCCAGATCGAATATCGATACGCACGGCCGGATCCGTATAGGGTCCTGACGTGTCGTACACGGTGACAGGGGCATTGGGTGAGGGGTGTCCGTCGCCCGTTGCCCGGGTGGGTGTCAGCGCGATCTTCCGCATGGGAACCCGGACGCCCGGAAGCCGTCCGTCGACATACACCTTGTCTGAGGCCGGGAAGGGGGCCGTGGTGATGTTCGTAGGCGTGGCGGCCGTCCCGTCCCCGTTTCGGTCCGTGTGAGATGGGTGGATCAAGGGTGTACTCATGATGGAGTCGAGCCTCCTCTAATTAGGGTGTCTCGGCTGAGCCGTGGTCGTACGAGGCAGCGTGGTCATAAAAAAAGCCGCGCCAGGAATGGAGCGGCCTCACTTCGAGAAGGAGGAGGAAGAACCGCTTCCCTACGCTGGCATTATCCAGGTCAGGTTCCAAGGGTCGTCCGAATTTGCGGACTCTCAGCCGTTTCCGGCTCCCCTAGCTGGTATGGGGAATGGTACCGATCCCCTGACGACCTTGTCAATGCGGGCAGAAGACCTAGAAAGGGAACACGCCCGACGCGGGGCCTCCCGCGGGTTAGGCGTGGTCCTCACGCGCCCGTTGGGCTCTGCAGAGGGCGAACGCACGGGCCACGATGGCATGGACCTGTCGATAGTGATAGCGCTCGATCGTGTCCGTGTCCAAACCTTCGGCGGCGAACACCTCGGCCGTGAACGAGTCGACATCCGGCGGAGGGGCATCGAAGAACGACTGCCGCACCTCGGGAGGCAGGGACAAGCCGAGGCGTCCGCACAGATCGTCCAGCAACTGTGCCGTCTCGTCCTTGCTCAGCATGGTCGTGAGTCGGATGGCCTGGGAATGCCGCGATGCTACCTGGTCGCGGCGGCTGTGTCGAGCATTGGGTCGCGGGCCTGGCTCGGGCACGGCTCCACCGAGTTCGATGGGCGAGGATCGCACGGTGACGTCGCGGCGGCAGGGCCTTTCGCCCCATGGCGGGGCCTGCGCTAGGCCCTTTGCTCGCCTGTCGCTCAATTGCGCAGAGGGGAAGCCTATCGTAGAATCAAGGTAACTCAGTGTGTGTCTCACAGGGATTTTTGTCTACGCGAAAGGCTACATGTGAAAACGGTTGCCACGTTGCCCCGTCCCGTCACTGATTACCAATCGCGCTCTCCCCAGGAACTATTCGAGCGAACACGCGCGGCCAAAGCGCGGCTCGGGGACCAATTGATGGTGTTGGGGCACAACTACCAGCGCGACGAAGTCATCCAGCATGCCGATTTTCGCGGAGACTCACTCAAGTTGGCCCAGGTCGCCGAGCAACGTTCGGATCGTCCCTACGTCGTCTTTTGTGGCGTGCATTTCATGGCGGAGACTGCCGACATTCTGAGCCGGTCGAATCAGACGGTGATGCTTCCCGACATGGCCGCGGGATGTTCGATGGCGGATATGGCGGCCATCGAACAGGTCGAAGTCTGTTGGGATGAAATCGGTCGCGTGGTGCCGGTGGAGGAGACGGTCATGCCCGCAGTGTACGTCAACTCTGCGGCGGTGCTGAAGGCCTTCTGCGGCGAGCACGGGGGGATCACGTGCACCTCCTCTAATGCGCGTGCGGTGATCGAGTGGAGTTGGGCGCGGCGGGAGAAGATTCTCTTTTTCCCGGACGAGCATCTGGGCCGCAATACGGCCAACGCGATGGGCGTGCCGCGCGACCAGATGATTGTGTGGGATCCCTATATGCCGAGGGGCGGCCATTCCGTGGAGGCCATCCGCCGGGCGAAGCTCATCCTCTGGAAGGGGCATTGCAGCGTCCACCAGATGTTCCAGCCCGCGCACGTGGACTATTTCCGACGCACCTACCCGGGGATTCGGGTGATCGTCCATCCCGAGTGCCACGAGGACGTGGTCAACAAGGCGGACCTCGTCGGCTCCACCGAGTACATTATTCGGACCGTCTCGGCGGCACCTGCCGGAACGGCCTGGGCGGTCGGGACGGAACTCAACCTGGTCAACCGACTGAAGCACGAATTGTCGGACAAACATGTGTACTTCCTGTCCTCGACGGTCTGCCAGTGTGCCACCATGTATCGCATCGACGCCGCGCATCTGTGTTGGGCGTTGGAGAATCTCGTCGACGGCCACGTGGTGAACCAGATTCTGGTGCCGTCCGATGAGAAACGGTGGGCCAAAGTGGCGCTCGACCGGATGATGGCGTTGAGTTAAGCAGCTCTCGGTGCGGCGCGGGGCCGGTCCCCCTGGCGTTTTTCCTCCGCCAAACATCAGTAGACTTCCCGCCCACTGTTCGTGTATTGCCTATCGAATCATGGATTATAAATCGACTCTCAACCTCCCTCAAACGGACTTCCCGATGAAGGCGAACCTGCCGCAGCGGGAGCCGGAAATGCTGGCCTGGTGGGCGGAGCGGGGGCTGTATGCCGCCATCCAGACAGCCGGGGCGGGGCGGCCTCGGTATGTGCTGCACGACGGCCCTCCCTACGCCAACGGACGTATCCACATCGGGCATGCCTTGAACAAGATTTTGAAGGACATCATCGTCAAGTCCAAGACGATGTCAGGATTCCACGCGCCCTATGTCCCTGGCTGGGATTGCCACGGCTTGCCGATCGAGCACCAAGTCATGAAGGAACTGGGGGACAAGAAGCGGGGGTTGGATGCCATCGCGATTCGTGCGCTCTGCCGAGCGTATGCGGAGAAGTACGTCGGTATTCAGCGTGAGGAGTTTCAGCGCCTGGGTGTGCAGGGCGAATGGGCGCAACCGTACTTGACCATGACGCCCGCGTACGAGGCGGCCATCATTCGCGAGTTCGGCGCGTTCGTCGAGCGCGGGGGCGTCTATAAGGGGCTCAAACCGGTGTTGTGGTGCACACAGGACCAAACGGCCTTGGCCGAGGCCGAGGTCGAGTACGACGACCATGTGTCGCCGTCCGTCTACGTGAAGTTCCCGGTGGCGGGATCGGTCGCGGCGTTATCAGCTCGGATGCCCGACCTCGCTTTCCCGACCGACATCGCCGCCGTGTCCGTGGTGATCTGGACGACGACGCCGTGGACCCTCCCGGCCAACCAGGCCGTCTGTCTGCATGCGGACATCGACTACGCCTTCGTTCGTGTCGGCCGCGAAGTGTTGATCATCGCGGAGAAGCTGGTGGAACCCGCCGCCAAGGCCTGCTGGTTGGAGGGCTATACAGTCCTTGGAGTGAGGAAGGGCGGCGCGGGCTTCGAGGGGCTAGAGCTGGAGCGGCCGTTGACGCGGGGGCTCTCCCCCGTCCTGCTCGGGGATTTTGTCACGCTGGAACAGGGAACCGGGTGTGTCCATATCGCCCCGGGGCACGGCATGGAGGACTACATTCTGGTCCTCAATCACAATGCCAAGGCATCGGCGGGCGAGCGGTTGGAGATTCTCGCACCGGTGGATGATGGCGGACGGTTTACCGATCGTGTGACGGAGTTTGCGGGGCAGCATGTGTTCAAGGCCAATCCAAAAATCGTGGAGCGGCTGCAGGAGAATGGACGTCTGCTAGGGCACGCGTCGCTGAATCATGCGTATCCGCATTGCTGGCGATGCAAGAGTCCGGTGATCTTCCGGGCCACCGAGCAGTGGTTCGTGTCCATGGATATCAACGGCCTGCGCGCGGAGGCGCTGGCTGAAATCGGGCGGGTTCGATGGATTCCGGCCTATGGGCGGGATCGCATCAATGGGATGATCGAGAATCGCCCCGACTGGTGCTTGTCGCGTCAGCGGGTCTGGGGCGTGCCGATCCCGGGATTTACCTGCACGGTCTGCAAGACTGTCTTGGCGGATCCTCGGGTGATCGAGCATGTGGCGACATTGGTGGAATCACAGGGGGCGGATGTGTGGTTCCAGCGGGCGGCGGCGGAGTTGATGCCCACGGGCACCGTGTGCGCCGGCTGTGGCGGGGCGGCCTTCGAAAAAGAGAAAGACATTCTGGATGTCTGGTTCGAGTCCGGGGTGAGTTTTGCGGCCGTCCTCAAACCGCGCCGCTGGTGGCCGGCCGACCTCTATCTGGAGGGGTCGGATCAGCATCGCGGGTGGTTCCATAGCGCGTTGTTGGCCGGTGTCACGACGGACGGGCGTGCGCCGTACGAAGCCGTGCTGACGCATGGCTTCGTCGTCGACGGGCAAGGTAAGAAGATGTCCAAGTCCGCAGGGAACGTCGTTGCTCCGCAGGACGTTATCAAGCAATCCGGTGCCGAAATCTTGCGGCTGTGGGTTTCAGCCCAGGATTACCGGGAGGACTTGCGCATCTCGCAGGAGATCTTGAATCATTTGATCGAGGCGTACCGGAAGATCCGGAATACCTGCCGATTTCTGTTGAGCAATCTCTATGATTTCGATCCGGCCAAGGATCGGGTGCCGTATGCCGCGCTCTCCGAATTGGATCGCTGGGTCCTCCATCGCACGGGGGAGCTGATCCCGAAAGTGCGTCAAGCCTACGAGGAGTGCGAGTTTCACGCGATCTTCCATGCGCTGAACAATTTTTGCTCCGTCGATTTGAGCGCAGTCTATCTGGATATCCTCAAGGATCGTCTGTACACCTTCCGAAAAGACGCGACGCAACGGCGGGGGTCCCAGACCGTGCTGTATGACATCCTGCTCGCCCTCACCAAGCTGATGGCGCCGGTGCTGAGCTTTACCGCGGAGGAAATCTGGCGGATGCTGCCCGGACGGGATGGGGCGGTTGAACGGCCCTGGAGCGTGCATTTGGCGGCGTTTCCCGAGCCGGACCCCGCGTGGGCCGATGCCGCGCTGGCGACCCGGTGGGAGACGCTCCTGGACGTGCGGAGCGTGGTGCAGGCCGCGCTCGAAGCGAAGCGGCGCGACAAGGTCATCGGGGCTCCGCTAGAGGCCCGCGTGGTCTTGCGCGTGACGGAGGCGCGGGAGGCGTTCCTGCGCCCCTACTTGCCCGAACTTCCTTCGTTGTGCATCGTCTCCGCGGTGGACCTGCTCCGCGCTGATGAGGTGCCGGTACCAGGTTATGCTGCGGAGGTCCAGAAGGCGTCGGGTTCCAAGTGCGAGCGCTGCTGGAATTACCGGATGACGGTGGGGCAGATGGCGACCCATCCCACTTTGTGCGACCGTTGCGTCGAGGCGATTCGGTGATGGCCGGTTCGCTTCGCTACTTGCTGCTGTCGCTGGTGACGGGAGCCGTCGTGCTGGTCGACCAGCTCACCAAGCTGGAAGTCATGCAGTCCATGTACCTCCATCAGTCCATCCCGATTATTTCCGGATTTTTTAATCTCACCTATATCCGCAATCCGGGGGCCGCCTTCGGGTTTATGGCCGGGACCAGCTCCGGGGTGCGCGTGGTGTTTTTTGCCGCGACTTCGCTGTTTGCCCTTGGGGTCTTGGGCACGATTCTCATGCGGTTGCCGGAATCCGACTGGATGGGGCAGTACAGCATTGCGTCCATTTTGGGGGGGGCGATCGGCAACTTGTTGGATCGTGTGCGGTATGGGGAAGTGGTCGATTTTCTCGATGTCTATGTCAAAGCCTACCATTGGCCGGCCTTCAATGTTGCGGATGCCGCGATCACTGTCGGGGTGATCTTTCTCATCCTGCACTTCTCGTTCGAGAACAAACACCCTTCCGAACCAGTCCCACAGCCGTCGTCCGATCCGGGGAGTGGTCCGAGTCCCTCCTAACGCTCGTGGTGGTTGGATGTTCGTGCCGGCGCGGATTCACGGGGGCGCTCGGTAGGCAGCAGTTCTAGGCGGGCAGTTCGAGAATGAAGCCGCCCTGCTCCCGAAACTGCCGCTGCTGCTCTGCGCTGAAGAAGGCGAGTGGTTCGCTGTGGCAGAACTGGCATTCTTCCACAGTGACGGCCGCGGCCGATTCGCCGATCCCATCCAAGTAGTGCCTGGCCAGCCGGAGTGCCGTGTCTTGGTCGGTGGTCATCACATCGAAGTGGATCGTCCCCTTCGTCCCCTGCACCCAGGTATCGAAGACGCGCACGGTATCGGAGGTGCCGGTCATGGAGAGACTCCTGTCATGAGGCGAAAACGTAGAGCACTAACAGTCCCAATAGAATGCGATAGTAGGCGAAGGCGCGCAAGGTATGGCGCTTGACGAAACTCAGAAACAGGGCGATCACCGCCCACGCGGTGAGAAACGATACCACGAGGCCGATGCCCAACGCGACCAAATCCGCTCCGCTCATGGCGGCCCTCGATTTCAGGAATTGATACACGGTGGCGGCGATCAACGTGGGAAGGGCCAGAAAGAACGAGTATTCCGTCGCGACCTTGCGGTCCATCCCCAGCAACAGGCCGCCGATGATCGTGGCGCCGGATCGGGAGACTCCGGGAATCAGGGACGCGCATTGTGCGATGCCCACCCACAACGCTGTCAGGGGAGTGACCTGGGGGAGTTCTTTGATGGCTGGCGGACGTTTCATGGCCTCGACCGCAATGATGACGAGGCCGCCCAGAATCGACGAGAGCGCCACGATGCGGGGGGTAAACAAGTGCTCCTTAATCCACCCATGGGCGACGACGCCGACCAGGGCCGCGGGGAGAAAGGCGAGCCCGACCCCCATGAGAAACCACAGGTTCGGGTGGAGGGCAAACGACCGTGTGAGGACGTCACGCGGTTCGCTCCGGTTGGGTCCGATGAGCCACGCCCGCAGGTCTCCTTGTTCCCGCCAGGCGCCCTCGGCCAGGGCGCGAATCTTGGCCCATTCGTACACGATCACGGCGAAGATAGCCCCCAGTTGAATGGAGATTTCCACGCTCGATGCGGTCTCCCCGGTAAACCCCAAGGCATGGCCGACAAGGATCAGGTGTCCGGTGGAGGACACCGGGAGGTACTCCGTCAAACCCTCGACGATGCCCAAGATGATGGCGAGCTCAGGACCCCACGAATTCACCGCTCCCGTCCTTTCCTCTGGTGCCAACAGGCAGTTCGTGCGCTGTCAAATGTGTGGACGCATCATCACAGAGGGATCGGAACGCGTCAAGCACGGAGATCTTTTTGTCGCGGCTGTCCTGAGCGACCGGCCGGGGTGGAAAGTGCGATCCAGTTGACAAAGTAGGGGGTTTGCACTACATCATGGAGCATAGTCGTTCCCCTCGACTCGACCCCCGACATGATTCGGTCTAGTGAAAGGAGACCCTCCATGAAGTCCTACGTAGCGTTGGGCGGAGTGCTGGCGGCGGCGTTGCTGGCCGGCGGCTGTGTCAGTACGAGCAAATTCAACGAGGCAGTCGCGGAGTCGGACTCGGTCAAGGCCGAGTTGGAGCGAGCTCGGGCGCAGAAGAGTGCACTGGAACAGCAGGTGAAGACGATGAAGGAGCTGAACGTCAAGTTCAGCAATGAGGCACAGGCGGCGCGTGATGAGCTGTCGCGGATCGAGCACGGTCGCGAAAAGGAGCGTAGCACGGTCGACGCGAAGGCAAAGGAACTCGAACAGAAAGTTGCGCAACTCACGGCCCAACAGCGCAGCATGCGGCATGAATACGAGGATGTGAAGCGCCACAATGAAACGTTGAAGTCTCTTGTGGCTCGCTATCAAAAGGAGCTCAAGGATCGACCCTTGTCCGGGGCGGCCGGCAGCGTGCCGGTCCCAGCGGCTCCTTCGAGCCTGGCGCTGCCGGGCGCACCGCCGGTAGGGAGCGCGCCGGCGCCGACGGTCGCCAAGGCGGCCCCGGTTCCCGCGCCGCAGGCCCCGTCGGCTGCCGGTGCGCTGCTGAATTTGAACAAAGCCTCCGCCAACGAGTT